>ODAK010003053.1_pt1 | contig 17449 bp, 12 predicted proteins | sample 1539591 | NCBI WGS metagenome assembly ODAK01 (sample SAMEA3539303, study PRJEB22396) | soil metagenome | biome: tundra; feature: field; material: soil | place: USA | collected 2010-05 | depth 0.15 m
CCGTTTTAAAGAAGCTCTTCGTTTCTGTGTCCATTTTCTTTTCGGTGGGCAGCTGCCGCCGGCGCGCGGGGTGTAGATTGCTGGCTTCATCGACGCGGTAATTTGTCCCGACGGAGAACAATCTCGCATGCAAACCGGACTCCGAAACCGCGTCGCAGTCATTGCCGCCTCCAGCAAAGGGATAGGCCGGGCCGCGGCATTTGCGATGGCCGCTGAAGGCGTGAATCTGGCACTGTGTGCGCGCAATTCAGACGTTCTTGAGGACACCGCCAAACAGATACGCAGCGACTTCGACGTTCAGGTTTACACGGAACCATTTGATGTCGGCGACGACGAACGAGTCCGCAGCTTTATCGAAGCAGCCCACGTGCAATTTGGCCGCATCGATATCTGTGTAACGAACGCGGGAGGGCCGCCGGCAAAGACATTTGCCGAGACGACGATGGAAGAGTGGGACCGCGCATATGAACTGAACCTGCGGAGCATTGTCTCATTCGCTCATGCTGTCCTGCCCCACATGCGGCGCCAGCAATGGGGAAGGCTCATCACGATCACCTCAATCGCAGCCAAGCAGCCTGTAGCGGAACTTGTGCTTTCTAATTCCGTGCGCGCCGGCGTGCTTGGGCTGGTACGTTCGCTTGCCACACAGTACGGGGCCGACAACATCACGGTGAACAATGTGGGTCCGGGCTACACCGCAACGGAGCGCGTTCAGGAACTGGCACAGGCGAATGCGCTCACTACCGGCCGTTCCGTTGCGGAATATGAGGCGCAAGTGACGAAAGATATTCCGATGCGCCGGCTGGCGCAACCGGAGGAGGTTGCGGACGCCATCGTGTGGCTTGCCTCAGAGCGTGCTTCTTACATTACCGGGCAGACGATACTGGTGGATGGCGGAGTGTATCGAGGGCTATAACGAACCGTCAATCGCCGGTGCTCCCGGCACATTGCAAGAAATGTCTTCCCTGCCCACATTGGCTCACAGCCATACTCGTTTTGGCATTGACGATTCCCCACTTACACTGATGGAGCATAGAATGCGAGGGGCATGAGCGCGGCTGTTGAGTTCCGAAACGTATCCGTCGAGTCTGCGCAAGGCCGCTTGCTGCTGGACGAAATTTCGCTCTCGCTCGAAGAAGGAACCATCACCGTCATCCTGGGCCGCAGCGGCTCGGGGAAAACCACCCTGCTGCGCACGGTGAACCGCATGGTGGAGCCGACGAGAGGCGACGTGCTGGTCAAAGGCCACGCATTCGCCGCAGACAAGGCCAAGAGCATCCGCACGTTCGACCTCATTTCCCTGCGCCGAAGCATGGGCTACGTGATCCAGGAAACGGGCCTCTTTCCGCACTTGAACGTGGAGCGAAATGTTGGCATGGTCTTGGAAGCGGAGGGTCGGCCCCGGGAGGAGCGAATCCGGCGCAGTCACGAACTGCTGAAAGCGGTTGAACTGGACCCCGCGACCTTTGCGGAGCGATTGCCGCACCAGCTTTCCGGAGGCCAGCGCCAGCGGGTGGGCTTGGCCCGCGCTCTTGCTGCCGAGCCCCGGATCCTGCTCATGGATGAGCCTTTCGGCGCTCTCGACCCGCTGACGCGATCCGAAATGCAGGACATGTTGCGCGGCCTGCTGAACCGCTTGAAGATGACCGTGCTTCTTGTGACTCACGATTTGGACGAAGCGCTTTTTCTAGGCGAACGTATCGTGCTGCTGAGCGAGGGCAAGCTGGTTGCCAGCCTCGGCCCGGAAGAATTTATGCGGTCCAGCCAACCGGAGATCGCGGCCTATGTTTGCGCCTATCATCGCGGTGAAAGAAACGCAGAGAATAGAGAGCGGGAAGGACGCGGATGAGCAACAGCTTCCTTAAGCAATACGGCAGCGATATTGTCACTCTAACCCTTGAACACTTGTGGCTCGCGGGCGGCGCGATGCTGTTTGCCATCGCGATTGCGGTACCTGCCGGGATCTGGTTAACCCGCTCTCCGAGATGGGCCACGCCAGTGATCGGGGCGGCCAACATCCTGCAGACTATTCCCTCGTTGGCGATGTTCGGTTTCCTGCTGCCGTTGCCTTGGCTTGGGGAACGAGCGGCCCGAATCGCCATTCTCGCCCTTACTGCTTACGCGCTACTGCCGATCCTGCGCAATACATATGCAGGAATCCGCGGGATCGACCCCTCCGTCATCGAGGTGGCGCGAGCGTTGGGCCTCACTGGTTCACAGCGCCTTTTCAAGGTCGAACTCCCGTTGGCGGCCTCGTTTATATTCGCCGGAATCCGGACCGCGACCGTCACCTGCATCGGCATCGCCACCATTGCGGCAGCCGTGGGCGCAGGCGGATTGGGTGAGTTGATCTTCCGCGGCGTGGCCTCAGTGGATAACCGCCTGGTACTTGCCGGCGCCATTCCTGCGGCGCTGCTGGCACTGGCGGCCGATGCGGGGTTTGGCCTGTTGGAGCGCCGGTTCAGGGTTCCTGCCTGATGATCCGCCCACTCACCATCTTCGCCTCGGTAGCAATTTGCCTTTCGCTGACTGCGTGCTCTCCCCCGCGGCCTGACCACCCGGTAATCGGCGCCAAGAACTTTACTGAGCAAGTGGTCCTCGGTGAGCTTCTGGCGCAGGAGATTGAAGCGAATTCCAACCTCAAGGTCGAGCGCCGCTTTTATCTCGCAGGCAGTTACATATGCCATCAGGCGTTGGTTTCCGGACGCATCGACGCCTATGTGGAGTACACCGGCACGGCGCTGACCGCCATCCTGAAACAGCCGCCCCCGGATCAGTCCCAGGGCCGAAATCCTGAGTCCGTTCTTTCGACGGTCCGCCGGCTCTACGGCACGAAATACGGCATCCTTGTCGCCGAGCCACTCGGCTTCGAAAACACATTCGCAATGGTCATCCGCGGAGAAGATGCGCGCAGACTGCACCTGACGACACTTAGCCAGGTCGGGCAGTACACGCCGCAATGGCGCCTGGGAGTTGGCTATGAATTTGAGCAGCGCCCCGACGGCCTGCCTGGACTGAGTGCTGCGTACGGGCTCAGATTCAGAGAGGCGCCGCGCACCATGGATCTTGGCCTGCTGTACCGCGCACTGAACGCACACCAGGTGGACATGATCGCCGCGAACTCCACGGACGGTCCGATTCAGGCATTCGGACTAGTGGCGCTCGATGACGATCGACACTACTTCCCACCCTACCAGGCCGTTCCGCTGGTTCGCAGTGAAGCGATTGACCACTGGCCGCAGATCAAGACCGCGCTCGATGCACTGGCGGGAAAGATTTCTGCGGATGAAATGCGTGGAATGAACCAGGCCATCGACGGCCAACATCGCGACCCAGCCGAAGTGGTGAGGGAGTTTCGAAACAGGAAGGGTCTTTGAGACTGATTCAGCCCGGCTCCGCGCGGGCGAAGCGAATGGCAGTTGTATTGCTATAGCTGCTTCCGGCGACTATCATGAAGGTACCGTTCATTTTCACGGCCTATCCACGCCATAGCCAAAGGGAGCATCCCGATCATTGGACCGCGCGATTCATCGGTTCTGGCACTCGGCAGGGGAGGTATCCTGCTGATATTGCTGTGCATCCTGGCTATTCTGTTGCCGTTTGAAGGTGCAGCCGCTGCGGGACCAAGCCCCCATATCCGGAAAGGGTTGACCAAAGCGGCGGCAAATTCCTCCAGCCATACGGGGATGGGCGCGGGTGTGGTGCTGCCCCCGCTATCCGGTCTGGCGCCGCATGTCTCAGTGCCGGCTCTTGCCTCCGCGCCCCTGCTCAGCGATTTCGTACCCGAAAAGCCGACATCAGAGCTCGTACGCCGAATGCTGCGTATCAATAATTTCATTGAGCGTTACCCTGATGATGGCTCGCCCGCCACGGAGTCGACAGTTGCTTACATGGGGTATACACGCGAGCATCTTTATGTCGCATTTGTTTGTAAGGATCGGAACCCGCGGAGCATCCGGGCGCATATGCTCAAGCGCGACTCACTGAGCGAAGACGATTTCGTTCAGATCATGTTAGACACTTTCCACGACAGCCGGCGCGCCTTCATCTTCAAGGCGAATGCGCTTGGCGTTCAGGCCGACGCGCTCTATACGGAACAAACCGGCTCGGATTATTCATTCGACACCGTATGGGACACGTGGGGGCGGCGCGTCCCCAACGGCTACGTTGTGCTCATGCGGATTCCATTCGCCAGCCTGCGCTTCACTGGGGTTCCCGCAGGCACGCCCCGCACATGGGGCATCATCCTTGAGCGGGGCATTACCCGCAAAGAGGAATATGTGTACTGGCCGCAGGTGAAGCATGATGTTGCCGGGCAACTTACCCAGGAGGCGGTTGCAGAAGGGTTTCAGGATATCGAGCGGGGCAAGAACTGGCAGTTAGAGCCCTATGCGCTGGCACACAGCCTCAAGCAATTGAACACATTGGACCCGGTAAATCCGTTCTTCAACGAGAAGACCCTGCAGGGGTATACCGGGCTGGATATCAAGTCGGTGCTGCATAACAGCCTGGTGCTGGATATGACCTTCAACCCCGACTTCAGCCAGATCGGAGTGAATAACCCGGCACCTCCAAATCAGCGATTCGAGTATTACTTCCCGGAGCTTCGGCCTTTCTTCATAGAGAACTCAAGTTACTTCCAGACCCCTCTGAACCTTTACTACACGCCTAACATCGCAAGGCCCCAGTTCGGGGAGCGACTCACTGGAAAGGTAGGGAATTATGCGCTCGGGATACTAAGCGCGGATGACCGGAATCCCGGGTTGCAGGTTCCTGAGGGCGACCCGGCATATGGCTCGCGCTCGCACACCTATGTTGGGCGCGTAAACCGAGACATCGGCAACCAGTCGAATGCAGGAGTGATTTTTGCCGATCAGGAATATATGAACTCTTTTAATCGCAACGGCGGCGCTGATTATAGGGTCAGATTGCACGGGAGATGGACGCTTAGCGGGCAGGGAGTTACATCCGCAACCAGGAATTCCGATAATTCATGGCTGAGCGGTAATGCGTGGACGCAGACTGCCAGCTATTCCGATCTGCATACCAGCTTCTGGTTCAACTACAGCGATATTGCCGCAGGATACACAACTGCGACCGGCTTCTTTACGCGCCCGGATGTCCGCCGCCCGCACGGTGTATTTAACTATACGTTTCGGCCGGCCCATGGCCCTTTGCTGGAACATGGCTTTAGTATATATTCCGAAGCGATTTCGGACCATACCGGCTTGCCGCTCGATTTCTATTTCGACCCTAACTATCACCTGGACTTCAAACATAACACCAGCCTGTCATTCTTCCTCTATCTTGATCAGGACCGGCTCCGCCCCAGCGATTATTCCGCTCTGCCAAGGAATGTCGACTATCACTCCAGTGGCGGCGGAGCGAGCTTTTCAACTTCGCCGGGTCCCGCCGTGGCACTTGGAATTTCGGGTTACGCGGGGAAGGCAATCAATTACTCTCCGGCAGTTGGAGAAGGCCCGTCGGCAGTGGACGTTGCATCCAATCACCTGGACTTTGAATTCAAGCCTGCACGGCCGCTTGATCTAATCAGTACATATGAATTTGACCGTTTTTCCGATCCGGCAACCGGCGCAGTGGCTTACGACAATCACCAGATAGTTACTCGATGGAATGTTCAGATGGATAAAGCATGGTCGCTGAACTTCATGGGTGAGTATCTTGCGACCTTGCCGAACAGCACCTTTACGAGCCTGCCGAATAACAAAGACGTATACGGCGATGTGCTGCTGACCTATCTGCCTCATCCTGGCACGGCATTTTATGTTGGCTACACGACCGACTACATGAATCTCAATTCCGATCTTTGTACACGCGGCCCGGGCGGCCTCTGCAATACGAACGCACCGATTCTTCCGCGCACCGGTTCTCCGCTGCTGAACGACGAACGCATTCTCTATTTGAAGGTCAATCATCTGTTTCGCTTCTAGCTCGGCGAATCCATATTGCGCTATCTGATATCGAGGCCGAATTCCACACGGGTTATGCCTCCGGCCCGCGAATCGAGGGTCTTGAAAATGAACAGATTCAAGCAAGGATTCACACGCAGAGACTTTCTGATCCAGGGCGCAGCGACGACCGGGTTGCTGGCGGCTGGAGCCGCATTCGGGCAGGGGGCGGCGAATTCGGTTGGTGTCAAGAACAAGGTTCTGCATATGATCGGCCACTCTCACATCGATGCCGCGTGGCTTTGGCCTTGGCGGGACGGCGCGGACTCAGTGCTGGACACTTTTCGCAGCGCACTGAATCGCATGAATGAGACGCCTGGATTTTGCTATAGCCATTCTTCCGCGGCACACTATCGCTGGGTTGAGCGCGCCGCTCCTGAAATGTTCGAGCAGATAAAGCAGCGCATCCGGGAGAAGCGTTGGGAGGTGGTTGGCGGCTGGCCGGTCGAGCCGGACTGCAACATCCCCTCTACCGAGAGCTTTGTTCGACACTCGCTCTACGGAAAGGAATATTGCGAGCGCGCCCTCGGCGTGGACGTCAAGATAGGAATGAACCCGGATTCATTCGGTCATGCCGCGGGATTGCCCACCATTCTGAAGAATGCAGGTTACGGGTATTACGTTTTTATGCGCCCTCAGGAGCATGAGATGGATTTGCCGCTCCTGTTCTGGTGGGAAGGACCGGACGGATCGCGTGTCCTGACGTTGAGAATCTGGAAGAGCTATGACGCGTGGGGAGGGAGCGATATTCTCGCAAATATCATCCAGTCCGCGACAACGCAATTATTTACGCCGGGGCAGGATCACGCGGCTTTCTTTCTGGGAGTAGGTGACCACGGCGGCGCGGTAACCAAAGAGCAGATTCGCAAAGTAATTGAGATGCAGAGCAACGCGACTCTGCCGGAGCTTCGCTGGAGCACGCTCGGGGGGTTCTTTGCCGACGTGGAACGATCTTCCTGGTTCGCATCCCTCCCGGTTATCAAGGGCGAACTGCAGCACCACGCACGCGGTTGCTATTCCGCCTATGGTGAAGGAAAGTTCCTCAACCGACGGGCGGAACGAGCGCTGGGAGAAGCTGAATTCGTTTCCGTGGCCGCGGGTCTGGCGACAAATCATCCTTATCCCGGCAAGGAATACGCCGAATCCTGGTGGAAGGTGGCCTTCTGTCAATTTCACGACCTGATGGCAGGAACGGCACTCTACAGCGATTACAGCGAGTTGCGCGACAGTTTGGGATATGCATGCGAAGTCGCGCAAACTTCCAAGGTCGAGGCTCTGCAAAGCATGGCGGCACAGGTGGACTTGGGAGCGGTGAAGGAGAATGCGTTATTTCTGTTCAACCCGCTTCCCTGGCGTCGAAGAGCTTTGGTGGAAGTAATCATGGATGCATCTTTCAATGAAAAGCCCATGTACCTCGCATCGAACGATGGACGCCAGACATGTACTCAATGGCGGCCCTCTCCCAGCATGACCAATTTCTTCCCCCGCTTGTCGGCCTGGGTTGACCTGCCGCCTTGCGGCTACAAGGTCTTTGAGTTATGCCATGGCGAGTCGCGCAATTCCGATAGTTATGCCAAGTCGATTCAGATTTCACAGTCTGGATTCGGAATCTCCTCGCTGCAAGCGCAGGATGGCGTCGAGCTTTTGTCCGGTCCGCTCGGACTGATCGTCATCAGCGATACGAGTGATACGTGGGGACACGGCATTGCCAGTTTCCGCCAAGAAATGGGCCGGCCCAAGTTCATCTCCTCTACGGTTGTCGAGGAAGGCGCGGTAACACGGGTTACGCGCCAGCGAGCCCATTGGATGGATTCTGAGATAGTTCTCGATATTGCACAATTCGCCGGAACGGACCTGGTCGAGCTTCGCTTTGTCATTGATTGGCACGAGAAAGAACAGATCCTGAAGTTCGAGTTACCAACCTCGCTGGCGCATCCAAAGCTATTCGCCAAAGTCCCCGGAGCGGTGCTGAAACGCCAGACCAACGGCGAGGAAGAGGCCTATCAGGACTGGGCCGCAGTTGAAGGAACAATTGGAAACGAAGTCTACTCGGTTGGTCTCATCAATAACTCAACATACAGTTACGATTGTCTGGACGGGGTGTTCCGCACAGTCCTAATTCGCTCGGCTCCTTTCGCCCGCCATAATCCCAATCAAGTGCCGCACAACGACAATAACGCGTGGCAGGATCAGGGCCGTCAGGAACGCACCTTCTGGTTACTCGGAGGCAAGGGAACTTATTCCGATCTCGCACTTGATCGCCGAGCTGAAGAAGCCCAGACGCCGGCTCAGCATGTAATGGATTCGGCTCACCCCGGGAAACTTCCGTGGGAGCAATCCTTTCTTGAGGTAATGCCCCAAAATGTGCAGGTTCTCGCCTTCAAGGCTGCGGAATTCAGGCAAGAGTGCCGTGTCATCCGATTGCAGGAGCGCTCTGGAATCGCAACTCAGGCGTCACTCAAGAGCGCTGCCTTGGGGCTTGACGCACAAGTGACCCTCCGGCCGTGGGAATTGAAAACGCTTCTTATCAAACCCGCGCCGGGACACAAAGCGGAGTTGTTGGAAGTCACCTTGATGGAGACCTAGTTCGCGGCGGAAAACTTCGCAGCTTTTTTGGAAGACAAGTCAAGCCGGAGCAATTGGGCGTACTCAGGCCGAAAGGCAAATTGTCAGGAGCAGAAAGATGAAGCTAAGGGCTTTTCCAGTGTTTCTGGCATTTTTGGCTATGGGGTTTCTTGATGCAGTGGGGCCGTTTGTCAGTCTTGCAAAAAAAGAGTTTCAAATTAGCACAGCTGCCGCTTCCCTCATTCCATTCGTTGGCCTGAGCATGTTTGGCTTGCTCTCGATTCCGGCCGGGATTCTGCAGAACAGACGGGGAAAGAAGTTTGTGCTACTGCTGGGATTGACTGTGACACTTGTGGGGGTGCTGAACGCCAGTTTCGGGCTAACTTCATTTCCCCGTTTCCTGCTTACCATTGTGTTGATCGGTGCCGGCGGCGCCGTTCTTCAGGTGGCCGGAAACCCCCTCATGCGCGATGTTTCGGCCAAAGGAAAATTTCCCCGTAACCTGTCTCTTGGACAATTCGTCAAGGCCATCGGATCGCTATCCGGCCCGCTCATTCCGGCCATAGCCGCAAGGTATTTCGGGGCCAGTTGGGAAGTGATTTTCCCCGTCTATGGCGCAGCGCTGATCCTCACCATTCTGGCGGCCAGTACGCTGAACATACAGAGAGATGAACCGAGCGCGAGTGCGGCTACGCTTCGATCGTGCCTGAATCTGCTCAAGAACAGATACGTGTTGACCATGGCAGGCGCAATTTTCCTCTACGTCGGCGCGGAGATATGCGTAAGCGCGGGGATTCCGCTCTTCCTTAAAGAGCGCTACGGCGTGGACATCACTCGCGTAGGCATGCTGGGCACAGGACTCTTCTTCATGGCCCTGACCATTGGCCGGCTGAGCGGAGGCGTGATGCTGAATTGGGTTGCGCCTTCCAAGTTCCTCAAGTTGACGTGCGCTGTGGCACTTTGCGGTTTGGCGAGCCTGTTTGTGCCCTCGAGAAGCGTTGCCATTGCCGGCTTTGTCCTCATTGGTCTGGGTTTCGCCAACATATTCCCGCTGGTTTTTTCGGCTGCGCTGGAACGAATGCCTGAACGCGCCAATGAGTTTTCCGCTCTGATGGTGACAGCCATCGTGGGTGGCGCGATCCTGCCCCCGTTGATGGGGCTTCTCGCAGACCACAGCACAGTGCGCACCGGTTTGTTGGTGCCTATTGCCGCAATTCTGTACGTCACTGCGGCAGCACTGCTAAGTGGCCGTGACGTGGAGAGCGCAGAGCCCGCGAAGATACTTACTTAGCAGGCTTCCAAGGTCTTTCCGATTGGGCGAATAAATGTCTGCTTCAGACTTTCATCTTCGATTGCAGAAGCTGCAATAACGTAGAGTCCAACTTATGCCCGTGCCAGTCTTTGTAATGAGTGACTATCATACTTATATTGTCAATAGGGAACTTGTTCGATAGGATTTCGCTTACTCAAGGAGAGTTGAATGATCCGTCGCGAAACGCTGACTTCTCGCGTGTTCGATTACCTGATTGCGCAGATCAAGTCGGGGCAGGTCAAGCCTGGTGAGAAGCTTCCAACCGAAAAGGAACTCACTCAAACCTTGGGGGTTAGTAGAACCTGCGTGCGGGAAGCAATGAAGTCGCTGCAGGCTCTTCAACTGGTTTCAGTTCGGGCAGCGGTCGGTGCGGTTGTCAATGAGCCCGCTCCCGGGACCTGGTTTAACGCGGACCTTTTCGCGGCGGCTATTCATTCTGAGCAAAGGGATGCGCAAACTGAGTTTCGCAAGATTCTGGAGGGGGGACTCGTATCGCTGGCGGCGGAAAAGGCGGATCACCTGGACTTCCTCGCCATGTCAAAGAGCATAGCGGCCTATGAAGACGCCATCTCGAAGGGAGAGGCTCCCTATCAAGCAGACGTAAGTTTTCACACTGCCGTGGCGGTTGCGTCGAAGAATCCGATTGCAGAGATGGTTTGGCGTTCGATTGTGCCGCCCCTGACTGAGCAACTGAAGACTAGCAGTATGGTGCCAAACGCGCGCGAAGAGGGCCTTCGGGATCACCTGCGTATTTTCAGCGCCATCACGGAACGCAATCCAGAGAAGGCGCGCTCTGCGATGCGCGCGCACCTTGAGAACGCGGAAAGAAACTGGATGATCGCAAAGACCGGAATGCCTTCGCGCTTGCCTGAGGACGAACCAGGGGATCAAGAGAGAGTCGCGGAATAGTCTTATTGTATGACCGTTCTTCGCTGAAGTCCTTGCTCCGGGCCCGCGTAACCTGCATGCAACCAGCCGGGGATCGGTCTCATAAGCCTGCCGCAGGGCAAATTGCCCTAATAGCAGAAGGTTGGAATATAATCCCCACTGAGATAAGCGTGCGCGATGGAAAACCAGTGACATTGGGTGTGCGCAACCTCAAGATCGATGCAAATAGCGAGAGCGGAACCGTCAGGACCACGAGCAGAAGGTTCTTGCCCGGGCAACTTGGCTTCGTTGTCAAGGAAATATGGGTCTGCGATCTTCTTGTTCGCCAATAAATCCAAGTGAACGTCGCCAGGCACTGTGGCCGAAAGCCAGCCGTTCTGCCCTTCCTTCGCATCCGCCGTCACTTGCCGGAATTGCCAACCGTGATCCAGCACGAGATTTGCATTCATGGCAGGACCGGCCTGTGCTCGCGCTATTCCACTTCCCAAACCAATTGCCGCTCCAAACAAGGTGCAGCACACAACTCCCCAGGCAATTGCGTTTCGCATTGCGCTTCCTTCAGCCTCTCGCCCAGCTACTTTCGTGGCCGGACAAGCGAGTTATGAAATTCGATGATAAGGGTATCATGATGGGTTTGCCGCACGCAGCAGATATGGCTTCGCATTGAAAACAGAGATGTAATTCACCGGCGGACCATTGGTCTCTATTCTAGAACTCTTCCGGCATGAATTGACTCGCTCAAGACGGTGCGGGTATCGTTATCAGTCGATCATTTTCATGTCGGATTGTCGCTGAAAATATCGCGTGCGAAAGGGAGTGGGAAACAATGAAGAACCAGCAGCACTTTCAGCTCTTTATAGGTGATTCGACACTGCCGCAACTGCGCGGATCCCGTGAGTGGGCCTCCGGCATCGGCAAACTCTCATGGTGCGTCGCTATCGTGGCGCTTCTCGGCGTTGGGTTGCGGTGTGCCGTTGCTCAGGGTCACGATGCCAACGCCGGAGAGCGGCAACCTGCATTGACTGAGTTGACTGCGAAACTTCATGTAGGAACAGAGTTCTTCCTGAATCGCACTGAGACAAAGGAAACCGTCGAGAAGCATTTCAAGCTGATGCACGACAATGGCATCACCCTGGTTCGCATCTTCGTGATCTGGGACGACATTGAGAGGACCGAGGGGAACTGGAATCTCGAGGGGTATGACTGGATCTACGATGCAGCCGCCAAGAACGGCATCAAGATCGGTGCGACGCTGTGCCTGGAAGATCCTCCGGGATGGATGAACAAGACTACTTTCTATCACCAGCATGCGAACCTTGACAATCCGGACCTTCGCGCACACGGCGAGGTCTATCTTGAGAAGGTCGTGGGCCGATACAAAAATCATCCCGGCGCTGGCGCATGGTTTTTGATGAATGAGCCGACTAAGTACCATGAGGATGCAGATACCTTCAAGGCTTTTGGGCGCTGGCTCCAAAAGAAGTATGGGACGGTGGATGAACTCAACAAGCGTTGGTTCCGTCCGTTCCACTCGTTCGACGAGGTTAAACTCGATCCGAACCAGTTTGCTGAATACTGGATGGACGAGGAAATGTACCTCGACTGGAAAGCTTTCAACGTCGACAACCTGATTGATACGTTGAGCTGGATTCGAGAGAAGGTCCTGGCCATTGATGCCAAGCACCCCGTGCACTTCAATGTAACCTCACCCATTGGGGATGCAAGCGGGCAGGATGTTTGGAAAGAAAAGCGGGTTACGGACATTCTTGGTGTATCGATGCACACGGCCTGGGCCGTTCCCCCATCGACGCCGGAGAGCGGCTTCGGCGAACTCTTTGCCTATCGCCTCGACCTGATCGCGAGCGCGAGCATGGCGGAGCCGCGCAAGCCTCTGTGGGTGACCGAGTTGCAAAGCGGTCCAACCGTCTATACCGGCGCTTTCTCGCTGAACGCGACGCCGCAAGACCTGTCACGGTGGCTGTGGGATTCTTACGGAGCTGGCGCAAATTCTGTAATTTTCTGGCTCTGGCACCCCAGGGACATCGGCACCGAAGCCGGCGAATGGGGCCTTGTGGGCCTGACGGGCAAACCAAGTGTGCGCCTGCCTGCCGTAAAAACGGTGGCGGACGTGTTGGACAAGAATCCTTACCTGGCAAGCGAGCGGCCTCAACAGGCGCGCGTGGCCATTCTCTTTGATCGCGAAGCCGCCGTGGTGAACGACCTTGACGGCAAATGGCAATCTCGCGGCGACAAGAAAAATAACCGCTCGGACGATGTCCAAGACGCACTGAAGGGCTGCTATCTTGCACTGTTGCGAGCGCACATCCCTGCCGAGTACGTCGACCTCGATCAACTGAAGCACGGTGAGGCCAACAAGTTCGCGGTTCTTTACGCACCGGTCGCCTACGCACTGGACGACGAGGGAATTGCCGCCTTGAAATCCTATGTAAAACAGGGAGGCACTCTATGGGCCGATGGCCTGATTGCATGGAAAGATGAAAGAGGAAAGATCCGGCCAACCGTTCCAGGCGATCTTACAGACCTCTTTGGTGTCGAGGCAGATGACATCTACCCAGTGCAACCAAGCAATCCCTACTCCGTTACACCGCAGAATGAGTTAGGGGGAGAGCTTTGGAAGCTACCGCTCGAACTCAAGGGCGCGGAGGTACTAATGCGTGATAGCGATGGCAACCCGTTTGCTGTGAAGCATAACTACGGCAAGGGACAGGCCTATTACTTTGAATCAGCGGTTACGCTCGCCTATGCGCGCCGCAACAACCCGGCCGTCCAGAAATGGATCATTGAGCCGGCTCGCGCGCAAGTTTCGGAAATGCCGATCCAGTTAAAGCAAGGATCCGAAGGGGTCATCTTCCGCGGGTTGGTTGGCTCGTCACAGTCCACCGCAATCCTGACCAACTGGGGGGAAACGCAGACGGCTGTCGTGAGCTTCCGCGGAACACACAAGGTGAAGAATGCGATGACTGGCGAGTCTGTCTCGGTAACTACGGATCAAGGGAAAACCGTTGCCACAATAACACTACCCGCAGGGACATCGGCGGTACTTACGGCTGAGTAAATGGGCTGCGTTTCTCGCTCGCCCCCTATGGCATGCAGAAAAGCCATAGTGGGTGAGTGAAACGGGAGTCGATTGGATGGGAACTTAGATAGGTTGAGGCACTCCAATACGAAGCGAATTTGATCGGGAGTTTCCTTGCCCCCAGATATATGGATGCATTAGAGCGGGGCCGTTCTCTAACGGGAGAAATCTTCACGCATTAGAGTTTTCCCTATCATGTGGCTAACTCGCAGAAAGGCTGGTCTCATGCGACGGCTGCGGAGCCTTTGCTCAGTGGGATCACAACGTCCGTCCTGTGCTTGCACCCGCAGGATCGGCGCAATACCATCTCAACTGGAAGCACAATCCTGTTTCCGGTCTTCGGTAACTCTCCACGCTCGATTCGCTCAAAGAGCAGGCTGGCCGCCGCCCTGCCCATTTCCTGAGCCGGCTGGCGAATCACAGTGAGCGGCGGTGCGGTTAGAGCGGCGAGCTCAAAGTCATCAAATCCAACAAATGCGATCTCGCTCGGGATCTTTATTCCTAAACCCAATAGCGAAGAAAAGACATGGAGCGTCGCCAAGGTGTTTGAGGTGACGAAGGCCGTGGGTGGGCTGCTCTCACTTAATTTTTCTTGTATGGCTCGCAGTGTGTCTTGCTGCGAATCGCACCCAAAAAATGAACTCTCTTGCAGTCCAGCTTTCTGGAGCGCATTGCGATAGCCGATAAATCGTGCATTGATTGTAAATAACCGCCGGCTGAGTCCCATGAACGCGATGCGTCTATGGCCATGCTCAATCAAATGCTCGACAATACTGTATGATCCCGCGGTGTTTTGCACCAATACTACGTCGATTGCCGGGTCGGAGACTGGGCGGTCAAAAGCTACCACCGGCGTCTTGCCGAATAATGCCTTAGTTAGACGCGAATGGCGGGACCTTGCGGGAATTACCGCTATGCCGTCAACATGCCGTTGCAGCATCCGCTCGGCCTCAATGTACTCGGTATCCGCATCCTCGTCCGATGCAGTGATAATTACGGAGTAACCGCGCTCTCTGGCAACTGTAGTTACAGCATGAGCACAATTGGCAAAGAAGGGATCGTAGAGATATGGAATGATGAGTCCAATGGTCCTGCTTCGTTGACCTCGGAAGGCACGCGCCAACTCATTCGGGCGATATCTTAACTGATCGATTGCGGTCTGGACACGCTGTGCGGTCTCCGCTGACACGCGCGCGGTCCCATTGAGCACCCGAGAAACGGTCATGGTACCGACGTGGGCCAATCGCGCTACGTCGCCCATGGTTGGCCGGCGCTGTGCAGTTTGTGCATGGTCGGCTTGCCTTCCTTTAGCAACCGCTTGATTTTTCGGGGAGTCCGGCAAAATTGATTACTCCAGAAACACTCCACTACGCACGGTATCAACTGAACAGTTAAAAAGTCAGTTTGAAGCCAGCACTTTGGTACTTTCTTTCAGTCTGGGGGCAAGAGTCGGATATGAACCAACTTACCGCAGACAGAAAGATCACTGGGAAATATATCAGACCGTGGCATACTTATGCTATACGAGAAAGTTACGACAAAAGAGGCCTGAACTTCTGGTTGAAGGCCTTAAAGCGAAGTTACTTCAAAAATCGCTTTCTGGGATGAATATATTAGAGACTCCTGTTGTCCAGCAATACGAACGAGCAGATCTTGACTTTTGGAAGGCATCGAGGGAATGATTGCCAGCCCGGAAGTTTTTAAGTGGTACAGTTAGTCGAAATCAATAGCGCGCATCAAGGGTCTCAGCTTGACAACAACATATGATTGCCATACATTACGCGTGTATTGTTTCGAGTTTCTGTCTGAAGGCTCTACATGCAATTTCTGAAAGTGGTTCCTCGTCAATGACGACGATCTTGATTCCCGATTCTGCCCGCCGCTGGGACTGCGTGAGTCTAGGCGAAGTCATGCTCCGTCTCGACCCGGGCCCGGGCCGCATTCATACTACACGGCAATTCCAGGTGTGGGAGGGTGGCGGCGAATACAACGTCGCGCGCGGCCTGCGCCGCTGCTTTGGCCTGCGCTCCGCCATCGCCACTGCTTTAGCCGACAACCCGGTTGGCCGTCTGGTCGAGGACCTTATTCTTCAGGGCGGCGTCGATTCTTCCTTGCTTCAATGGGTTCCCTACGATGGCGTTGGACGACAGGCCCGCAACGGCCTCAATTTCACTGAGAGCGGCTTCGGTGTACGCGCTGCCGCAGGCTGCTCCGACCGCGGTCACACCGCCATCAGCCAGATGAAGCCAGGCGATTTCGACTGGGAGTCCATTTTCGCGGCACCCAATGGCTCGCGCTGGTTCCACACCGGTGGAATCTTTGCGGCGCTCTCACCCTCTACTGCGGCAGTCGCTACCGAAGCGATGGATGCCGCACGCCTCCATCAAACCCCAATCTCCTACGACCTGAACTTCCGCGATTCCCTCTGGAAGAGCATTGGCGGCAAGCCCAAGGCGCAGGAAGTGAATTGCGCTTTGGTTCGCAAGGTGGATATGTTACTGGGCAACGAAGAGGACTTCTCCGCCATGTTAGGCGTTCAGATCAAGGGCGTAAGCGAGGATTTTGCTGAGTTACCAATCGCCGCCTATGAAGAAATGCTTCGTGAGGTGGCAGCGGCTTATCCAAATCTGAAGCTCATTGCAAGCACACTGCGCACCGCGCATACAGCCAGTCGCAACGCCTGGGGCGCCATCGCTCTCTATGAGGACCAGATCGTCCACGTTCCCCAGCGGGACATCGACATCTATGACCGTGTTGGCGGCGGCGACAGTTTCGCTTCCGGTCTCATTTACGGCCTTCTCGCCGGAAAACCCATTGACTGGGCGGTCCGCTGCGGCGTGGCGCATGGCGCCCTGGCGATGACCACCCCCGGCGACACGAGTATGGCCACATTGGCCGAGGTGGAACGTATTATCAAAGGTGGGTCGGCACGGATTGCCCGATAGCTAACATTGCAGAATTGAGGAACGAATGCCCGAGACCACCCAGCAAATCATAGAACGTGTTGGCCTGATCCCGGTTCTGCGGGCGCGCAATGCGACCCAGGCTCATGCGGTGGTGAAAGCCATGATCGCCGGTGGGGTAACCATCGTTGAGGTCACCATGACCGTTCCCGGCGCGATTGATCTGCTCCGCGAATTAAAGCAGAAGTATGCCGGCGATTTGTTGCTCGGCTCAGGCACCGTGACAACTGTTGAAGAGGCCGAAGCGACTATCGAGGCCGGCGCGGAGTTTGTCGTGAGTCCGAGTTTCCACGCCGAAGTCGTGGCCAGGACTCGCGCCCTTGGCAAGGTTTCCATTCCGGGTGCGCTCACGCCCACTGAGGTCATCACAGCTTGGCGGTCTGGCGCAGACTACGTAAAGATTTTTCCCTGCTCTGCCGTCGGCGGTGCGATGTACCTAAAGTCGCTGCTCGCGCCCTTTCCGCACCTCAAACTTATCCCTACCGGCGGTGTCACACTACAAACGGCTGAAAGCTTTATTCGCGCCGGCGCCCGCGCTCTGGGAGTCGGGAGCGACCTTGTTAGCTTGGCCGCCATCGACCAGGGAACCCCGGAGACCATCACCGCGACTGCCCGCGACTACTTGAAGGTGCTGGCCCAGGTGCGCAAGGGACTT
>ODAK010003054.1_pt1 | contig 17441 bp, 16 predicted proteins | sample 1539591 | NCBI WGS metagenome assembly ODAK01 (sample SAMEA3539303, study PRJEB22396) | soil metagenome | biome: tundra; feature: field; material: soil | place: USA | collected 2010-05 | depth 0.15 m
GTCGGCCACCGGCTTGCCGGCGTCGATCACCGTCCTGAGCATCGCGTGCCCGAGGAACCCGGGCACGGCGCCGACGACGACGTCGGCGGACGCGACGGCCGCGGCGATTGAAGCTCCCTGGCCGAGGTCGAGGCGCGCGGTCGCGACTCGCGGCAGCCCCGCGAACCGGCCGAGCGCGTCTTCCGAGCGATCGCAGACGAGGACTTCCCAGCCGTCGGCCGCGAGAGTCCGGGAGATGAGGGAGCCGACGAGGCCGGCTCCGAGGACGGTGACGCGCGGCATGAAGAGGCGATTATGCGTCCGGAGGTCCGCGGGCGGCCCTCGGCCGCCCCACTCGCCTATCATTCCGACGTGGACCTGTCCGCGCCATTCTCCCCCGAGCGGCTCGAGCGGGTGCGGGCACTGTCGCGGGACACGGTCGTCGTCTCGCCGACCTTCCGTGAGGCCGAGACGATCGCCGACCACGTCGCGGCCGTGTTCCACGTCCTTCCCGAGACGACCCTTCTCGTGGTCGACGACGAGTCGCCGGACGGGACCGCGGACGTGGCCGACGCGCTGCGCGCGCGACATCCGCGCCTTCACCTGCTCCGCCGCAAGCCGCCGCGGAGCTTCACCGGCTCGTACAAGGACGGGATCACCTGGGCGATCGAGCACGGCTTCAGCCGCGTCGTCTCGATGGACGCGGACGGCTCGCACGCCGCCGAGTTCCTTCCGCTCCTCCTCGACATGTCGCACGATGCGGACGTCGTCGTCGGGTCACGCTACCTTTTTGGCGTGAGCGTGCTGAACTGGCAGCTCCGCCGCGTCCTCCTCTCGGTGGCCGCAAGCATCTACTCGCGCCTCATCACGCGCGTTCCGTGCGACGACCTCACGAGCGGCTTCTGCTGCTACCGCGTCGACATGTTGCAACGGATCGGGTACCGCGACATCCGCTCGTCGGGATACGCCTACCAGATCGAGATGAAGTACCGGATCTGGCGGGCCTCGGGCCAGCTCGCCGAAACGAACATCCTCTTCGTCGAGCGGCGCAAGGGCACGTCGAAGATCTCCTCCGGGCGCGTCCTCGAAGGCATCGCGCGCCCGTTCTGGTGCCGACTTTTCCTGCCGGGCCGACCCGCCGAAAACAAGGTCCCGATCAAACGGGGCTGGCAATCGTGGCACGAGTGGGGGGCTCCGCTGTGACCGGGCCTGGCGGAACGGCGTCCGCATGAACGCCCTCGACCGCGCCCCCCTTCCGGTCAAACTGCTCGCCTTCCGGTCGTTCCACCGGTTCGGCGCGCCGCGCCTTCTCCCGATCAACCTCACGTTGAGCGTGACGTACACGTGCCCGTCGCGATGCAAGACCTGCGACATCTGGCAGAAGAAGGTGCCGGACTTCACTCTCGAGGAATACGAGAAGACGTTCCGCTCGATGGAGGGCGTGCCGATCTGGGTCACCGTCTCGGGCGGCGACCAGTTCGTTCGCTCGGATCTGCCCGAGCTCTTCGGCCTCATTCGCCGGATCTTGAGGCCGAAAATCATCAACCTCCCGATGAACGGGCTCCTCACGAAACAGATCGAGAAGCAGATGCCCGGCATCGTCGAGGCCACGAAGGGCTCGAAGCTGATCGTGAACCTTTCGCTCGACGACATCGGGACGCGGCACGACGAGATCCGCGGCGCGCGGGATAACTGGGAGAAGATGATGAAGGCGCGCGACCTCGTGCTCGCGCTCCAGAAGTCCAACCCGCACGTCACGGTCGGAATCCACACCGTCATCAGCAGCCTCAACGTCGCGCGGCTCCCCGAGATCCACGTGGAGCTGAAGAAGCTCCAGCCCGACTCGTACATCACCGAGGTGGCCGAGGAGCGCGTCGAGCTCGGGACGATCGGGAAGGACATCACGCCGTCCGCCCCGGCGTATGCCGCCGCGGCGGACTACCTCATCGCGGAGATGCGCAAGAACCGCCTCCGTCACCCGATGGGCCGCCTCGTCGAGAGCTTCCGGCTCGAGTACTACCAGCTCGTGAAGGAGTACCTCGAGCGCCGGGAGCAGGTCATCCCCTGTTACGCCGGGTGGGCGTCCGCCCAGATCGCGCCGGACGGCTACGTCTGGGGATGCTGCATCCGCGCCGAGTCCGTCGGCGGCCTCCGCGAGAACGGCTACGACTTCGGGAAGGTGTGGTTCTCGCCCGAGGCGGACAAGTTCCGGCGGAGCGTGTACAACCGCGAATGCGCGTGCCCGCTCGCGAATGCGAGCTACACGAACATGCTCGTGTCGCCGCGATCGCTCGCCCGCGTCGTCCGCAACTGGATCGCGTAAACGGGCCGCGACGGGAGTTCCCGGGAGTCCGCCCCGGGCTTCGCGTAAACTGCTTCCGATGCGCGTCGTCGCTGGCGTCACGGCCTGCAACGAGGAGCAGACGATCGGCCCGCTCCTCGAGGCGCTGCTCGCGTCCCGCCCCTTCGGCGCTCCGATCGAGCAGATCACGGTCGTCTCGAGCGCGTGCCGCGACGGCACGGACGAGATCGTGCGCGCGTTCGCCGTCCGGGACCCGCGTGTCGTCCTGATCGCCGAGCCCGAGCGACGCGGCAAGTCCGCCGCGATCAACTCGTTCCTGGCCGCGCGGCCGCCCGGCACGGACGTGACCATCATCGCGAGCGCCGACGTCCTCCCGGAGCCAGGCGCGACCGAGGCCATCGTCGCGGCGTTCGAGGATCCGGCCGTCGGGATGGCGGGAGGGCGACCCGTCCCGCGGAACGCGGGAACCGCGCTCCTAGACCGGATGGCGCGCCTCATGTGGCATCTCCACGACTGTGTCGCGCGGCGCAGCCCGAAGCTCGGGGAGCTCGTCGCGGTGCGCTCGGCGCTCTTGGAGTCGCTCGACGCGGCAAGCCCCGTCGACGAGTCCTCGCTCGAAGCCGCCGTGCGGGAACGGGGGGGACGGCTCGCCTACGTGCCCGGAGCCGTCGTCGGGAACCGGGGCCCCGCGACGTTTCGAGAATGGATGTCACAGCGGCGCCGGATCGCGTTCGGCCACCTGTGGCTTCGCTGGCGCACGGGCTACTCCGTCTCGACCGGCTCCGGCGCCGCCGTCCTCCCCATCTGGCTTTCCGAGGTCCTCCCGCATCCCGCCCGCTGGCTCCCCGGGCTCGCCCTCGTCGCGACCGAGCTTCTCGCACGACTCGAGGCCCGGCGCGACTTCCGCCGCGGGGGCAAGGACTACGCCATCTGGACGATTGCGACGAGCACGAAGGCCGGCGCCGGCGCGCCACCCTCGTGATGGCGCGCGCGCGGACCTGGGCCCTGGCCCTCATCGCGGGGACGGCCGCGTTCGCCCTGTGGTGGCGCCTCTTCGACGGCCCGCGTGTCACCGCCATGGCCCTGCGCGCGGATCCCGGCCTCGTCCTCGCGGGGCTCGCTCTCATGGGCGTCGCGCAGCTCCTGAGACTCCTGAGGTGGCACGCGCTCCTGAACAGGCTCGGGAGCGTCCCGCTCCTCAGGACGTTTCATCTGCTCTATGCGAGCGAGTTCCTGAACAACGTCCTTCCGGTGAAGGTGGGAGACCTCGGGCGCGCCCTCGCGCTCGCGGCGCGCAGCCCGGGTTTCACGGTTGGCTCGGCGACAGCGTCGATGGTCGTGGACCGCCTATGGGGAATCGCGACCCGCCTCCTTGCGCTCGCGCTGCTGCTCGTCGTCCCGTCGCGCCTGCCCGCGAGCCTGCGTTTCTCAGCGGGGATCTTCGCGGCCGTCCTCGTAGGCGCGGTCGCCGCACTCCTCGTCTGGAGGCGGTACGGGGAGGCGCTGGCCCGCGCGGGCGCCCCGCTCCTCCGCTTCTTGCCGTCCGTGACGCGGGACGCGGCCGCGCGCACGCTGCGCGCGTTCGCGGACGCGACCGTGGAGGTCGGCATGCGTCCCGGGCTCGCCGCGGGCCTCCTTACCCTGTCGGCAGGCTCGCTCCTCGCGCAGTCCGCGGGCTTCGCGTTCCTTTTCCGTGCCGTCGGGCATCCCCTTCCGCTCGCGGTCGCCGTGGTCGGGACAGCGCTGCTCGACCTCCTCGCGGTCGTCCCGACGCCGCCCGCGGGAGTCGGCACGACCGAGTGGTACGCGACGCTCATCTTCGCAACGGGCCTCGGACAACCGACCGGGGCCACTGCGGCCGCGGCGCTCCTCTACCACGCGGCCTGGCTCCTCATCGTGTTCGTCGCGGGCGGCTTCTCGATCACGGCTGTAGGCGAGATGCTGCCCCGGAGAACGACCGAGGTTCGGGCGTGATCGCCGTCGTCGTTACCGGAGCGACCGGCTTCATCGGGGGGCACGTGGCGAGCGAGCTGGTCCGCCAGGGCGTGCCCGTGGTCGCTCTCCATCGTCGGCCGTTCGAGCCCGCCGAGATCCCCGGCGTCACGTGGCTGACCTTCGACGAGTGGGAGCGGCGGGGCGAGCCGTCCGCCGCGCTCGTTCACGTGGCGGCCGTCCGCCACCGGCACGGCGTCCCGCCCGAGGAGTATGGGCGCCAGAACGTCGCGCTCACCGCGCGCCTGCTCGGCGCGGCGAAGGGGCGCGTCGGGCGCTTCGTCGACGTCTCGTCGATCGCAGTTTTCGGCTGGCCGCACGAGCTGCCGATCGACGAGAGCCGCCCGTTCGCGCCGGTCGGGCCTTACGGGCGCAGCAAGGTTGAGACGGAGCGGATGGTGCGCGCGTCGGGCCTGCCGTACGCGATCGTGCGGCCGTCGATCACGTACGGGCCGGGGGACACGAACGGCATGATCGACAAGCTCTTCCGTCTCGTGAAGGCGGGCCGCTACCGACTCGTCGGGAAGGGGTTGAGCCGCGTTCAGCTCGTCTACGCGGAGGATCTCGCGCACGCGATCGCCGAGACGGCCCTCCGGCCGGGGCTCAACGGAGCGGAGTTCATCTGCACGTACCGCGAGCCGATCACGATCCGTGCGCTGTCGACGCTCGTCGCGGAGATCGCTGGCCGCCGACTTCCGGCGCTCGGCGTTCCGCTTGGCGTCGCGCGGGCTGCGGGCTTCGCCTTCGAGACGCTCGAGAAGCTCGGGCTGCGGTTTTCAGGCGGCGAGCCGCCGGTCACTCGCGATAAGCTCCAGACCGTGACAGTGGACCGCGCCTACCGAATCGGCCGGATGCGAACGCTCCTGGGGTGGGAGCCCCCGACGTCATATGAGGAGGGCCTCCGGAGAACGGCCGCGGCCCTCCAGGGGAGCGGATCGTGAGCGCCGCCGACTGCGTCGTCCCGCTCGCGCCACCGAGGCGCCGCGACGTCGGCCTCGGGACGGCCTACGAGCGCTGGGCCGTCTACGAGCTTCTGAAGAAGTGGCTCGAGCCCCTGGAGATGACAACGGCGCTCGAGGGGCCCGTCGACGGGATGGCCGGGATCCCCGGCCTCCACCTGCTTCCGGCCGCCGCCCGCGGGGCCCGCGTGACGGTCATCGTCCCCGACGAGGCGGGCGCCGAGGTCGTGCGGGGCATCTACCGCACCGTCGGCGTCGAGACCCTTCTCGACGTCCGCGTCTCGGCCGCGTGGCCGGACGAGACATTCGATCTCGTGCTCACGTACAACGCGCTCCCCTTTGTCGCAGACTGGAAAGGCTATCTCGCCGAGGCGGCAGCACGCGCCCGCCGGCAACTCATCGTCACGGTTACACATCCGGCTTCTTACGGCGTCCTCCTGAGCAAGGCGCTCCGTCTGGCGCAGCTTGGCCCCCGGCCGCTCGAACTCTTCGACCACCCGTCCACGAGACCGCGAGAGCTCGAGCCGGAGCTGATCCGACACGGACGGATCGTCGGAGACGCCTTCGTCGACTGCCCCTGGTGGCCGGACCTCCCCGTCGACTCGGGCGAGACGCTCGTTTCGGGGACCCTCCGCCGCCTCCCGTTCGGAGGACGCTTTCGGCGGGGGCCGGCGAAAGCGACGGCCGCCACAGACTCCGGCGTGCCGTTCCTATACGGTCCAGGCCGCTTCCCGTTCTTCGGAGGCGAGGGATGGAACGACGAGTTTGCACCGGCCCTCAGACGGCATCCGAATCTGGAAGGCACACGCTTCCGCTTCTTTGCCGGGCTCCTCGCCCATCAAAGGATCCGAGCGGTGGAGATCGGCTGAGACCGGACCGTCACGGACCCGCTTTCCGGCGTACTTCCACGATGAACGTCTTCGGGAACCCGGGGACGAGGTACTTCCCGGCCACCTCGAGGTCTCCTTGTTCCAACATGACCCTCGCGAAGTCCAGGTTCTGCTGGTTGCCTTTCTCGATGTTCCAGTACTGGTCGAGGATGAAAAGGTGATCTCCGATCTGATCCCGTTTCTCCCGCCAGACCTCCGGCATCGACTTGAGGTAACGCTCCAGCCCGGGACTGCCAGCGTTGAAAAAGTCGTAGACGCCCCGCCGACCGGTGGTGAGGGTGAGATCCGGCTTTTCGTAGATCCTGATAGGAGTTTCGTCGGGATGAAGAACATTTAGATAGAAATCGAGGACCATTGACTGAGCCGGAAGGGGGTACCCACCGGTCACGACGTGCTGGCAGATCACGGAGACACTCCGGCCTCCCTTTTGACGGATTAGTTCCGCCATCTGCTTCACGCTCGCCTTGAACTGAATCGCCTGAACGGTCTCTGGAAGGAGGCCAACGTTGCATGCAACGAGGAGGGCGAGCACTAACCGTTTCCTTTTTGACGGGAACAGCGCGACTCCGAGGAAGACAGAACCCATGAGTGACACGTGATAGCGCGCATGAATGAAGAAACCGTACCCGACCGCCAGAAGCCAGCAGAAGAAAAGAGAGAGGAGTCCAACCTCGATCCAATCGGAAGCTCGACTTCCGTCGGGCGCCTCACGGCGATCCCGCGCCGACAAGTATGCAAGGGCTAGGATGGCAAACACACCGCCAAGGGCCAGCAGCATCGTTCTACTGGTGCCCAGAACGACGTACTGTGTCTGGGTAACCCCTGCAAAGTTTGATATCAAGAGTTGCCAGAGCGTCAAGAGGCCTTGCTGACGGAAGAAGGGGGGAAACACCGGCGCTCCCGGATCCGTTGCCCTCATGTAAAGCGTCTCGGCTCCGATCAGGGTGAGCGCCGGGAGGGAAGCCGCCAATGCAGCGCGGGCCCACGACGTCAAGCGCCCTAGTCGCCAGGACTGGAGTCCCGCCACAAGAACCAGGGCGAAGAACAAGCAGACTGTCCATAACTGCGAGTGCGCCGCGACGAGACCGAAAGCAGCGACAAGAAGGAGACTCCCTCTCGTCGGCTTCTTTCCGGCGGCCTCGACCGCTATGAGCAGCAGGACGACGAGCATCAAGGTCAGACTGTAAACGCGAGCCTCGAAAGCGTAATGCAGGAAGATCGGCGTCGAACTGAAGGAGAGCCCGCCCAAGAGCGCATCGAGGCGGTGCGATAGTCGAAGCCTCAGAAATGTGTAGAAAGCCAGGACCGCGACAACGTACCAGACGACAGAGGGAAGTCGCAGGTACGCCTCTGGATCCCTCTGCAGGGTCAGACCAAAAGCACGGAACACTCTGTGGAGAAGATGTTGCACGTCACAATTGAAAAACACGCCCACATACGGTGCGAGAAACCGTCCGGACCTCCCTAACTCAGCGGCCCGGAGAGCCATGTCGTCCTCGTAATAGTGGTACGTCACTTCGTCAAGCCAGAGCGATGTGTGGATTACGTCGCTCGCGAGACAAACAGTCAGTGGCGCAAGCACCGCCGCAACGCAGAGTAATTCCGTCGCCCAGTTCCGGATGCGAGCGGACCCCAGGCGGCTCATTTCCACGGCCCGATCTTATCCACGTGACGCCCGCCGAAGATGAACCAACTGGGCCATCGGATACCCGGGTACGACGAACCGGCCATCCAGCGCATAGCCTCCCTCCCCGATCAGGACCTCGAGAAGCGCGGCCACTTGCCGATCCGAGGGGATCACCCGCCAGAGAGGCTGGACCACCCAGATGTCGGCGCGTGCCTCCCGGTCCGCCCACGCGCGGAAGGCCTCGGGCCGGATTTCGAGGGAGCGTGCGAGGAGGGGCTCGCCGCCGTTGAAGTAGCGATAGGTCCCATGATCTCCCTGCGTCGGCCGCAAGTCGGGAAGCTCGAAGATCGGAATCGGGTCCCCGTCCGGGTGAACGTCGTTCAGGTAGAAGTCGAGCCCGATCGTATGGTGGGGCGCCGGGTACCCGGAGATCACCCCGTGCTGGACGATCACGGCGGCCGAGGCGCGGTCGCCTCCCTTCAGGACCGCCCCGGCGATCTCGGCGTCGTTCGACTTGGCGCGGATCGCGGCCGCCGACGACGGGAGCAGGACGGCCTCGCCCGCCACCAGGAGGAGCGCGAGGAGCAGGCTGCGGCGGCTCGAGAGCCCGCGGGCGATCGCCCAGAAGAGTGCCGCGAAGAGCGGCACCTGGTAGCGGCCATGGACGAAGTAGCCGAAGCCCACTGCGAGCGCGACCGAGATCGCGAGCGCGCCGAGGGCGACACCGGCTGCGCTCCGCGCGCCGAAGGTCCCCTCGGGCTCGGGCTCGCGCAGGGCGCCGACCACGAGGAGCCCGAGGAGCACGAGGCATCCGGCGACGAAAACACGGACGAGAGGTTGCTGGAAGACGAACTGGACCTGGAGAGGCCCCTCGAAGATGGACAGGCTGGTCTGCGCGAGCGTGCCTCGGAGGGGCTGCCGCCAAAAGAGCGCAAACAAGGGCTCGGGTGGTTGCGTCGCTTTCATGAAGCCGTACTCGAGCAGGATCGTCCCGATGGCCGGGACGCTCGCCGCGAGCAGGACACCGACGAGAGGCGTCGAACGCCGGCGGCGAAGCGCTTCGAGCGCGGCGCGAGAGAGAAGCGCGGCGAACAGACACAGCGTCCAGAGGTGGAGGTGCGCGACGAGGACGCCGAGGAGCGCGACGGTCAGCGCCGACGCGGGCGTCAAACGTGCGGCGGCGCTTTCGATCCGCTCCAGCAGGAAGACCGCGAGAAACGAGGCGAGCGCATACACGCGCGCTTCGAACGCGTAGTAGAGGAACACGGGCGTCGTGGCGAACAGGAGGGCGCCGGCGACCGCGCTCCACGGGCTGCCCCGCCGGCCGGCGCGGAGAGCGATCAGAACGACGGTCGCCGCGTACGCCGCGGTGGCCAGCGAGCGGACGAGCCATTCCGGACTCGTCTCGAATCGGACGACGCCCATAGCGCCGAGGACTGACTGAAACGCCCTCTGGACGTCGCAGTAGAAGAAGTTCGAAAAGAACGGGGCGATCGCCGACCCGGGCCGCCCGATCTCCGCGGCGCGCAGCGCCAGATCGGATTGCAGGCGGAAGTAGGTGATCTCGTCCAGCCACAGGGACGCGGAGCCGGCGCCGAGCGCGAGAACCGCCGCGAGCGGCACGAACAGGGCCGCGGCGCCGAGGCCGAGCCGGAACGGGGCGGCCGCGGTTTTCCGCTCGCTCAACAAGAGGAGATTCTAACCGTCCGGTCCCGAAAACAAATCGGCCCGGCGTTTCCGCCGGGCCGCAACAAAGCGAAACAGTTTGGGGGAGGGTTCGGGAGGGCCCAGACTTCCGGCTGCGCGCAGCGCGGCTGGGGCCCTCCCGAGGTAGATCAGTACATGCGGCCCATGCCGCCACCGCCGCCCATGCCAGCGGGGGCCTCTTCCTTCTCCTTGATCTCGGAGACGAGGGCTTCCGTCGTGAGCATGAGGCCGGCGATCGACGCGGCGTTCTGGAGCGGAAGCCTGGCTCGCTCGCCGTATGATGAGGGACACATGAGCCGAACGTCCGTGCTCGTCACCGGAGCAGCCGGCTACATCGGTTCCGTGCTGTGCGAGCGTCTTCTCGCAGCGGGATACCACGTCATCGCGCTCGACAACCTCACCTTCGGAACGCAGACCCTCTTCCACCTCGCGGACAATCCGTCCTTCGAATTCACGCTCGGCGACGCACGGGACGAGCGGCTCATCAAGGATCTCGTCTCGAAATGCGACGTCCTGGTGCCGCTCGCGGCTCTCGTCGGGGCGCCGCTCTGCGACCGGGACCCCGACACGGCCGCCTCGACGAACCTCGGAGCCATCCGTCTCCTGAACCGCCTTCGGACACCCTCGCAGCTCCTGGTCTACCCGACGACGAACAGTGGTTACGGAACGAAAAGCGGTGAGCTGTTCTGCACGGAAGACACGCCTCTGGAACCGATCTCCCTCTACGGGCGCACGAAGGTGGACGCCGAAGCCGACGTCCTTGCCGGACCAAATGCACTCTCCCTGCGACTCGCGACGGTGTTCGGCACGTCGCCGCGAATGCGTATCGACTTGCTCGTGAACCACTTCGTTTGGGCAGCCGTGACCGACGGCTATCTCGTGGTCTTCGAGAAGGCGTTCCGCCGGAACTACCTTCACATTCGCGATGCCGCCGACGCGTTCGTCTTCGCGATCGAGAACTCCGGCCGCCTCGTGGGCAGGCCGTACAACCTCGGGCTCGATGAGGCAAACCTCTCGAAGGAACAACTCGCCCTGAAGGTCAAGGCGCATGTCCCCCGCTTCCACGTCCATTTCGCGGAGGTCGGCAGCGATCCCGACCGGAGGGATTACATCGTGTCCAGCCAACGTCTTCGCGAGGCAGGCTTCGAGGCGACGCGCACTCTTGACGACGGGATTCGCGAGCTGATCAAGGGCTTCCGGATGATGGGACGTGGAGCGTGGAAGAACGTATGAAAAGCGTCACGCCGGGAAACCCGGAGCGCCGCACCCTCTGGAAGCTGCAGGAGGACATCCTCGAGCCAGCCGACCTCGAGGAGCTCGTCACCTTCATCCGGACGACGTCCCGGTTCACCCAGTTCGTGAAAGTACGCGCCTTCGAGGAGGCATGGTCCAGCTGGCAGAACTGCCGTTACAGCGTGTTCGTGAACTCGGGAAGCTCGGCCAACCTCGTCATGATGAGCGTCATGAAGCAGATCCGCGGCTGGGCCGATGGCGACGAAGTCCTCGTCCCCGCCGTCACGTGGGTGACGAACGTCACCCCGGTCATGCAGTGCGGCCTTCGACCGGTCTTCGTCGACGTGAATCTACAGGATTTCTCTTTCGACTATGACGCCCTCGAGCGGGCGGTCGGCCCTCGCACGAGGGCCATCCTCGTCACACACCTGATCGGATTCCCCGCCGACATGCCCCGTATACGCGCCGTCGCCGGCGCCCGCGGGCTGACCGTCCTGGAAGACTGCTGCGAGTCTCATGGGGCGCATCTCGGGGGTGTGAAAGTCGGCAATCACGGGTCCTGCAGCACGTTCAGTTTCTACTGGGGCCACCATATGACGACCGTCGAAGGCGGGATGGTATGCACCGACGACGAGGAGCTTTACCATCTCGCCCTCCTCAAGCGCTCGCATGGCCTCGCTCGGGAGCTTCCGGCCCGCCTGCACCCGGAGCTCGGCCGAGAGCATCCCGACGTCGACTTCAACTTCCTGTTCCTCACGGACGGTTTCAACGTCCGAAACACCGAGTTCAGCGCCGTGCTCGGCCTCGCCCAGCTCCGGAAACTCGACGGCTACATCGAGAAGCGCAACGCCAACCACCGCCGGTTCCTCGAGATCCTCGCGGCGTACCGGGAACACCTTTTGCTCCCGGACAAGCCCGGCGTCTCGTCGTTCTGCCTCCCCTTTCTGTTTCGCGAGCGCCCCCGCATGGAGCGGTTCCTCGGCGTCCTTCGCGCGCGTCGTATCGAGTTTCGGCCGATCATCGGAGGGAATCTGCTTCGACAGCCGCCTTTCGCCCCGTTCGGCAGGCCGGCGGACTTCCCGAACGCGGAGTTCCTCCACACAAACGCCTGCTACATCGGGAACAACCAGTTCGTCGGACCGGCGCGCCTTGCACGGCTCCGGCCACTCCTCCGGGAAACGTTCGGGGGATGAGGACCTCCCTCATCATCCCGACCCTGAACGAGATCGACGGCGTCCGGGCCGTCATGCCGAGGATCGACCGTTCCTGGTGTGACGAGATCCTCGTTGTCGACGGCGGTTCGTCGGACGGCACCGTCGAGTGGCTTCGCGCGAATGGGTACCCCGTCGTCCTCCAGGACGAGCCGGGAATCGGGAACGCCTACCGGAAGGCCTATGCGCACACGACCGGTGACGTGATTCTCACCTTCAGCCCGGACGGCAATTCGATCCCCGAGCTCATTCCCGAGCTCGTCGCGGCCATGTCCAGCGGGCACGACCTCGTCATCGTGTCGCGCTACCTCGGCAAGGCTCGGAGCGAGGACGACGACCGCCTCACCTCAGTGGGGAACGTGTTCTTCACGACGGCGATCAACCTTCTCTTCGGTGGACACTACACCGACGCCCTCGTGATCTTCCGCGCTTACCGCCGCAACCTCATCCGGCGCCTCGAGATCGATGCGCCCCACATGACCTACGAGGCCCAGATCAGCATCCGCGCAGCCAAGTACGGGCTGCGGGTTGCGGAGATCTCTGGCGACGAGCCCCGCCGCATCGGCGGTGAACGGAAGATGCATCCCTTTCGAACGGGCTGGACGATCTTGCGAGAGATGGGGCGCGAGCTGTTGAGACCTCGGCGGGCGCTCCCGGATTGACGCCTCAGCCGGCCCTGTAGAGCATCCGCTGCCAGTCGATCGTCCGCGCGAGACCCTCTTCCAGTGTGACGTAGTCCCGTTTCCCGAATTCCTCGCGCGTACGCGTGAGGTCGAGTTGCACGTGGTCCGGTGCACCGGCGACGCCGGCGTCCTCCTCGGGAGGAACCACCCGCGCCTTCGTAACAGCACCGATCGCCTGCGCCAGGTCCGCGATCGTCGTCGTCGCATTCCCCCCCACGTTGTAGACGGACTCCCGTCCCCGGAGAAGAACGCTCCAGAGCATCTCGACGACATCCGACACGTACGCATACGTGCGTCGCGCCCGCCCCGGGTCCCGCATCGCGATCTCGCCGCGCGTGAGCGCCGCCTCGATGAACGCGTTCAGCACGCGCTTGTCCCCCCGTCGGGTCCCGGGGCCGTAAGCCAGCGAGACGCGCGCCACCTTGGCCGCTATGCCGCGGGTCCGGAAGGCGTGGCATGCCGCCTCTCCGGCGCGCTTGCTCTCGATGTAACACGCGCGCGCGTGAGCGGGTGTCGTCGTCCCGATCTGGTCTTCACGAAAGGGAGGCCCGGACAGGCCGCTGTAGACCTCACTCGAGCTCAGAAAAAGGAACGACCCTCCCGGCCTGATCCGACGCAAGAGGTCGAGCGTCACCTCGGTTCCGAGCGCCAGCGTCTCGACCGGATCCGCCATGAAAAGGGCAGGCTGCGCATAGGCGGCCGCGTGGATGACGCAGTCCGCCTCGGGGATCGATTTTCGAAGCGCCGGATCGACGAGATTCCCGCGTAGCACCCGCGCGCGCGTCTGGGCGAGGAAGGGCGCAAGGTGCTCCGGCGGGTCTCCCCTTGACACGGCCAGGACGTCCGTCTCCACGCCTTCAGCCCGCGCAGCTGTGAGACACGCAAGGATGTGAGATCCGAGGAGACCCGAAGCACCCGTCACGACAACGCGCATTCCTTGCAACGATGCGAGGGAAATCCGCGCCAGGACGCGTGCGGCATCCTCGGCCAGGCACTCGTGGAGACGGCGGGACGCCGTCTCGCTCATCGCTCGTCCCCCAGGAGTTCGGCGAGCTGCGACCGGATGCCCTCCGCCGTCAGACCGATCGCAGCGTCGTGCTCGGCCGCAGTCCCGTAGTCGGTGAGGAAGCGCCTCGGGACACCGACGCAGCGCAGACGCACGGGCCCGTCGCCGAGCGCCGCGAGGACCTCGTTTGCGAGGGATCCGACGTACCACGGCTCGACGAGAAGCACCGTTCGAGCCGCACAGTTCTCGCGCAACGCGGCAGCGTCGAACGGTGCGGCCGTCGTGTAGTAAAGGACGGTGACGTCGAATGCCTCGGCGGCCGCGAGAGCCGGGTCGAGGAGTGGTCCGAATGCGACGACGGTCGCTCTTCGTCCTTCGCGCACGCGCTCGGCGCGCCCGAAGGTGACGGCCCGTTCCGCGGCGTTGCTCCTCTCCGAGAGCCGGAAGTAAGTCGGATGGCCGTTTGCGTAAACCTGGCGAAACAATGTATCGAACTCGGCCGGAGCCCCCGGTACCACGATCTCCATCCCTGGAAGGTTGTGGAGAGCCGGCACGTCGCCCGGCGCGTGGTGAGTGCACCCGAGGCCGGCGTAGTCGTACGACGCTCCCACGCTCACGAAATTTCCGCCGACACGCTGGTAGCAGAAGTCATCCTTGAGCTGCTCGAGGGCACGCTCCACCATGAACGGCGCGATCGTGTGGAAAACCGGTATGAAACCCTCCATCGAAAGCCCGGCGGCAACGCTGACGCTGCTGCTTTCGAGAATGCCTACGTTCAGGATCCGCCCCGCGTGCGCTTCGATGGCGCGCCGGAGACCGAATACACCGATGTCTCCGAGCAGCACCATGAGTCGAGCGTCCTCAACAAGCAGCTCCTCGATCGTGCGAACGAACCGTCTCCTCATGCGAGCTCGGCCAGGATCTCGGCGAGATCGCCCGGCTTCGGCGCTCCGTGATGCCAGGCGCCGGGCTCCTTCTGCATCTTCGCGGAACCGTAGCCCTTGACCGTCTTGGCGACGATGGCACGCGGCCGGCCGGCGGCGGGGCGCGTCAGCGCGGCGAAAAGCGTGTCGGCGTCGTGGCCGTCCACATCCTGAGTGTCCCATTCGAAGGAGCGCAGCTTCGCGGCCAGATCGCCGAGGGACAGTGCCGGATCGGTCGAATGATTGTGGTCGACGATGAGTGTCAGATTGTCGAGGCCGTGATGCGCCGCGAGAAGAGCCGCCTCCCAGATCGTTCCCTCGTTTGCCTCTCCATCTCCCACCAGCGCGAAGACGCGGGACGGACTCGCCTTCTGGCGAAGCGCCAGTGCCATGCCGACGCTGATGGGGAAGCCGTGTCCGAGCGACCCCGTGGAAGCCTCTACGCCCGGGACCTTCAGACGGTCCGGATGCCCTCCAAGTGGGCTGTCGCGGGTTGCGAAACGCTCCATGTCGGACGGAGGGAAGAATCCCTTCTCCGCGAGCACGGCATAGAGCGCGAGCGAGGCGTGCCCTTTGCTGAGGACGAAGCGGTCGCGATCCTCGCGCCGGGGGTTTGCGGGATCCACGCGCAGGACACGGTCGTAGAGCACCCACAGGATCTCGAGGACGCAGAACGAACTCGGAATGTGCCCTTCGTTCGCGGCAATCGTCGCGAGAACGATCCGGCGCCGCATCTTCTTCAGGACCTCTTCCATCGTGGACTCCCCTCCTCGGTGGCGCCAGACCGCGTTCAGCCCTTCGAATCTGCGTCTGGCCCCAAGCATAGCCGACACTTCACTGCCCGGGACTGCTGCCGGACCGCCGCCGGAGCACCAACGCCATCGTGGCGTGCCGCTCCCGCCACGTCTCGGTGGGTGCCGAGCCGAGGACTTCGGCCGCGTCGTAGGCCCGATTTACATAAGCGAAGAAGCGATCGAGAACTCCCCTCCCGTACCGGCCCCTCCCGTACTCGATGAAGTTGCGGTTCGCCACGAGGATCAGGGACACCGATCGCTCGTCCAATCGCCGAATCATCAAGTCCTCTGCCAGGGGATCCTGGACTCCCGGGTAGAAAACGTCGTCGATGAACGGCGATCTGCGGTCCGTCGAGAACAGGAGCAGCCCCGGATCTGGAAACGCGGCGACGTAACTGTTGGGCGCCGTCTCCCGACGGATCAAATCTACGGAGAGCCGCACGAGACGCGCTTCCTCGACGGGAAGGTAGACGCGCACCCTGGGCACGTCCACCCACTCGACGGGGTGGCGATGGTTGTCCTGCCATTTCTCGAATCCGTGTACGCCGGCGAGGCCGACGAGGAACAGCGCAAAGCTCAGGCGAAAGCGCGCAAGCCTCGCCAGGAAAGCCAGGGACACCGCGAGGGCGAGCGGCGCCGAAAACGCGCCGTAAATCATGTTTCGGAGAAAGAACGGCTGGCGAGCAAGTGCGGGCAAGGCGACAAGCGCGATACAGAACCGGGCGACACGTATCGGGTCGGGCGAGGAACGTTCGCGCCAGAGGCCGACCGCCTCTATGGCGAGGAGCACGGCGGCCAGCGGCACCAGCGCCGCGATTTCGGCGTTCTCGCGAAGTCTGAGTGCCGCCAGCGTCAAGAGCGCTGCGAGCGCGACGGCGCGCAACACGGAGGTGACACGCGCGGAGCACAGGAAGACGGCCGCCGCAAAAAAAGCGATGGACGGCAGCCAGATGACCAGGAGGCCGCCGCTGAAGAATTCCCGAGGGGAGGTCCTGGCGAAGAGGACCCCGTATCGGTACATCTCCTGCCACGGCTTCGGGACGGGAAACGCGATGAGGAACGCGTAGCGGCGTATGTGTTCGACCCCGAATGCCAGGACAGGTGCGGCGAATGTGGCCGCCCCGAGAAGGCCCGCCACCCCGCTCGCCACGAGAGCCTCGCGCCTCGGCCTGCGGATCAGAAGTGCCGGCGCGACGGCGACGAGCGCTGCGGGAAGCATCTCCAGCTTCGTACCCGCGGCGAGCCCGGCAACGAGAGCTGCCAGCAAGGATTGCCCCCATCCGTCGGACGACAGCGCAAGCTCGAGTGCCCACCAGCAGCCGACCGTCCCTTCGAGCGCCGCAACCGAATAAGGGAAGGGCCAGTTGCCTCCGTTTCCGAAGAGACACGACACGACGGCGAAGGCCGTGATCACCGAGGCCGAGCGTGCTTCGTGGACAAGCCGACGGGCCAGTCGACGCAGCGCCTCGACGCCAAGGAAAGCGAACGTGAGCCGCAGGGCGATCAGGACGTCGAGATCCTTGCCCAGGAGGCGCAACACGAACGCATCCAAATACGCCGGAAGTGGTCCGTAGGGGCTGCCGACGTCCCGATAGAGCGTCTCCCCCGCAGCAAGACGTGCTGGAGTGAGCATTTCCCGCCCCGAATCCTGGAACGGCAGCACCCACCGTTTCCAGGTCATGACCGTCATCAGGACGAAGGCAAGATGGGGCAAGAGAGCCCATGCAAGGCCGGATCGATGCGGGCCACGCAGAACCAGGTCAGATCCGTCGGTCGGGCCGGCTGTGACGACGTTTGACATCGAATATCGAAAAGCGCGCTGCCGAGTCTGACATGGTGCGGGACGCCGATCAGGCTGATCGGCCTCCCGTGACGGGGCACACGGATTCGCCGCGGAAAACAAATCGGCCCGGCGTTTCCGCCGGGCCGAGAAAAGAAATCAGTCCGTTGGGGAGGGGGTTCCCCCGCGGCAAGTTAGTACATGCCGCCCATTCCTCCACCGCCACCCATGCCGCCGCCGGCGGGGGCCTTGTCCTTCTCCTTGATCTCGGAGACGAGGGCTTCCGTCGTGAGCATGAGGCCGGCGATCGACGCGGCGTTCTGGAGCGCCGACTTCGTGACCTTGGCCGGGTCGA
>ODAK010003055.1_pt1 | contig 17437 bp, 13 predicted proteins | sample 1539591 | NCBI WGS metagenome assembly ODAK01 (sample SAMEA3539303, study PRJEB22396) | soil metagenome | biome: tundra; feature: field; material: soil | place: USA | collected 2010-05 | depth 0.15 m
CACCATACTGCTTTGACTCACGAGGCGAACACGTACATCGGGCTAGTTCAACCACAACTGGCTGCTAACCCAAACACCAGAAACGAAAGAAATGGCGCGCCCTGAGAGCGCGACCGCGATAGCCCGTGCCTCTTCACCATCCTGTCCGTGAAATCAACAACTTCGCAGGGCAGTCGGCAAAGTCGGTCTGCTATAACCTGGTTGCCATGTTCGACCCGTTTCGGCTGCGGCTCGCACCGTACTGACCGAGGAAGAGTTAATCGACGCCCTGATTTTCGCCGCTGCGGTTCTGGTTGTACTTCCTCTTACTCCCGACCGCTACATGGGACCGTTTGCCGCGATCAATCCCCGAGTTATCTGGAAGATCGTAATTCTGATGACGCCCCTTTTATAGAACCCTCTGTTGCGAGTGAAAATTATCGGCGTGGCTTATCAGAGGACACAATCGAGCGGGTGGTCAGGCGCAAACCGAGATTGAGTCTTGTGGACTACTTCGTGCAAACAAAGGAAGGGCCGGACTCGATGCATTGCCAACCTGCTCCGAGAGAAATGCACAACGAAGCACTCGTTCGTCTCACTGTCCAGAAACCGGCTTGTGGGAATTGATGATCAAGGTTTCGGACGGTTGGTCGGCAAACCGGAAAGTGATCCATTACCCCTGCCCAGGGCCTCTTTTGCTCACGAAACTAGGACAGTGCCCTAGTATTTTGTCACCGCCGGTGCCAGGCAACGGAGTGCGCCGTGGTTGCATCGAACCTGGCGGCAGACCGAGTACACCAACTTGACGACCGCTAAGAAAATTTTGGCTAACGGTATCTCCGAGCAGGAAGTGATTGACCGCGGCAAACAGGGCGACGCGGACCATACATTCTGGATTGCCGCGGCCGAGCGGGCACTGCTTCCGTCAGGGCGCTGCCAACCTTGGCTCTGCGCCGCTCCTCTCTGCCGGTTCTGCATTTCCGAGCTGAGATTCTCCGTGGACACGCTGCCAGCCTTCCTGTGGGTTTGGATTCCTCCTCGCCGTGCGATTGGAATAAATTGACCTGAAAAACGGGCACACTCGGACATCTGGGGAGGAAGCTGGTGCCTCGTTCTGGAATGAGCAGTCCTGAAGGCTGAGCCGAGCACCGCGGCTTCATTCTCCGGCCCCGCGGCCCACGCTGCGGCTCCGCGGTTCAATGTCCACATCGTTTTCCGCGGAGACAGACTTCGCCCCATTGCCCGTCAGCAGCCCAGCCGCCGTTGGGTCGACTCCTCGCAGATGAAGGTCGCGTTGCGGGAAGGGAATCTCAAGACCCGCCTCGGAGAGCAGCCGCATCACCTCGAGCGCTACCTCACTCTTCACCTTGGTGGTGTTGCTCTCCTGCATCACCCAGAACTGGAGCTCGAAGTTCAGCGCGCTGTCGCCAAATTCCTTGAAAAAGACCGCGGGGGCGGGCGAAGTGAGGACGTCGGGATGCTGTATCGCAGGCCGCTCCAACAGCTCCTTCACCAGTTTGGGATCGGTGCCGTAAGCCACGCCTACAGGCAAATCCAGCCGACGCCTCGCTTCGGAGAGCGTCCAGTTGGTCACATTTCCGGAGATGAAAGTTGCATTGGGAATGATGATCTCGGCGCCCTGAAAGGTCTGGACGGTACTGGCGCGGATGCCGATGCGGGTTACTGTACCGGTCAGGCCAGCCTGAATTTCCACGACATCGCCCACGCGGATGGGCCGTTCAAATTGCAAGATCAGCCCGGAGACGAAGTTGTTGATGATGTTCTGCAGGCCAAAGCCGACGCCGACGCCCAGAGCGCCAGTGAGCACCGTAAACTTGTTCAGCGCCACGCCGCCCGCATTCACCGCGAACAGGAAAACCAGCAGCAGAAGCAAATAATGCACCGTCGTCGAAATCAGCTCGGGGATCCCGCGCGTCAAGCGCAGGCGTTTGAGGAGCTCTTCTCGCAGCAGGAAGCGCAGCGAGGTGGAGAATGCAAACCCGGCCGCCAGGATCGCCCAAAAACCGAGCACGCGACCCAACGTGATGTTGCCGGAGCCGCCGACGATGTTGAAGTCGAGCAGGGCAACGATCTGCTGGTTGATCCACCGGCGCACGCCCATTAGCTCCAGCGTCGCGCCGAGCCATATCAGGGCCCCGGCGGTTTGCATCACGCGCGGCGCCCAGCGCGCGATGGCCGTACGATGCAGCCGCACCATCGCCAGCCGCTCAGCCCAGGGTGCCTCCATCCCGGCTAGTAACAGCAAATTGAAGACGCGCAGCGCGGTAAATACGGCAAGGGCGATGAACGTGCTGTAGATGCACAGCGCGGTCAGATACTGGCTGAGTTTGAAGTAACCAAATAGGTTTGCAACCTGCGCCAAGGCCAGGACGGCGAGGGCTACCCGCGACCCGAAAACCAGCAACCTGTGCCGATCGTCGCGCTTCTCCGCTTTGGCCACGCGCTGGGGCCTGAAGAGGTAGGCGAAAATCACGACCGCTAGCGACACGCCTAAGAACTGCACCTCGCGCTTGGCGGCGGACGAGAGTGTGATCCAGGAGAGAACAGCATTGAAGAGATAAACTCCCATTAAGCAGTACAGCGGCAAGTGGAAAAGCGGTTCGATCAGCGGCGGCAACAACACCAGGATGGAAATGAACGAGACCAGGATGGCGAGGCCGATCAGCGGTAGCGGCGCCAGGGGCGCAAGCAGGAATGCAACCACCAGCGGCGGCAAAATTCCTAACGTAAACCAATGCCGCATGATCGCCAGCGCGTGCGCCTGGAGTTCATCTCTGGGCTGAATGCCGCGGATCGCGATCGATAACCGGTAGGCGCCGAAGAGCGACAGCAGCAGCAGTACGGCCAGTGCAAAAAATGCGCCTGAATTCTCCTGCACAAACGACTTGATGCCAATTACACGTGCGCGGGCGTCACCAAGAAAATCGGGTGGCTCACTCTGTTGCCGCCGTAGAAAAACCTGCCACAGTGGCAGGCTGTCACGTTGCAACACATGTTCGTTCAAACGGGAATGCGCTTTAGCCAGTCGGTCAAGCACCTCGAGCGCCAATTGGTGCTGATTAGCGGCGCTCACCTGTAGATTGACGATTACTCGCAATAGGTTTTGCGCCTGCGATATCGTGGTCTGAATGCCTTTGACAGCGTCGCGGATCACGTCGAGCGTGGGACCCAGATCAGGAGTACTCTTGTTTTCCTCTAGTGTCGCCGTCCATTGCGGCTGCAAAGCTTGCAGTTGTTGCACTGCCGACTGGGCGGCGTTGGCCCAATCCCGCAGTTGCTTGCGCGAAGCAGCACCCTCTGTGGCGAAGGTGCGCCAGTACGTTTCCTGTTCGCGCAGCTCCAACTGACTGGGAGATCCAGCCAGCAATGCGTCAACTTCTTTCTTTTTAGCCGTCAGCGAGTCATCACGCTCCTTGAGCGTGGCCTTCACGGCATCGAGTTGCTCGGGCGTGGGCAACTGGCTACTGGTATCGCGCAGCAGCCGCATCAAGTCCTCGGTGCGCGTGGCGACATCGGGTAGAGGGATGGCCGTCGGAGGTTGCGTCGCGACAGGCGGACTCGACGGAGGAGTGGCTTGACTGGCCTGCGAACCATTCTTATTGCCTAGGAGCGAGCTCAGCGGGTTGTTTGCCAGCGAACCGCCCGACTGAGCTATCGCCGAGGCGACAAGACACAGCATGGGCAACAGTATTACGCCGACATATCTCACTGTTGTGCCAGGGCGTACCAACCTTGCCGATGGAAGTTGCTCCAACATCTTATGGCCATTATCGCCTATCGCCAGCGATGGACGCCCCGCATGAAGCAAGAGAGCGCCCGTCCTTACCTTATGAACCGCTCTTTGTCCCCCACGAGGAAATGCAGTAGCGGCTCACGCACGAGTTTCTTCAGAAAATTAGTCATCATTTCGCCGGCGTATACCAGATGGGCGACGTCCAGGCACGCTGCTGCACAGCTGCCGCCACCGTCGGGTTTGGCGGCAAGTTCAGCTTCGACGCCCAATAGGTGGACCAGCGCGGTGTGGGAATTTCCAGCACACGCGCGTAATACGTTGCATATGCTTTGGGATCAAATGACGGATCGGTCCACTCGCCAATCAGCTCCGGCGATCCGATGGAGTTGGTGTAGGCAGCGGCCTTCACGTCAACCGTATTGCCGACAGCCGGGACCTTTCCGGTCTTCGCGGCCTTGCGGTCTCCGCTCCACGCTACGTCGTAGACTTTCTCCTGACTCTTACCATTCTTGGTCCAGATCTTGATGATCTGCACGCGATCGAGATTGCCGCTGTTCGGGTCTTCGAGGGCGTGAACGACAAACGTGGGAGCTGTTCCTGCTGCCTGTGGTGTCAGGTCGCCGCCCATGGGCACGCCACCGTCGTAGGCAGCCTTCACCCAGTCAGCCCTTTGCGTCATTTCCTTGGGATAGTTCCAACCGGCGAACATGCGGACCTTGATCCGAGTGCCTGAGGTTCCGAACGTTTCTTTCCGTTTAAAGGCGGCGAAGATCGACTCGCGCGTATTCTCTTCTGCCCAGACGCCCGTCAATCCGCCCGAGCCGATTCCGGTCGGGGGCTCGCCGCTGACCGACGTGGTCGCAGTGATCACCGTTTTAAGATCGCTGTCCTGGTTGCCATGCGAGCCAGGATAGTTACTCGGTTCGGTCGAGGTGATACCGGAATGGAAATCGGTGCCCGCCTCGATACCGTATTTGAAAGGATTGACGCCCAGTTTTGCCTGCAATTCCTGTCCTACGCCGTAGGCTTGACGTAGGTAGCTTCCGGTCGCCGACTTAGCTTTGACGTCGGTGCCAATCAGGTAGCGGAACATCTCAAAGTCAGCAAATTCGTCATTGGGCGAAAGCGGTGGGCTGGTGTCGCTCTGCCCTTTCCCCTGGATAATCTCAGCCAGGGGCTCGTTGGCCATGCGGCGCTCTGCATAATCCTGCGTCAGTGGCTTTCCCGACATGTCTTTCGAACTGAACATAAGGCCATTGCTGACATTGCCATTGTGGGGAACCGCAATCACGTCCAACCCCAGCTTGCGCTGCTGTTCCAGATAGCGCCATAGCACCTCGGATCGACAGAATCAAACGCTGTGAAGGGTATCTCTGGCCCTTTGTCCGCGAAAATCACGCAACGGTGCAGGTTCTGGTTGCCGGGAGCTGACGTCCACTCAAATCCTACGAATGTCGTGAACTTCCCGGGCGCGTTGTACTTGTCGGAAATCGCCGCGTATCTCTCCCATGTGGAGCGCAGCAGTTTGGGGTCTGAGAACTCCGCCAGCGGTTTGTTGACGGTCAATGAAGCAATAAGCTTTTTGAAGGCCACACCTGAGACTTTGGGGTCTGGGTTGGTCATGACCGTGTACCACTCGGACTTTGCGAACGGGCCATTCGGGTCAATCGTGTCGCGCACCACTCCCAGGTACTCGGCGTGATCGGTCACCGCGAGAAAATCCAGCGGAACATTGCGCTTCTGCGGTCGCCCCATGTATTCAACCGTCTCGCCCATGGCGTATCGATACGAATCCTCGGGCGTGGTCCGCGTTCCGAACGCGAACGCGTCCATGGAATAGCCGCTGTGCAGATGCAAGTCGCCGAAGTAGGCATTCTTTAATGGATTGCGCGCGGGCCTCGGCCCTGCGGCCTGGGTTGACTGCGCCTGGTCCCTTTGCTGCGGGGCAGCCGGCGCTTCGGCGTTCTTCCTCGAACAAGCCGAGAGAGAAAAAGCCAGGATCGCTAAAGCGAACAGAGTCAGAGAAGCTTTTTTTGCACGCATGAGGCTCTCTTTCTTGGGAAATTAGTCATCATTTTGCCGGCGTGTACCAGATGGGTGAAGTGTAGGCGCGGTCGGTGACCGTCATCGGAACGTAGTCGGCCATCTTGATGCCGTAACGCTTCTGGTCATAGGCCGTCCATCGAGGAGACGGAATTTGAATTACCCGCACGTAGTAGAACGCGCGCTCACTCGCATCGAACGCCGGGTCCTTCCAATACGCTGCCAGCGTCGTGGCGCCGATGGTGTTGGTATAGCTTGCGTTCGCCACGTCCACGGTGCTGCCGACTGAGGTCTTACAGCGTCCATCCGAACCGATCTTGCGCCCGCCGGAGACCGCGACGTCGAAGATGCGCTCATGCGTCTTGCCGTCTTTGCCCAGCCAGCCTTTGATGATCTGGATGCGGTCGATGTTCGGTCCCTCCGGATCGCGCACTGCGTGAACCATGAAGACGGGTTGCCTGCCGGCCGGAGCCTTGAGGAGATTGCCGCCCATGGGCACGCCGTGAGCGTAGCCGTTCGCCGCGAAGTCAGGTCGATCATTGTCCGCCGGCACGAAGTCCCAGCCCGCGAACACACGCACGATCGGACGGTCGCCGGTGGTGGCGTACACTTCCTTGCGCTTGAGCGCATCCCAGATAGCTTCGCGCGTATTCTCGCGCGCCCACACGCCGCCCAGTCCAGCCGCTTGTTCCTGCCAGACCGAGACCAGTGGCCCTTTCTTGAGATCGTTGTTGACCATGGCGAGCGGGGTCTTCCAACGCTCCGCTGACGGCAATCCGTTGGCAAACTCACCGAAGAAGTTGTCTTCCCGAGTGGTGATCATGCCCACATGGGCATCGCTGCCGCCGATCAGGCCGGCCTGGTACGGATTGGCTCCGAGCTTGGCTGCCAGCTCGAGTCCCAGTTCGAGCGCCGAGCGAACGTAGTTGCTGTGGAGCACGCTATTTTTCGCCGGCTCCATTTTGCTGAAATTGATGTCCCAGCGCTCAAAGTTGGCAAATTCGTCGTTCGGCGAAAGGAAGGGATGGGTTTCGCCGTCACCCTTGATTTGCGTTGCCTCCAGCAGCGGCTCGTGGCTGGCGCGCGCCTCGGCGTAGTCCCGGTTCATGGGTTTTCCGTCGAAGGTCTCCGCCGTGTACATTTGGCCGTTACTTAGGTTGCCGTTATGCGGGATGGCGAGCACTTGGCCGCCCGTCTTAGTCGCGTATGCGTCCATGTACTTCCAGAGGTCCGCTGGATCCTGGCTGTCGAAGGTGGAGAAGGGAACCACCTGGTTCACGCGGTCCGCGTTGTCGCGAAAGATGACGGTGCGATGAAGATTGTTGCCGCCCGGCGCGGACGTCCACTCGAAACCGTGCAGTGTGGTAAAAACGCCCGGCTGGTTCCACTTCTCGGCTGCCGCGGTGGCGTGCGTCCAGGCTCCAGCGGTGAGCTTGCTGGCGTCAAAGACAGGCTTGCCTGTCTGCATGGAGATGACCGCTTCGATCGCAGCTTTCACGCCCTCCTGCGGGCTCGTCTTCGACATTTCGTACCATCGCTTGCCCTGTGGGTTGGCGAGGAGATCGGGGCTGCCGGCCCGAATTTGATCGGATATGCCCATATATTCCGCATGGTCGGTGATGGCGAGCCAGTCCAGCGGCCGGTCGATTTTGACCTTCATGCCGTTATCGACCGTGACTTCCTGGCCAGTGGCGAATTTGAAGAGATCATCGGGGCCCAGCGTTATGCCAAACATTCCCGCGTCGAAGGAATACCCAGTGTGGTTGTGGGCAGCGCCCCAGAAGACCCGCTCCGGGGAGGTCTGGCCCACATAGGGGGAATGTTGCCCGCCTCCGACGACCGCGGGCGGTGTTGGGGCCGGGGACGACTGTGGCGGGGCCGCAGCGTACGCGACCCCGATGAGTTCGCCTTTGTGCGCATCTGCTACGGCGGATGAATGCCCGTGCAGAGCGGACCGTGCCGCATAAGTGCCAACCACCGCGAGGCCAAGGGCCAGCAAGCCGATGGCCGCCATGGGTGCCTTGAAATTTGCGGACCTAATTTTCATGAGTTCCTCTCTTACGTGCGCATGCCGCGCGGGGGCGATCGTGCATTCGCTTGCTACGGCAATACAAAAGGGGTGGGACAGGGGCGCGGCTAGGGTCTTCAGACAAGTTGGTGGCAAGTCATCAGAAGGTGTCAGTTGACGAGAACAGGGTATCGCATGAATTGGCTTTTTGTCGTCAAGAAAAGAAGACCTCGGAAAAGCCCGACCGATGACTGCGGATCTGTGGTCTGCCAACCCGAAGTTGGCCCCAAACCCTCTTGTGGGAATTGATGATCAAGGGTCCGGACGGTTGGTCGGCAAACCGGAAAGTGATCCACTACCACTGCTCGCGGCCCCTTGCTCACGAAACTAGGACAGTGCTCTAATCTTTTGTCACCGCCGGTGCCGCAGGCAACGAACGGCTACTGTCGTTGCATCGAATCCGGTAGCAGATCGAGTACACCAATTTTGACGACCGCTAAGAAAATTTTGGCTAACGGCATCTCCGAGCAGGAAGCGATTGACCGCGCCAAACAGGGCGACGCCGAATGCTTCGAGACTTTGTACGGTCTGCACAAGCGGCGGGTGTATTCGCTTTGCCTGCGCATGGTCGGCAACACGGCGGAAGCGGAAGACCTGACTCAAGAGGCCTTCCTGCAGCTTTATCGCAAGATCGCCACCTTTCGCGGGGAATCGGCGTTTTCCACCTGGCTGCATCGCCTGGCGGTGAACGTGGTGCTCATGCGCCTGCGCAAGAAAGGGCTCCCCGAGGTTTCGCTGGAGGAGACCTTGGAGCCACAAAATGAAGATGGTCCCAAGAGGGACATCGGCGCCCGCGATAATGTGCTGGTCGGAGCCATCGATCGGGTCAACCTGGAGCGCTCGATCGAGAGTTTGCCGCCGGGATATCGCATTATCTTCGTGCTGCACGATGTCGAAGGCTACGAGCACAATGAGATTGCGAAGATGATGGGCTGCTCCATCGGCAACAGCAAGTCGCAGCTCCATAAGGCAAGGATGAAGCTGCGTGACCTTCTGAAGTTGAGCCAGGCAGAGAGGGCTGCAAAACGATAGACGATGGGGAGAGAATGAATGACGTGCGCGGAGTTTCAAAAGATCCTGCCTTACATCATTGACGGGGGCGGTAGCGCCGAGGAGCAGGAGCATCTGGCAACCTGTCCTGTCTGCTCCGATCTGATTGCCGACCTGCGCTATATCGCGGAGGCCGCAAAGCTGCTGGTTCCGATGGAAGACCCCAGCCCCCGGGTGTGGAGTGGCATTCAGGAATCGCTGGAACGGGAGGGCATGGTAAAACCTTCCCGCAAACATGTTTAGCGCCACAACCGACCGGCGGGCATAATTTCCGGCCGTGCTGGCGCCCTCAAGCGCCAAAATCTTATCTCAACTCCTCCCGAAAGCCAGAGCTATTTCAGAGCAAAAAACTTGGGTTTTGGTTCCTTGCGGAGCTCATACTATTTTCCGTCACGCATGCGAATACGCCGGTGTTAGTATCACTACGTCAGCTCACTGCGATGAGTTTTGTTGCTCGAGGCAGAACCATGTCAACAGTAACCCCGTCGCTCGGCGACCGCTTCGTTGCTTTCATTCCCAGGCTGTTCGACGCCATCACAGCCGGTTCTCCTCGCCAAGACCTTGCTTATCCAAGTATTTGCTGTATATCATTCCTCGGGTTGTTACGGTATGAATGGAGGATACTGTGACCCTGAATCATGCCTCTTGGATTGATCGCTCCCTGCTGAAGGCGGTGCGCAGCGCCATTGGTACAGCTCCGCTATCTTTGGCGCTTCCCCATATCGAAAACCAGCCCAGCACGTCGCCGATCGGCACTGTGCGCATAGCCGACCGCGCTACCCTGGCCGGGCTGGTGATGAATCCTGAGGTCGTTTTTGGGGATGCCTACTCCGACGGCCGAATTGAAGTTGAGGGTGATCTGGTCCGTGTCATCGAGTCCATTAACCAGTCAGCCCAGGGAGGGCGGAACTGGCGCTGGCGACTGATGTCGAAGTGGCTGGCGTGGGCACAGGCCAACACGCGCTATGGCTCTTCGCGCAACATTCACCGTCATTACGATCTCCCCACTGAGTTTTACAAGCTCTGGCTGGATGAACTTATGGTGTACACCTGCGCTTACTTCCCCAACCAAGACACCTCGCTGGAAGAGGCCCAGAAAGCCAAGCTCGACCTGGTATGCCGAAAGTTATGGCTCAGGCCGGGAGAGACGGTGGTGGAAGCGGGATGTGGCTGGGGTTCATTGGCCATGTATATGGCCGAGCACTATGGCGTGAAGGTGAAGGCCTTCAACATCTCCCATGAGCAGATTCGAGTAGCCCGAGAAGTGGCAGAGCAGAAAGGCCTCTCCCCCATGGTTGAGTTTGTGGAGGACGATTACCGCAATATTACCGGCCGCTACGACGCCTTCGTGTCGGTCGGCATGTTGGAGCATGTGGGACGGGAACATTACCCGGAGTTAGGCCGGGTGATTCAACGTGCGATCGGTGACCAGGGCCGGGGACTGCTGCATTTCATCGGTCGCCGCCGCAGTCTGCCTTTCAGTGTCTGGATTCGAAAGCGCATATTCCCCGGCGCCTACGCGCCCACCCTCCGCGAGTCAATGGGGGTTCTGGAGCCGCATGCCTACTACGTGCTTGATGTCGAGGACCTTCGTCTCCACTACGCCCGAACCATCGAACACTGGTTGAGCAGATTTGAGAGCGCGTATGACAGAGTCGTCCGTGACCAAGGGACGACGTTCGCGCGCATGTGGCGGCTCTATCTTGCCGGGTCCATTGCCGCCTTTCGGGTCGGCACGCTGCAGTTGTACCAAGTTGTGTTTGCGGGGTCCCTGTGTCAGTCCGCACCATGGACACGCAGCCGTCTGTATACCAGCACCACTCAGGATCAAGATAAGTTAGACGACGAACTATGGACTCCTGCGATGTCTTAATTGTCGGCGGCGGGCCCGCAGGTTCCTCCTGCGCCTGGGGACTGCGGGAATCGGGACTCAATACCGTGGTGATCGACCGCAGCACCTTCCCGCGTAACAAACTTTGCGGAGGATGGATCACGCCGCTGGTACTCGAGGCCCTGGGCATCGAACCCGAGTCCTACTCGCCGGGGCGCGTTCTGCAGCCGATCACCGGCTTTCGCCTGAGCTGCATCGAAGAGCCGCAAGTTGACATCCGCTACGGGCGAACCATCAGCTATGGCATCCTGCGCTCTGAGTTTGACGAATATCTCCTGCGCCGTTGTAGCGCGCGCACCCGCGAAGGCATTCCATTCAATTCCATCGAGCGAACTAAGGATGGCTGGATCGTCAATGGCGACATCAAAGCGCGACTCGTAGTTGGCGCCGGGGGACATTTTTGTCCGGTGTCCCGCTTCCTCGGCAACCAAGCCTCCGCGCCCTCGGTCGTCGCCCGCGAAATCGAGTTCGAGATGCCCGTCGCGCAAGCCGCCAGTTCCAGCATCGCCGGCGAACTGCCTGAACTTTACTTTTGCCGCGATCTGCGCGGCTACGGATGGTGTTTCCGCAAACAGGATGTGCTGACCGTCGGCATCGGCCGCATGGACAATCACGGCCTCTCCCAACACTGTGACGAGTTCCTTCGCTTTCTCAAGCGAAGCAGAAATGTCGAAGTGCCCGGCAAAGGCATTTTGGGACACGCTTACTGGCTCTTTGGCCACTCGGAACGGGCAATTCTGGATGACGCCGTTCTGTTAATCGGGGATGCCGCCGGCTTGGCGTATCCGGAAAGCGGCGAAGGCATACGGCCGGCTATCGAGTCGGGATTGATTGCCGCCCACAGCATCCTCGCCGCTCAGGGCGATTACAGTGCCAGCCGTTTGCAACTTTATCGCGAGCTTTTGAATGCCCGCTTGGGTCGTAAGCGCAGCGGGTTGGAATCGCTGGCGCAGTTCATCCCGCAATCGGTTCGCGAGATTTGCGGCCGAACTCTGCTGAGAAGCCACTCCTTCTGCCGCAATGTCGTATGTGACCGTTGGTTTCTGCGGATGGATGAGCGCCCGCTCGGGTTGGCGTCGGAGTTCCCCTCACCGGTTGTGACTGCTGCGCAGTAAGAACGGCCGAGTGGAAGTGAGAAGCACTCAGCACTCAGCACTCAGCACTCAGCACTCAGCACTCAGCACTCAGCACTCAGCATTCAGCAAATGCATTCTCATCCTAGTGTCACATGAGCTGCGGCCCACCCTAGGAATGAAAATTAACCACGGAGGCACAGAGATCACGGTGAAACTCGATAGAAACCACGAACTCCGTGGACTCCGTGCCTCCGTGGTAAATGATTTTTGACGGAGCGAGGACTTCAGCCCGAGTCGAAGGATCCCAATGGGCGGCTCGGAACTATGCGTGAGATTTCGCCGCTGGCGGATACGGCCCCCGATAACCGATCTGGTGTGAGATGCGGCGGGCTGCGTCCTTCACCATCTCCGCCAGTCGAGGCACGGCGTCACGCGGCACGGCGTTGATGGTCCCCGTGGAGGCGACGCTAGCTTCCACCAGGCCCTGGCTGTTAAAGATGGGCGCTCCCACACAACGCGCACCCAGACTGTTCTCCTCGTCGTCCACGGCATACCCCAACTGGCTAACTTGTTCGAACTCTTTCATTATCTTGGGCACGCTGATGATGGTGTGCGGGGTCAGTTTCTTCAGTCCCCGTTGACGGATGATCGCCTCCCGCTGACCTGAGTCAAGGTAGGCGAGCAGCGCCTTGCCCACGGCGGTGGAATGAACTTCCATGCGCCGGCCGATCCAGGTGTCCATCTTGATAAAGCTGGGCGCTTCCACCTTCGCCACGTACACCGCTTCGCCATGGTCGAGGATGGCGAGATGGGTTGTGATGTGAATCTGGTCGACCAGGTGTTTCATGATGGGGAGCGCCGCCTCGCGTATATCAACTCCGCCGAGCGCCGCGCGCGACAGGCTCAGCACCTTCATGCCAAGCCGGTACTTGCCATCTTCCAGGTCGCGGCGCAGGTAGCCGTGTTGCTCCAGGGTGCGCAGAATATAGCTGGCTGAGCTCTTGGGAATTTTGAGCTTACGGCTGAAATCGGCGTTCGACATGCCGCCCTCGCGCTGGCCCGCGGCTTCCAGAATGAGCAGGGTACGCTCCACCGCAGTCGAAGGACTCTCCATTGGACGCGCCATGGCACCAGTCTAACAGTTGTGCGACATGGTGAATATGAGTTCAGAATAGTGGCCATTGTTTATGAGCAAAATGTCACAGACAAAACCCGGCAGCCACGCCTAGCTTTAAGTGAGCTCGACGAACCCGCACCCCAGCGGGCAACCCGCTTCCCACTATGGGAATCGCAAACACAGGGTGCCAAATGGTGAATTTGTGTTCAGTATTCTGAACGTTGTTCTTGCCTTGGTTTCGCCGAGTCGCTATGCTCTGTACATCATGCGGAAGGCGTGTTCAGTATATTGAACACACAACCGGCCGGCAGTCCCGGCACTCAACTGTGGTCGTCACGACCTTTAGCCCGAACTTGAGAGGAGAACACGATGGCGGCGCATCAAACTGCTGCTCAACTTGCAAAATCCTGGAAGACCGATCCGCGCTGGAACGGGGTCACCCGGCCTTATTCCGCGGAAGATGTTGTGCGCTTGCGCGGCACCCTTCCCATCGAATACACGCTCGCCCGAGTAGGCGCGGAACGCCTGTGGGAGATGTTGAACAGCGACAAGTACGTCGCCGCCCTGGGCGCCATGAGCGGCAACCAGGCCGTGCAGATGGTTTCGGCCGGGCTGAAAGCCATTTACGTGAGCGGTTGGCAGGTCGCTGCCGACGCCAACAACGCCGGCCAGATGTATCCCGACCAGAGCCTCTATCCGGCGGACTCGGTACCCAACCTTTGCCGTCGTCTCAACAATGCGCTTACCCGTGCCGACCAGATTCATCATTCCGAGGGCAAGAACGGCATCAACTGGTTTGCTCCCCTCATCGCCGACGCCGAGGCTGGTTTCGGCGGCACCCTGAACGCTTTCGAGTTGATGAAGTCAATGATCGAAGCGGGCGCTGCCTGCGTGCATTTCGAAGATCAACTATCGTCCGCCAAGAAGTGCGGACACCTTGGCGGCAAGGTGCTGGTCCCGACAACGGAGGCTGTGCAGAAACTGGTAGCGGCCCGTCTTGCGGCCGATGTGCTGGGCGTTCCGACGTTGGTCCTGGCCCGTACCGACGCCAATAGCGCACATCTGCTGACCAGCGATGTTGATCCTTACGATCGCATCTTCCTGAACGGCGAGCGCACTTCGGAAGGCTTCTTTGGCATCCATGGCGGTCTCGACTCAGCCATCGCGCGCGGACTGGCGTATGCGCCGTACTCCGACCTGATCTGGTGCGAAACTTCTGAGCCGAACCTGAAAGAAGCCGAGCGCTTCGCCGACTCCATCCACGCCAAGTATCCAGGCAAGCTGCTGGCCTACAACTGCTCGCCATCGTTCAACTGGAAGAAGAAACTGGACGACGCCACCATCGCGCGCTTCCAGCCCGCGCTGGCCGAGATGGGCTACAAGTTCCAGTTCATCACGCTGGCCGGCTTCCACGTGCTGAACCTTGCGATGTTCGAGTTGGCGCGCGCCTACAAAGATACGGGCATGACCGCCTACTCGCGCGTGCAGGAGAAGGAATTTGCGCGCGAGTACAGCCACGGCTATTCCGCAGTGAAGCACCAGCGCTTCGTCGGCACCGGCTACTTCGACGAGGTCACGCAGGTGATCGCTAGCGGCAAGTCGTCGCTATCGGCACTGAAGCACTCGACCGAAGCAGAGCAATTCGCGGAGGTCAAGGTCCCGGGGCAGATGATCGAAGTGGGACAGGATCCCTCCTGCCGTCCGATCCTGGGCGAATGTCCGCTGACCTGCGAGCACGAACACGAGCACGTACGCCGCGACAACGTCTCAGCTAACGACTAAGTTTTCTCCTCATAGCGAGCGCTACTCACCCACTAGGCACGGGATTAACCGATCCCGTGCCTGCGTTTCTGAGGTGGCGCTGCGACGCTCCGCTGCCCATAATCTACTTTTAGGATCGAACTTGAATTCATATAACGCTGAAACTTGGGTCGGCATTGGGGCCCTCTTTTATTTGTTTCTGTCAGCTCTCATGCTGTGGTGGATTCCTAAGAGAGCTGCGGCGAAGTCACGGATAGAAGAACGGGATAAGAGATTAACTACCGAGAATGAGTCCAGAAAAACACTAGCTCAAATACTCGGCGGTTTTCTGGTAATAGCCAGCTTCTTAATATCTCTGGGAACATTATTGTCATCGGTGCAGAATCAGATTTCCGAACGGTTTACCAAAGCGGTGGGTCTACTGGAAGATGACAAAAACAAAGATGCGAAAATCGGCGGAGTTTATTCCCTGGAAAAGATTGCCCAGGACTCCTCCGCAGGATACGTTTTGCCGTCTCTTGACTATTATGGACCCAGCATGGAGGTATTGGCCTCGGCACTGCGGCAGCACGCAGGTTCTGGCAAGGAGACAACCCTTGACTGCAACGAAGAAGCGAAGATCAAAGCGGCGGCAGCCGACGTTTTAACCAGTGCGCTGTTCCGGGTAATAACACGCCGCCAAGCACCGCATAGATATGAAGATCAACAGCTGAACCTTGGATCAATAAATATCGCCGGAGCCAACTTGGAGCATGGAAACCTGCGATATCTCTGGTTGAACTGTTCCCACATGGAGGGTGGAGACTTATCAGGTGCAGACCTGAGCCATGCCAGCTTGTCGGGCGTTTTTCTTGGACCGAACGGAGAAACAACGTCTTCGTTAACACGAGTGACATTACACAATACTGACGTTGCCCATGCGCATCTGGAGGGCGCAGATCTCCAATATGCCGACATCCACTGCGCTAATTTTGCCGGTGCACACCTAAAGGGCGCGTCTCTTAAAAAGGCGAACCGCGAGCGCTCTAAAGATGCTTCATGTCAGAGTGATAAGGGGGCGGACTTCTCTGGTGCTGAATTGCAAGGGGTAGACTTCACTGGTGCTGAATTGCAAGGGGTGGACTTCACTGGTGCTAAATTGCAAGGGGTGGACTTCACTGGCGCTGACTTGCAAAGGGCAATTCTGTGTGGCGCGGACCTGCGGGGAAGCAAGGGTCTGACCTGCTCGCAACTGGACGGCATCTATTTTGACAAAAAGACCGACTTGGGAGATCTGAAGTGTAGCGATCTGAAGGTAACTGAACAATGTTCACTCGTGAGCGCCACTAATGATTCCGGCCATAAAGGAGGGGGAAAATGCTGGTTACAAGATGCCTTGTCCTCTGCGCAGTTCTTGCTTTCGAAACGTTAGCCGCGGGACAACACCTTACGGCTCCAACGAATGTCCGCTCCAACACCTTGTCGAAAATCACAGCTGACTGCAATGTTCAGCCTCGGTCGTGGGCACCGCCGGCACGCGTCGTGGGGGATGCCAAAACCGCGACCTTGAACACAACCGACGTGCAACAGAATAGCAACATTGCAGTCACAGCCTCTTGTGTTACGTCGGACGGAAAACTACACGCGCTAAGTACCATGGTGCACGTGATTTATTCACCACCTCCGGCTGCCGCTTGTACGGCCACGCCGACCACGGTATTTGCAGGGGAGCCTGTCGATGTTACCGCAACGGGAACAAGCTTTGACGCCGAGAATAAAGTTATTTATCACTGGATATCGAACGGCGGCAGCTTGAACGGTAAGAATGACCAGACAGCTAGAATCGACACCACAGGTCTAGCGCCGGGATCTTACACGGCAAGTGCGACGATAACCGATCCACAGATGACGAAGAATGGAACGGTAACTTGTTCGGCGTCGTTCAACGTGGCTGAGAAACCGAGAAACCCGAGGCAGTGATACGACTGTGCAGTAGGCTCGCCTACCCGATCCGCACCCTGTAGAGAAGGCACAGTGCAAAGTTCTCCTGATTGGTCTGCGCCTTTCGCCTACCCAAAATCCCATCTATACTCTTACGGCGTCCGTTGTTTGGCCAGGAGGACATTTGATTCGCACACTGATCTCCCTTTTACTCGCCGCCGCTTTAACCGTGCCGGCTTTCGCGCAAACTCAGCCTGCTGTCGATCGCAGTTGGATTGCCGCCAGCAACCGCTACACCAACATGCTGATCGAAGTCGTCTTCAAGTACCATCCCGAGGCGGGCACCCAGCAGGGGTTGAGCCAGTTCGACACCAAGGCTTCGCAGCCCACGCTGGCCAATGAAGACCAGGAGCGGCACGAAACCGAGGCGGTGCTGGCCAAGCTGAAGAGCGCGGCGGCGGAAAAGCAGCAGCAGGACGTCGCCGAGGACCTGCAGATCATGATTCGCAGGGTCAACCTCAACTTCAAGCGCCAGGACTTCCAGCGCGCCCACGAAGTGCCGTTCTACAACGCCAGCCAGGCGGTCTTCGGCGGCCTGCAGGTTTTGCTTGATGAGCAGACGCCCGCTGAGCGCCGGCCTGCTGCGGTGGTGCGCATCTGCGAATACGCGGGCTTGGAGCCGGGCTATTCCGCACTTACCGAGATCCTGAAGCAGCGCATCAGCGAGCAGATGGCCAAGCCGGGCGTGATCTATCCCGCGCGGGTTGAGATTGAAACC
>ODAK010003057.1_pt1 | contig 17428 bp, 19 predicted proteins | sample 1539591 | NCBI WGS metagenome assembly ODAK01 (sample SAMEA3539303, study PRJEB22396) | soil metagenome | biome: tundra; feature: field; material: soil | place: USA | collected 2010-05 | depth 0.15 m
CTAACTACCAAGCAGGACATTACCAAAATAATAAAGAACAATACAAACAAAATCATAAAGAGTATTATGAGAATAATCCAGTAAGGGTAAAAAAGCAAAAGAAACAATATCGTGATACACATAAAAAAGAAACATCGAATAGAAATAAAAAGAGACGTAAGGAAGATCCATCTTTTAGATTACGTGGTATTGCCAGGGCCCAAATAGGCAAAATGTTGAAACAACAGGGCGGTTCCAAAAACGGTTCATCAATCACTGATTATTTAGGTGAAAACTTTTCCAATGAGTTGTGTGATAGATTGGAAAGTTTATGGTCGCACCCAGACAATCTAACTCCTGATGGCAAAATTTGGATGAGCTGGGATAATCACGGCAAATATAATCCAAAAACCTGGGTTGACGATGATTATTCGACGCATACCTGGAACGGAGATCATATAATGCCTTTGGAGCATGCTCCATTCCAAACTATGGAGCATCCAAATTTTCTAAAATGTTTTTCGATTGATAATATACGCCCATTATCCGCAAAACAAAATTGCACGGAAAGACATGGTAGAACAGATGAACAAATCGCTACCATCAAAACCTCAATATCCCTATTCATAAAAAATCGTATTCCAAAGTAGGCATGTCCAAAACAGCACTCCACATAAACACCAACCGCATCTACAATATAAAGACCAATGACTACCGATATTTCACAGCTAACGCTTCCTTCAATACCGCCAGAACTAAAAGAGCTTCGATTGAGCGTGTCAAAAACGAAGTGTTTTCTGGCATGTAAGAAACAGTTTCATTATCAGTATATATTGAAGATTGCAAGGAAGGAGTTTCCTTTCCATACATTGGGAAAGGCCATCCATCTAATCCTTGAGCTTTTCCATTCAGATTGTATCAATGGCTCAATACTTCCGCTGCACTCAATAATGACAAACGCATATAAAACAGCTATGGATCAGTTTGGTGCAAAGCTTTTACCGGCTTCCCGTAAAGAAGTTTTTGACATGGCAGATTTATATCTCAAACGAATAACAGCTAATAAGGGTAGCATTAGATCGGTGCTATCAGTTGAAAAGAACTTTGCAGTAGATATTGGTGATAAAGTAATACTCAACGGAATGATTGATAAAGTTCAGCAAGATCCTGACGGTATAATACATATTCAAGATTACAAGACCACGAAGAACATGAAGTATATGAAAGACGATTGGTTTCAACTTTTGACATACGCCTATATAATGTATCTCGAAGACCAATCAATCGAGCGCATCCGTGGGTCATATGTTATGTTGCGCCATAATCACAAGCTCCTGACAAAAGAGTTCTCATTGGATGAGATCCTGGATGTGAAAAGACTTTATGAAGGATACGCCAAAGAGATTGCCGATACCACATTATATCCAGCCTCACCAACACGACTTTGTGAATGGTGTTCGGCAGTAAATCTTTGCGACGAAGGTAAAAAGTTTTTGGGCATCGAAACAGGCGAAACAAACTGGACATAAGAAAGAAAAAAATATGCAGACAACAGTAAGCGAGATCGAGTATTGTAAACTAAACTTTCATTGCGAGACCAATGATGCTGATATAATCTCGGAAAAACGATCCGAGATCGTTAGTAAGTTCAAGAACTATAAAGTCCCAGGCTTTCGCCCGGGCCGCGCAACTTCAGATGCAATCAAGTTCAACTATGGCAAACAGATCAAAGATGGGTTGGTTCAAGAACTGGCCAACGATGCCTATAACAATGCTATTGCCGAAAAAAAGCTAAAACCATTCGGTCAGCCGCAGTTTACAAGTTATGAGCTAACCGGTGAGCGTTTTGTATGCGACTTTACAACTTATGTTGCCCCGACCTTTGAGCTTGGCAAATATAAAGAGTTTGAGATCCCTAAACAACATCAAACAAAAACATCGGATGAGCTTGCACAAAAAACATTACAAGAACTTCGCATAAAGTTTGGCGAAACAGTTCCATTCACTGATAATCAGTTTGTGCAGATGGAAGATAATGTTGTTCTAACTTATTCTGCAACGGTAGATGGTGAAAAGATAGAGCGCCTAACTGCTGAAAATGAGATGTGTAGAGTTGGAACTACTCCGTTGCCAGGCTTTGATGATCAGTTACTTGGCATGAAACAAGGTGAAAATAAAAGCTTTGCCATAATAATGCCAAAAGAACTCAATGATCATCTCGCAAGTAAAGAAATAAAGTTTGATGTCAAAGTTGTGCTTGGTGCAAAGATAACTCCAGCGCCGCTTGATGATGCACTCGCTAAAAAGATCGGTGTTGCAAACATTCAAGAAATGATGAATGCGGCAGCTGTTGTTGGCGCAAACAAGATTAAAGAAGAAGAGGATACGCACTACGCTAATCAGATATCGAGCAGATTAGTAGAGGCTCATGACTTTCGCGTTCCAAGTTGGTTGACAAGTGCCGAAGCAAAGTTCGCCGCACAACGTAACGGAGTTAGCTGGGACACAATGACTGATTTCGAAAAAGAACAGTATGTATCTGGGGCAGAGAAGAGCATAAAACTTTCATTGGTTCTAAATCGTATAAGAGAAGACATGCCAACAGCCCAGCTAACTGAAGAAGAAAGTTTCAAGATGCTAAAAGATAACTTTGCAAAAGTTAGCACAGAACCGGAAAAGGCAATAGAGCAGGCATATAATAATGGTCAGTTGCAAATACTTTTGAACAGGATACGCGACGATTACACAATATCGGCAATCAAAGAAACATGTATAATAGTTGAATAAAGAAAGAAGAGAAATAAAATAATGGCAAAAGAACAAGTAAAAGCAGCTCAACAAGATAACAGTTTTCCCAATAAGCATCTCAAACGATTAGATCAACCTTTTATTGATGCGATCGATCAGATGAATACCGATGAAGTAAAAGCACGCATCATAACCTGTGAAGGAAATCTTTTTGATATTGCTGGGGCAAAGGATGCTGACAATAAACTCGCTGAAGCAAAAGAGATGGTAAAAGAGTTGGCAGCACCATATCGTGATGGAAAGAATGACATCACTGCCCGTCTCCAATACTGCATCTATGTTTTGCAACAGCGCGGAGTTGAGCTATAAAGAATGAATGCAGGTTGAGCAAAAACATATCAAAGCCTGCTGTGGAAGACAGCAAACAACCCTTATTCTATCTAAACCGTTAGAACTGGAATACATTGAGCTATTCATCGCAGCAGGCTTTCGATCATTACCATCATATAGTAAACAAGGTATCTTTTATGTGAGCAATAACGACATAGTTATGATTGGGCCGATTGGATCTAACCATGCAGATCTGCAAAGAAAAACAGCAAAGTCAGATGAATCAGTGGCTATAATCCTGCATATATTGGAAACCATTTGATATAGGAGTGTGAGTGTCATCATCAATGAAGAAACAGTCTATTGACTATTCTCTGATTGCGGCTTCTCATCATGAATCTGGACACTGCCTCGTGGCATTACTAAATCTCATCCAGGTATCGGATGTTGGTGTAGCGATTGACGGATCCGATGCTGTTGGACTAACACAGTTCTATATGTATAAGAACACCGTTATAGAAGATCGTGAGCTGCATGAACTTCTGGTTCTATCAGATCTTCTTGTAGCGTATGCAGGATTACAAGCCGAGCGTCTATATTACAAAGACATCTGCGGTTCATCAAAGTTCCCATTGCATCTAAAAGTAGGAAGTGCAGAAGATACAGCATCTGCATATAAGCTAATACGAACTAACAATCTCGCAACACCAGGTAAAGAAACATCGATACTAAAAAAGAAACTGCAATCGGAAGTTGAGCAAATGTTGATTGCATACTGGGATGATGTCAAACTGGTTGCGCATCAACTTTACAAACGAAGACGATTGTATTATAGGGATTTGCGCTCCATGTTATGCAGAAAGCCTAACGAAAATCGTGAATTTTGGAAATCTATTTTCAAGAAAATAGACTTTATCCATCACGATACGAAAGTGCCGGAAGAGCAAGAAGTAAAGGAAGTGCTTTATAAAAACGCAGTAACAATAAATAGATAATCACTGACTGATTGAACTGGATAGAGTTTCAGTAAAGCCCATGTGGCTTTTCAACGTTCAATATATCAAACGAAAGAATATCAATGACACCATTTATTCATCTACATTGCCATAGTGCTTTTAGCATCCTTCACTCAACTATTCAACCGAAAGAACTTTTCGCCAAAGCAAAAGAACTCGGACAACCGGCAGTAGCAATCACTGATCACGGAACCTTTGCTGGCATTTGGGACGGGCTAAAACTTTCTCGTGAACATAATACAAAACTCATAGTCGGTTGTGAATACTACTTTCTCGATGACATAACAAACCGAGATCAGAAGTTCAAGTATGTAGTTCTGCTCGCTAAAAATCAAACTGGCTACAAAAATCTATTGCTGCTCAATCGCTATGGTTTCGACACCCAGTTTATGATGATGAAGAAAGTAATCTCCGTTATTGATTGGAAGCTCCTGGAAAAATACAAAGATGGAGTAATATGTCTAACTGGTTGTGCTAATGGCATTCTTGGCGCACCACTCGGAGAAAAAAACTTTACCGAGGCAGAAAACACCATAAAGCGTTTGCAGTCAATGTTTGGCGATGATCTCGGTATTGAAGTGCAAAGCCATAACTCGGTGAGATATGGTAATACATACTTTGCGTCAGCCAACCAAACATTCACCAATACACACGCAATACGATTGGCCAAGCAGTTTGGAGTAAAGATTGTCCCAACCAGTAATGTTTATTATCTGTCAGCGGCTGATGCCGATACGAACGATGTATTACTGGCTATCGGTTCTGGCCAACCAAAGCATTCCAATAACCGTATAAAGTTCAATAGTTCTGACTTGTATATGAAAACGGGCGATGAAGTAAAGGCGTTTTTTGCAAGGAATAATGGTGAAGAACTGGCTAACGAGATGTGCGCCAACACACTATACTTTGCTAATAAGTGTGAGCAGCCTGATTGGATTGAGCCAAAGTTTTCCAATCCAAATGGAAAAGAATATCCAATCTTTGCTTGTGACAAAGAAGATGACTACGCTGGGTTTTTGATGTGGAGGAAACTGCAATCAGAGAAGGTGCAAAAGTGCGCTCTGGATGCGGCTTTTTTGCGTTTTCGATGTGAAAAAGTTTTGGACAAGAAAGTTCCGTCAAAGGATATTGCAAAGTATAGGGAGCGTTTGGAAGAGGAGTTAGAGGTGTTTGAACTGCAAAACTTTAGTAGCTATATGTTGGTTGTAGCTGATTATCTTGCGTGGGCAGTGAGGAATGATATTACAATCGGGCCCGGGCGCGGCAGCATTGGTGGATCACTGATCGCATATTTACTCGGTATCCATCAAGCAGATCCTATTCAGTATGGACTTGTGTTTGCACGTTTCCAGAATAGAGACCGTCCAAGTCCTCCAGACGCTGATTGTGATATTAGCACAAGCGGACGTGAAAGAGTTATTGACTACATAAAAAACAAGTATGGGAAAGATAGCGTTGTTGGTGTATCAAACTTTGCAAGACTAACTCCAAAAGTTTTTGCCAAAGATATTGCCCGAGCATGCGATCTCGCAAATGATCGTAAAGAAAGCGTGCTATTAGGTGTTAGAGCTGCTGATGCTATACCGAAAGATAACAAAGACGATATAAACTTTGATCATCTAAATGCTTTACCATTATTCGGAGAGTATTGTAGGCAATATCCAGACTATATAAAGCATAAAGGCATATTAGGCAACTACAGGGGTTTGGCCACCCACGCCGCTGCTATTCTTATTGGTAATCGTTCCTTTGACGGTCTAATACCATTACGCAAAGATAAAGATGGTGCAATATCTATTGAGTATGAAAAAGATCGTTCAGAAGAGAATGGTTTGCTAAAAGTTGATATACTTGGTATAGCAACATTCGATCTCATCGATAATACTTTGCAGCTAATCAAAAAAGCCGGTAAGGAAATAAATCCAGACTACCTAAACTATGACAAGTATGATAGACAGACATATGATCTAATAACAAGCGGAGATACATATGGAGTTTTTCAGTTAGGTATTAGCGCAGGGATGATTGGTCTTTGCAAACAAATGAAGCCAAAGTGCATTGAGGACCTTGCGCTCATAACAGCTATTGGCAGACCAGCATGCAAAGCTATTCGTGAAAGTTTCATAGCAACCCGTGAAGGTAAAAAGACTTTCAAGCTTTTACATCCATCATTGAAAAATGCTTTCACTGAAACATATGGTTTTGGTTTGTATGATGAAAGTATTCTGAAACTCGGTCAAGATGTTGCCGGGTGGTCATTGCATTCCGCAGATCGTATTCGTAAGATGATAAAGGAGAAGGGTAAAAATCCTGAGAAAACAGAAAAACTACGGCATGAGTTCATTGATTGCGCAATAAAAAACAAAGGTATTGAAAAGAATATGGCAATGCGAATATGGGATGAGGAAATCAAATCCTTTGGATCATACGCATTTTGTAAAAGTCACGCCGTGTTATATTCATTCGTTTCATATACAACCGCATACCTGAAGGCACATTATCCAGTTGAGTTTCTACTTGCCAATCTAATGGCGCAAGTTCAGTCGGGTGCCAAGATTGCTGCCGAGAATATTGATAAGATCAAACGAGAGATCAAGGCGCGCAATGTAAAGATACTACCGCTCAACATCAATACATCAACTATGACATATGAACTCATTGGTAATAATCAGTTGATGACAGGCTTCGACGCATTGAAGTTTGTCAGTCCTGATGCAATAAAGGATATCATAGCAAAGAGGCCTTTCAAGAGTTTCGATGACTTTATGTTGAGAACTAATCCTCATGTTGTCCGTTCTAATACGATCCAGGCGTTGGTTGCCACTGGGTGTTTTGATGGATTTGGGCTTTCTCGTAAGGTTATGTTCCTTTATTGTTCTGATTATCGAAAGAAACTGCAAGTGTGGCTCAAAAAGCACGATCAAAATACCGAAATATTTACATATCCGTGGCCAGTTGAAAAAGAATGGAGCATGTCGGAACTTTATGCATTAGAGAAGAAGTCATTGGGTGAGGCCTTTATATGTGGGAAGGCATCTGCGTATGATAATGGAAAGTTTTTTGCCAACAAAAACGCAGCCCTTTTCCGAGATGCAAAGGAGATGCTCAATAGAGATCAAGTTCAATCGGCCGTTGGCGAGATCAAAAGTATATTCGAGTTACGAGTAAAAAAAGCAGGATCGAAGTTTTTGGGTCAGGCGATGATGAAAGCGACCATTGAGGATGCATCAGGTGAGCAGATGGGTTTGACAGTGTTTCCTGATGCCTGGAAACGTGTGCAAAAGCGAGTGAAGGAAATGGGAGGTAAGGGTAAGTTTGAGCCAGGATATGCCATTCACTTTTCGGGTTCGATCAATATATATGATGATGACACGGGGTTGGTGTTGGAGGACCTTTATAACATTTGCCCGCCCCCAAAAGCACCAGCAGATCTAAAAGCGCATAAAGTTGTTGTAAAAAGAGCGGCCACAAAAGAGAATATGAAAGAGATCAAGTTAGAGCAAACCAATGAAATGATTGAGGATCTTGAAGATAGTTTGTTTGAGAGCGGTTTGATTGAGTTAGAAGAAGATGAGGAGGAAAATGGCTTTTTCGATTGATATAGAGAAAGTAGGAGCTGAATATGGTTGATTGGATATGTAGATTATGGTTGCGATTGTGGAGCCCAATAGTTGGTTTATTGTGCAAACTAATGGTGCCAGCAGTGAATAGGTTGTCAGCAAATATAGTAACGGAAACAAGACCGCTCCCAAAACATAAAGATACGCTGTATAGACATCCAGATTTGGAATATAACGAATATCGAGATGCTTTGTTTGAGCAATCGGAGTTGGAATATAAAAAGCTAACTGATAAGCAATGTCAACGCCGCATGCAAAACATTGTAGAGGTTCAGGCAATAATCGATAACTCTGCGGAAGTTCAACACTTTGATGGAGACTTTCCTAAAACATATAGAAATGGCTCACCACATAGAGATGAGTTTGGCTTTGTATATTCCGATTATCCATTCCATAAGCGACAAGAACAATCGCCAACAAAAAAGAAAAACAAAACCAACACAAGGAAGAAAAAATGAAAGTAGGGAAAAAAGAAAAGTTTGCGCTGTTTTGGCTGCGTTGTTGGATGCGACTGATTGTGTTTTCTGCCGATGTAATAAAGTTTATTGCAAGCAGAGCTATTGTGTTTTCTGCATGGGCTATGCAATCTGCGATGAATACAGTTGTAAAAGCACAAGACCAATATAAAGAAGAAAAGCGTAAGTCAGATAATGAACTTCAATATGTTGTTGATGAATGTGACCCGGAAGGCAATATCTCACCGGAAAACATGAAGTATGCAATAGAAGTGAAAAGAACAAATAATGCAAGGGACTATAAAACGGCCCGTGATATAGCAAAAGATGAAGCTATTCAGAAAAAACAAGAAGAGAATAAAAAAATAGTTGATGCCTTCAATATAAGCCAAGAGGAGAAAAAAGCTGAAGCTCATAACAGGATCCGGACAAAGGATATAAAATCTGCATTCAAGATCTCTAAAAAGCGTGACCCAAAAGACTATGGTATAGAACCAAACTATGGTATAAACGGTAGATTGCGCGATCAACTAAAAGAGCATGTGAGAAAAATCCGTGGTATATCAGAAGATATTGAAGTTGATTTGAGTGAGATAACTAACGATGAATATAGTAAGTTAGCTGACAATGGTGTAATATTACGAACCGAGGATAAAAAAGAATGATCACTCTAAAAGAAAAAGTTTCAATGTTGGCCATGAAAGCATCTATGGCGATTGTAGTTGGACTTGCAACCGTTGTCAAACCAGCTATGAATGCCGTATTTGATTGTCAAGAGCGTTGGAAAGCTGGCAATGATAAAGAGTTTTTTGCACGATTGAAGGGTGTGTTTGATCATTCAGACGAAACAATGCCAGGAACAAAAAAAATCGATATGGATGGTATCGAGATGGGTGAAAAGAAAGCATCAAAGGGTAAGTTTTGTCGCGGTTGTGTTGGTGATAAAAAGCATCCCACCTGCCCAGCACACGGCGATATAAAGATAGAAGATGTGGCGAATGCGAAAGCAGCGATTGATAGAGGGTTAGAGCTGATTGATAAACTTTCCCAAACGACCGGCGAGCCCAATCTGCAAGGTATAAAAAAATCATTGCAAGCGCTGATGGTAAATCTCGACGAATGTGTTTGTTGTGATTGTTTGGAAGATTGTTTTTGCATGGATTGTCCGGTTCATCCAAATCAACGCACCGATAAAAAAGAGTTTGTTGAGTTATTTGGCAAAGAGCCAGTCGGGGCGGTGTGTTGCGGATGCCTCGGAACAAACTATTGTGATACATGCCCAGTTCATGCAAAAGCAGAATATTATAGTGATATAATAGATAGTTTGCGCGGAACGATAAAATCATTAGACGATGGTGTTGATATGGGTTTGGCGGGTAAAAAAGCGTTAGATAACTCACAATGGAGAAAGAGCTATGATGCAGCGTTTGATCGTTTGTATCAAAACACAAAGAAAAGTTCAGCCGAAGAGATAGAGGCTAATATGTTGGCTGGTGTCGAAAAACTTGATGCAGATAATAAGCGGGCCCGTACAAAAGCATTCGCAGAACTGATGGCTAAAAAAGGTTTGTGTAGGGATGATTTCTTTTCCATGCAGATACAAGTTGCAGAGATCAATAAGTGGAATGATGATACGGTTTATGCCATGAAAAAGTATGTCAATGCGTTGCCACACAAACCATATACAGACCCAAAAGTAGAACTTGAAAAGCTACAGGTATCAATGAATGATCTTGTTGCTGATATGGGTGGAGAAACAAAAGATATTAGCATGAAGGATATAAAGAAAGCCGCAAAACAAGCTAATAAAAAGAAACCCGCTAAAAACCGTAAATCAACGATGAAAAAGCCAGATAGCAAAACTCCGCGAGGAAAGAAATGAAGTGTCAAAGTTGTCAAGAAGTAGTTTCTGCAAAGTTCAAAGCGGCGTTGGCCAGAAACCAGTGCCCGTTATGCGATGAACAGATAGTTTCCCCTAAACTGCAAGCAATATTCGCCAAACTTCAAGTAGTAATGCAAGAGGCAGAAGAGTTTCCAGATCTCATTGCTGACTGGCTTTTCTCAAACTATCAACTCAAAAAAGCCGGGTATAAATCTCCGCATGATGAAGAAGATGGTGAAGAGAATGATGGGCTAACCGCATTCGCAAAGCGAGCAGGTATAAAGTCCAAACCGATCAAAGGTGCTGGTAAGTTCAAGGAAGTATTAGATCAGATACAGGCAGGCGATGGCGAGATTGACAGCATTGAGCAAAGAGAAGAAGTTCCACAGGATTATGATGATGTGCAAGAAGAGCGCGGTGAGAGACAGATGATTATGGTTGATGATCATGGTGTGAAGGCTCCATTATCAGGCAATGAACAAGCGGCCATGTTTGATGTGTTTGAGAGTTCTGGTGTTAGCCCAGTATTAGAGGCAGAAAAATTGAAGCGTATGCAAAGAGCCTTTCAAGGCGGTGGTAAGATAAGTAGGAATGAGGATTGATCTTTGAGAATAATCGATAATCAGAAATGTGATATAACAGATTTTGAATATTCAGAATACATAAGAATATGTAGGTCATATGATAGGCCAAGTTTTCGTGGCGAAGAACTATTTCGTGGGCTCATTCAAACTGATAATAATGGTAAGATTGTTTATATTAGGCCTCCATCTGACAGATATACGAGTTTTGAAGCAATCTCGTTTGCGTTTTTTTTGTTCAACTCACAGGGATTACGCGAGATGCAGAAGCAAGTTGATGCGATGTTGAAAGAAGCGAGAGAAAAAATAAAAGCGATTATTCCGTGATTTTGTGATAGTTGTCGGGAACAGGCGAATAATAAAGCCATCAACCTAAAACATCACCATCCAAAACCAATAATCGTTTCACACATCGACATAATACCGTCCGGTCACTATTATGTCAGGACAACGATCGCAGGGTCGTTTGACGAAATGATTGAAAGGTTACCAATGAAAAATGATTGGCATGATATGAAGTGCAAACAATATACTGTTTTGGAATATGAGAATGGAGACATTCTATGGACGCAGAATGGTTTATGGCATCGAAAAGGTGGTCCAGCCGTTGTATATGCAAACGGAGATAGGGAATGGTGGACGCACGACAAGTTGCATAGAGAGGATGGCCCGGCCATAGATAAAAGGGTTCCAAAGTATTCATCTTCACACGGATATTCAAGATACTTTTTGAACGGCAGAGAATATTCTGACTATGCCGCGCACAAAGAAGCAGTCAGAGATAGTAAAAAGCCCCCGACAAAAACGATTGAAATCGAAGGTAAGAAGTATAAACTTACCGAAATCAAAGATGCAAAATAATCGGTAAGCCATACAATCTAAAATAATATTCACCGAAACCAAAAATCGTTATTGCTGCTCGACAGAATACCGTCCAGCCACTATGTTATAGGAACAATGAAGAACCCAGAACTCGAAGAACTAATCAGTAAGTGTATTGGCGAAACATCAAAGGCAGCTCGCGCAAAGTATTCACCAGAAGAAGCAGAAAGAACCGCAGCTCTTTTCATCGAAGCACAGATGAAAGCTTCTCTTTATATTGAAGACATTGAGCTCAATGTAAAGCTTTCTCGTAATGAGATTGAGCGTATTGAAGGCGAAAAGTATTTCGAGTATAGAAGCGGTGGCGGGGATAAACGAATAACTGAAAACGCGTTATCTGCCCATATAGCATCAGATAAGGATGTTTGCAAGATCAAGGATGAAAACGCAAGGTTAGAAGCAACACTTCGAAAGTGGACATATATTATCGGAACTCTAAAAGATGGGCACATATTTTTTCGCAATGTGAATAAAACAAAAAGTTGGCAGGAATAAAGGAAAAGTAGAATGGTAAAAGATTTGCAAATAGAAAAAGTAATCGACAAGAAAGTCGATACAAAAAAAATGGTAGCTGGTATTGACATTGATAAACTGGTCAAAAAAGCACAAGAAGCATATGGCAAGAAAGATGGAGGGCACGCACAACGCCTCGCCACGGGTTCCTCGCTAACAAAGGCAACAGAAGACAAAGATTTCATTGTATGGACAAAGGGAGACTTTTGGCAACAACTGACCCATCTACGAGGCATTCCATTCGGGCGCATTGTTCAGGTATCTGGCAAACCTGATAGCGGTAAATCAACAACTGCGGCAGCGTTTATGAAGTTCGCACAAGACCAAAATGCGCTCGTCATTCTATGGGATAGTGAAAAAAAGTTTTCATCAACTCGTTTCGATGGTAAGATCGGTGGCAGTTCTGATAAACTACTGATCGTCGATACTAATAATATACTCGATGGGGTAAAGGGTATTGCACATTATGTCAATGCTGCCAAAGAAATGGATCCAAAGGTCAAGATATTCGTTGTATGGGATAGCGTTGGAGCATCTATCAACTCATCCGAAGATAGCGAAGAGAATGAGGATTACAGCAAGCAGCCTGGTGTGAGCGCAAAAGAAAACGCTTTCGCGGTTCGTAAGTTCAACAAGTTGATCAACAAGTATCTCGATCGTGAGACTGGCGAAGAGACGATTGCATTTTTGATCATCAATCAAGTTTACGCAAACATAGGGTCAGTTGGGCAAACTGAAAAGGGCGGAACAGAGATTTACTACCTTTCAAGCGTAGTTATACAGCTATCACGCAAGCAAGATCTAACAAGAACAAGTGGCGGAGAGAAGTATAAGTATGGGATTGTCACTCGTGCAAAGGTAAAAAAGAACCATCTTTTCGATGGGGATGAATGTATAGCAGAAATGGATCTCGTAATATCTGCGGACGGTGTGCATCTTGCAAAGGATATAAAAAACTTTAGTGATATCCAAGGCTGGGAAGATAAGGAAGATGGAGAATAATCATGGCAGATAAAGATTTCGCAGTTCAACAAGTAATAGTTCCAACATCACCACCCAAACCGATGACCACCACATACCTTGTGGTGTTAGAGCCGGAGAGCGGAAAGGCATTGTCCTATTTCGTGGCCACTCGTTTCGACGAACACCAAGCGTATGGCAAGTTTGTTGGCTTTTATTGCAATGCCCCTGAAAGCGATATCATAAATGATACCGTTGGGGTTCTCGAAAGGGCTCCCAAAGAAGATTATATAGAGGCATGGTTCCCCTGGGGCCAAATCAAAAAAGTTCGCAGTTTAGTTTATCGCCATCGTTCGATAGGAAAGTAAAAGAGTTTATCATGGAAAAAGACAAAGTTATCGTCACTACAATCGATGCCTTGGGTTTAGTAGAAGCAAAAAATGATCGTGTGAGTTTCTCGCTTTCGCTAAAATCCAAAGATGAAAGCTTGGATCTGGCAGAAAACAAAGTAAAAGAAAAGACAGCACACTTTATCAATTCATTAGGTGTCAGGAAAATGGATGTAGATGGAGAGATATCAATATCGGTTTCTAACTATAAGCTGGAACACCGAGAGGGTAATGAAAAAACGCCAGCCGGTTATCAATCTATAAGCTCCATTAGTTGGACTATGATTGTTGGTGATAATCTCGATGAAGTTTATCGTGATTGTATGAAGGCGGATCCTACAATGTCATATCCGATATTCTCAATAAAAGATCGTACCACATTGCAAGAAGAAGCATACAAAAAAGCTGGCGCGAATGTAAAAGAAAAACTGTATCGTGAATGTGCCTTGCTTGGTATATCACCAGAAAAACTGAAAGTATATAACTGGAACTTTGGGCATGAAGGTTTCTTGTCAGCAAATAAGAACTTCGTTGCTAATGCTTATAACGGCGTGTATGGTGCGCAGGGGGTAACAGGTCCAACTGGCCCATCAGGAATATCAGCAAACTATTTGAGCGTAGGACAAGTGGTAATGACAAAGCTCGGTTCAATATATCAAGAACTATTGAATGTGAAACTAACACCAGGAACTGTTACCATTAGAGTTCCTATTCAAGTCAACTATATATGGGCAGAATAATAAGATCAATAAAAAGTTCGTAAAGGCCATAAAAAGCCATCGAAAACAGAAGTATAACCATAAAGAAAGAGCAATAACATGAAGTCAACAAACCGTAAAAACAGTAACTCATTCGGATACACAATCAACCTCAATGACGATATGTCAGAAACCGTTCGCACCCGCATTCTCAACCTCGTTGATCGTGAAGAAGGTGTTTGGATGGGGACAATGACAGAACTACGCAGCGCTATCGGTTATGGCCGGTCAAAGACCCTAACTAATCCAAGCATGGTTCGTCGAGTTGTGAACACGATTGCAAGCTCTCTCCGTAAGCAAGGTGTTAGCGTCAAGTTTGGTCGTACAACCGATCATTCACGCACCCGCTTCGTGAGCTTTACACAGGTGTAATGGCTGCGCATAGCCAAGTTTATATGCGAGGAAACAGTAAGAAACATAATGGAAACAGGAAAAGGAATATCAAATGAGTAATGAAACAAAGTTCGGTGAACAAAACTGGTCAGAAGTAAAAATAAACACTGGTGAAAAAGAGAAGGTAGAGTTTATGAGATTGAAAGCTGGCAACAATATTGTCAGAGTTCTAACTAAACCCTTTCAATATTACCAACATCGCTGGGAACCAAAAGGCGGTAAGCAATATGGTTATCGTATAAACTGTTCGGATGTAAAAGATCACAAAGATTGTCCAATGTGTGAGTTGGGTGATAAAGCCACTCGTAAGTGGCTTGTCGGGGTTATAGACAGAGATATGAATATGTGGAAAGTTTTGGACATTCCTTTTACAGTGATGACTGCAATGCAGAATTTGGCTGATGATCCTGATTGGGGTGATGGACTAACTTCATATGATCTCAATATTTTGAATAACCCAAGTGCTGGGGCAAAGCGATATAGTGTTGTGAGTAAACCAAAAAAACCACTCACCGCAAGCGATTTGCAGATCAAAGAAGAGCGTGGAACAGCAGTATTAGTTCAACGATCAGACCCACCCACTCGTGAAAGCGTTCAAGGATACTTTGATCATATTCTTGAAGAGCTAAAAGAAGGTGGAAATCCATTCGATGTAACAGCATCTGACAGCGGTAAATCAGATGATGAAGAAGGTGATACTTTCTTCAAGGATTACGACAAGAAGTAAAAACAGGTAGTATGAGACATGAAACGGTGGCAGTGTTAGAAGCATTGCCACCGTTTTGTTTTGCCCGTGATATATAGTCAGTATGAGCAGAGTTTGCGGATTTGATGTTTCCTCTACCACATTAGCCTGGGCTATACTGGATTATACTGATGCTACATCAATATCATTATTTGACTGTGGATATATAAAGCCGATAAAAACTGGAACAATAATAGAGCGCCTCGTTGATACCCGTAATAAAGTAAAAGCAGTTATTGAAAAGTATCAGCCTGATGAAATCGCTATCGAAGATATTATTCAGTTCATTCGTGGGTTATCATCGGCGAATACCGTTATTATGTTAGCATCGTTCAACCGTATGACTGGGCTTTGCGCGCATGATTATCTAGGTAAAGCCCCTCAAATGTTGAATGTGATGGGCATCAGGCATTGTATTAGAAAACAGGCTGGATTGAAAAAAATACCGGCGAAAGAGGATATACCGAAGTTATTGGAAAAAGTTGCGGGATTGAAAACACCGATAATACTAAACAAAAAAGGTAAGTCAAGGGTAGAAGTTTTTGATCTTTCGGATGCAATCGCAGTGGCATATTCTTGCATTATTATGCAGCAAAAACAATGAGTTAGGATAATAATGAAACGGCATTTACAACCTGGGCTAATAGCAATATATCGTTATATATGTTTGGTCACAATGATGGAATATGTTGGTCAAAGTGAAGATTTTGATGAAAGATATAAAACTCATTTTACGGGAAAAATAAAAATAGATCAAGCAATACGTCAGTTAGGTATTGAAAATTTTCGTATCGAGATTATTGAATATGTAAAATCAAAGTTGGCAACAGAAGCCGAGGACTTTTGGATTGCGGAACTAAACACATTGACCCCATTCGGATATAATCAAAAAACAAGTTCTAAACCAGCCAGGGGCTGGCATCAATCAGAAGAAGCGAAACAAAAAATTTATAATGGTAATGCTGGTATAAATAGTTATTTGCTCGGAAAAAAGGGTAAAGATCATCCAGCATTTGGAACAAAGCGTTCGGAAGAACAGAAGGAAAAAGCCAGCGTTATAATGAAGGAAAAATATGGGGATGGGAAACATCCAAGAAAAGGTGTTTCGCAAACTCCCGAGCATAGCCAGAAAATAAGAGATGCGCAAAAAGGTATTCCAAGGCCACATACAAGCGGTGAGAGCCACTATTTGTTTGGAAAATCCAAAGAAGAACATCCGTGCTTTGGTAGAGAAGTATCTGTAGAAACCAGAGAAAAACAACGACAAAATATGGCTGGCAAATATAATGGTGAAAAATCGGTAAAAGCCAAACTAACAAATATTCAAGCAGAGGAAATCAGAAATGATCCGCGGTCAAGTAGAAAGATAGCTAAAGATTATGGTGTGACTAAAAATAGTGTTTTAGCCATAAAAAATGGAAAGTCGTATAAAAAACAATGACACCAGCAGAGGCATATGTTATTCTTGGCCTATCAGAAACAGTTAGCGATGATGAGCTCAAAGCCAAACATAAAGAGCTGGTTTTTCAATATCATCCGGATCGTAATAAAACGGCAGACCCTAATAAGCTTTCAGAAATCAACGCCGCAGTTCAGTTAGTTCAAGACAGCCGCGCCAATCCACATAAGTATCAGCAGCATCAAACTGGCTTCAATGTTGTTGATCTTGGAGGCATCGGAGATATATTTTCATCATTCTTTGGCCAGAATAATCGTTCGGCGCCGCAACAAAGTAATCCACCACCAGCCGTAGATATCTCAATCAGTTTTCGTGAAAGTGTTCTTGGTTGCGATAAAACTATCACATACAAAAGAATGGGTAAATGCGCTGCATGTGAAGGCAAGGGATTGGAGTTTTTATCCAACGGCTGTCAATCGTGCAATGGTTTTGGAAAAGTAATACAGAACCGTCCAGGTATGCAGTTTCAAACCATCTGCCAAAAATGTCAAGGTAGAAATGTTCAAAACAAAAAGTGCCAAGTATGCAATGTGAAAGGATGCATAGAACAAGAAGTTAGCACATCGGTAAAAGTTCCAGCAGGTGTGCCTAATGATATTACTATGGAGTTGCCACATGCTGGAAACTTCATGGGCAACCAAGGACTTTTTGGAGATACCTATACATCCGTGCATATACGCGTGAATGTAGAACCATCCGAAGGCTTGGAGTTAGTTGG
>ODAK010003059.1_pt1 | contig 17427 bp, 17 predicted proteins | sample 1539591 | NCBI WGS metagenome assembly ODAK01 (sample SAMEA3539303, study PRJEB22396) | soil metagenome | biome: tundra; feature: field; material: soil | place: USA | collected 2010-05 | depth 0.15 m
ACCATGCGAAGGATCAACTCGCGCAATTCCCTGCTCACACACTTTCTTCCCACGGGGGTCCGATGCCGCGAGAGCTGTGCCTCGCCAAAACTCCATCCGGCCGAGAAATTGAATAGACGTCTCGATATCTTAACGGTTAAGAGCCGCCTGGATCGCCCGACTCGTGCTAGCTGGAAGGCTATGAAAACACAGGCCGATGGAATTTTGGCGAAACACAGGTCTGCCCCACACTGAATCACGTCGAATTCAGGCTTGGTTTCTGTCGAAGACTGCCACTTCATTTGGTTTAAGAAAACTGGGGCCGATCACGTCGATCATCCGTGTAACCTCATGGACTATCGTTGCCGTATTATCCAGCACGAAAGTAGGTGGAGCTTGCCATACTCAGCCACTGTGTCTACGGTCCAAGCTGGTTTTGACTTCATCAATTAGGCATGGGGTTCAGCGACGACTTTAGTCTTTGCGGCTCTTCAGTCGCCAGTGTTCCCTATTACTCGCATGATTTGAAAGACGCTCTAACACTTGGTTAAGGCCATAGCTGACATGGGCACGCATTGCAGTGTCCGCAACTAGCGGATCACCGCCGCACAGAGCTTCGGCTAAAGTCGAGTGAAACTCCTGTGGATTGGTGCGCCTCTTTGCAGCTATGTCATAAAGCCAGTTGAAGATGAGTACATGTTCCTTCTCAATTGCACGGCGCAGCCCGGGGCAACGAGAAAACTCTGCGATTTGCATGTGGAACTGCATGTGGTAGGTGTGTACTGAGAACATAAACCGAGAGTCCTCGGACTCCGTCGCACATATCTTATGCAATTCATCCAGATGTTGGGCGCTGGTACGAAGCTGTTTCTTCTCCTCCACTGTCATGCGCTGCGCACATAGTCTCGCGGCTTGTGATTCCAGAGCCTCGCGGATGACATTGCTGTCGCGAATATCCTCCTGGCTGGGAATTCGCACCCGCGTTCCAATCCGAGGCCGGCTTTCGACTAGTCCCTCTGACTCCAGGCGGTTTAAGGCTTCGGTAATAGGCAGAAAGCTCATCTTGAGTCTGTCGGCCAGGCGTCTGCGTGACAGTATGTCCCCAATCGACAACTCTCCGCTGAGAATCTCATCACGAATCTGTTGGTATGCTCGTTCCGACAACGATTCCTTACCGGCATTTACGCGACTAGATTTTCGCAAGGCATTCCTCGATTTGGGTGTGTTGGTCACTTGCCCTTACAGTAGTGCGAAAACTAAAGCGAGATCTCAGGCATGATCAAGATGTGCGTGAGTTTATCACTTCACTTGCTATTCTTCCCGACGTAGGTATATACTGATATATCACATCCCGTGGCCGCAGACAAGTGGCGGCCTCCAATTCAGGTTCAACCTTATTTATAGCTGACATGAGCGTATGCGGCTTAAGGACGGCAAACACGATGGAACTGGCAGGCAAGGTATGTGTGGTCACTGGAGGAACAAGTGGTATAGGCGCATCGACGGCTCTCGCATTTGCCAGGAGAGGAGCGCGAGTGGCAGTCACAGGACGAAACCCACGAAAAGAACCGCTTGAAATGCTGAAGGCCACTGCGGCGGCGCATGGGACTGAGGTTATATACATTCAGGCAGACGCAGCGAGCCCCGAGGATTGTGCGCGCACGGTAGCCCAAGCTCATGCTCATTGGGGGCGCGTCGATGTGCTGGTACACGCCGCAGGTGCTGCGGTCACCGGCGGATTCTTCGATATAACCGAGGAAAGCTGGTGTAAGGCTTTCGACGTCCATGTACATGCGGTGCTACGGCTCGCGCGCGCCGCAGTGCCGCACATGATCGAGCAAGGGGAGGGGGCAATTATTCTAATCGGCTCTGCCGCTGGTCACCGTGGTTGCCTCGGCGCAATAGCATACGGGGTAGTTAAGGGTGCCTTGCCGCAATTTGCACGCGTTCTGGCGCGCGAACTCGCAGACCACAATATCCGCGTCAATTGTGTTTCTCCGGGCATCATTCGCACTCCCTTCCATGATGCCATGACGCCGACGCAGGCGGAGAACAACATCAGGAATCGGATACCGCTCCATCGCGAAGGTAAACCGGAAGATGTGGCCCGCGCCATACTGGAGCTGGTGGAGAATGATTTCATCACAGGGCAAGATCTCGCTATCGATGGCGGCATGACCATGCGCATTGTCTAGCATGGTCTGAATACCTGCTCGCTTCATTGAGTTGGGGAGAAGAAAACTGGGTGCAGCGGATTTTCCCGAGAGAAGCTTCACTGCACCCTAGTTGTCTTAGGTCCTTCTGCAAACCGCAAAATGCGGAGCTTGTTACACAGCCAAGTTGAACGCCTCACTGGGCTGCAAATCCCTGAAATGGGTCTTGCGCGGCAGCATCCAAACCAGCGATGCGGAGCGACAAGGATTCTGCATTCATTGATAGCGGCAGATTAGAACTCGACTGGCTCTCACGCGAGATCCACGCGGATTGCCTCGTATACCAGAACCCGCGGCACAGTGACCGTGATCCACTCGCCAACCTGCTTAGTCTCCACCGCTGTCCCTGCACGCATGAGGGACACGGAATTGATTTTGCCGCGCACGCGCAGTCGTACGGTCACGTTCTCTACCGGGTAGAACGTCTCACGTACCTTCAGATGATGATCCTCATCGCCCACGTCGACCAGCAGGTGCAGCACTATGCACTTCTCCGACGCCATGTAGTGCGGCGTAACGCCGGGCATAGGATCCATCTTGTAAGTCCGTCCCGCTTCGAGCCGAGGCAGCAGCAAGGATGCAAGATAGCTTCGCACCGGATCCATGCGCGTCTCCTCGTAGATGGCTTCGAGGCCGGAGGCAAGATAGATGGATCGCCCCTTGCCTACGCGGTTCGTCACCACTGCCGGGCCAAGATCGCGGTGATTGCCGCGGTCCCATGTGATTGCTTCCACAGTACCGCCCGAGGCGCGTGTCCACATCACCTGCGGGTCCTGCGGAATCAAGGCGCCTTCCGTCGGCTTCAGGTAGAGATCGGGGTACTCGGTTGGTTCCGCCTCAAGGAAAGACGCGCCGAAGACATCCGTGAGCCCGAAGTTGCTCCGCACACGGCCATACTCGTCGGCTACTGAGGTGAGGTGCGTGGAGAAGAGTGTGCCGCCCGACTCCACGTATTCTCGCAGCATCGAGCACTGCGCATCACTCAGGCACGCCGCGTTGGGTACAAACACCGTCGCGTATCGCGCCAGAAGTTCCCGCGTCATGCCCCAGTCCAAAAACGGCTCCGATTCGATCGAGAGCGACTTGAGCAAGTCGTATGCACCATGATAATAGTTTTCGTATGCCCTCGGGACGAAGTGGCTTCCTTCATACCAGTTGATCGTCTGGCTGCTGACCAGAATACCAACCTGAGGCCGCGAACTGAGCGTGCGCAGCAGGTAATGATGTTTCTGCTGGAAAGTGAAGATATCCTTGACGCAACGGCCGCTCTCAAATGCCGTCGGCCGCTGGGACTCGTAGAAGAATCGCTGCAATCCCCAATACACACAGCCCGCTCCTGCTGCCGTCGCAACGGCACCATCGAGCAGCAGCTCTTGTCCCTCTATGGGATAGCTATACCAGCCGCGAACGGACTGATCTTTCATATGCTCGCGGTTGTATTCAGTATGGTGGCCGACATATGTCCAGATCACTTTTCCGGTCGACTGGCCAAGCTGCAGATTGAAGAGCTTCTCTTCCGGTGTGTCAGCAGCTTCGAACATGAAGCCATCTGCAATCGGAATAGCCCGACTGCGCCATTCCAACTTCGACAGCAGCCCGGTGTCGTTGAAGAGAACTGGAACATCGCGCGTGCCGCGGATCATGGCCCGCAGATCGCGAAAGAAGGTAAGGACCACCTCATCGCGCATCCATGTGATGTATTGCACACGCTCTTCCATCGAGCAGGTGCTCTGGTCCGGCACCGGCTTGCCGAAGCGCTTCTTATACGCACTCTGGCAATACTTGCAGTGGCAGAAGTCCGCTTGATGGTTCATCCCCTCATAGGGGCCGTCGAAGTAGAGGACATCAAAATCGTAGTTAAGCACCTCCGCCGTAAGCTTCCTCGCTATGTCGCGTATCGGGGAGTTGAGGCAGCCCTCATAGAAGCGTCTCCACCCATAGTGCGATGTAGTCATGGGAGTGCCGTCCTGAAAGCGCCTGGTCCAGTCCGAGTAGCGAGGATCATTTGAATCTACCGACATGAATGGGTGGTTCAGCGGAATGTAGGCCACCGTGCGTAGCTTGGCTTTGCGCAGCAGAGCGAGCGTCTCCCGCATGGGATCGCCCTTCAGATCCGGGTGGACGGGATAGCCGGACTTCGTGGGAAAGTAGGCGTAGTAAGAAGCAGCGGGATATCGCATCGCATCGCAGTTCAGGTCCATGGCAATGCCGACCGCCTTCTCCGGCACGTAATCCAGCGATGGGTAGAACGGCGGATTATAAGCTTCAGCGATCAGTGTATGGTTTAAATGGATCCACTCATACGTGGCGCGCGCAGGATGCATCGCCGCGTCATGCGAGACCATATTGTCCGCGCTCGCATTGCGAGCGCGCAGCCCTGAGACAGAAAGGGCCAAGGTAGTCATCTTCATCATTTGGCGGCGAGTGATGTCAGGCATGTGCAAGGCTCCTAAAATCTTCATTGAAATGTTGGCAGCAAATGGACCTCTGGTACAACCGCACGACGCGGCATTTTCGCGATATATACGATCATTTCCGCAACATCCTCTGGCTGCAAGGCTTTTGCCAGAGCCTCGGGAGCCAGCTTGTCCGATCTCTTTTCCACCAGCTCCGTATTCACCAGCCCCGGGCAGATCACTGATGATCGAATGCCATTCTGTTGCTCTTCCATACGAATCGCATGAGCAAGGCCAAGAATTCCACGCTTCGACGCTTGATATGCAGCACCAGATAAATCTGGCGCTACACCGGCGATGGATGAGAGGTAAATCAAATGGCCTGAATGAGCGGCCCGCATGGACGGAAGAACCGCATGAGTGGTGTAAAAAGCTCCATTCAGGTTCACATCAATTATCGAATCCCACTGGTCTGCCTCTAGACGCACCATCGCCCGAGCCGGCGTATTTGTCCCGCTCGCATACACCAGAATGTCTATCTTCCCAAATCTCTCAAGCGTTTCCTGGGCAAGCTGAGCCATCTCGGTCGAATCGGTTGCGTCTGCACGTCGCACCGTGATCTCACCATGCTTCTTCTCAACCTCCTCTTGCAGAGCACGCAACCGATTCTCACGCCGCGCCGCAGCCACAACCTTTGCTCCTTCACGAGCAAAAAGCACGGCAGCAGCGCGACCTATTCCACTGGACGCTCCCACTATCAACACAACTTGACCAGTTATTGGCACAGACATCCCAATAGTTGACTCCTCAGATGCATCGTGCTCGCATCTGTTTACTTCCTACTCAAATAGCTTGCTGGGGAGAACAAGACACAGGCTGTCCACAGTTGCCGCTGAGCACGCGAAATACGCTTGCCCAGCGGCTTTGTTAAGCATACCGTGTTAGAAATGAGCCTTCACTGCGATCTCGATCAGGCGCGATGTATTCAACGTCGAGCCAACTGATGCTCCTGACGACGAGTTAATAGTCGTGGACGGGCTCCCAAATGTTGGTCGGTTGAATATATTAAAGAACTCCCCCCTAAATTCGAGTGAACGCTCCGCGCCCAGGGTGATGAGCTTAGTCAGCGAAAAATCGAACTGGATCAGGTGATCGTACTGCATGTTGTTCCGGCCACCATTACCATAGGTAAATGCGGCTGGCACAGAAAACGCGCTGACTCCACTTGGATCCAATGCTGCACAACTCGGATTTGCGCTAATGTAGAACCAGCAGGTTGGCTTCCTTAAAACAGTTGGCTTGCCAACCACATTCGGGCGCTGCCCACCAACACCCGTGTTAGCGGTATCCGAACTGATAGACGGCGTGAAGGGCAGTCCCGATTGCAGCGTCGTAACTCCTGTCGCCTGCCAACCAGCCACGACAGCATTTCCCCATGAAGGTAAATTTCCCAATAGCGCCTGGCCCTTGCCCAAGGGTAGCTTGTAAACATAACTGATTACCAAATTCTGTTTGAGGTTATAGCTGCACGGGCCATGCATCCGGAGCGTTGAGGTTGCGTATTGCGTGTCGCCAGAATAGGTCCCGTTGTCCAGGCACTTCCCGTAAGTATACGACGTCAGAAATGTGAGATTGTGCCAATTTTCGGCATCAAACTTGGCTTGCAATGCGTGGTAGCTTGCAGTACTCCCGAAGTTGCCGATTGTAATCGTACTCCATTGCGGTGCAGGCCGCCGGGTCTGGACACTGCCTGGCCCCGGATATGGATCGTTAATTGAGTCGTTAAGCTCTCCGTGAGTTGTCTGGTTGCCCACATAGGCGACGTCTAAGGATGTCCGGGAACCGAACTGATGTGCAACGGCAAGGTTCCACTCGGAGACGTATTGCTGCTTAAGTGGAAGGTTCGATCCAAAGGTCGCTAAGGTTGGGGTATTGCAGGTATTCAGAACCAATCCAAAGGAGCATGCCTGACCGGGATTTGGATTGGCGGTTGCGAGCGGCGTTGTTGCAAAGAAGTTTCCCAGCGTCAACTGTGGCCCCGAAGCGCCTACCGTGTTATTTACACTCTGCGCGAGGAGAAATGGAACTACACCGACTGAATTATCTATTAAATTATCGTCTGGAGTGGCAAAGAAGATTCCATAGGCGCCACGGAGAACCGAATTGCCACGGCCGGGAGACCAGGCGAATCCAACTCGTGGCCCCACATCTTCTTTAGCAGTTGGGTGGATGGATTGTGGTAAATTCAACTGGCCTGTCAGCTCAATTCGATCCTGATAAAGTGGGTATATCGTCGGGGTTAACGGCTGTGCATTCCTTGAGAAGTTTGAAGGTATGATCACCTTCTGCGTTTCTAGGTCGTATGCGGAAATCTGTCCCTTATCCCCAAAATAGAACGGTTCGATATCCCACCGCAGCCCAAGGTTAATCGTCAGATTGTGCCTGGCGCGATAATTGTCCTGGATATAGTACCCCTGAAACGTTGCGATCGTTCCATAATAATTGCGGTAGTAGCTTCTCTGGGCGCTTTGAGGGTATCCCAGGAGGAAGTCCGCAAAATTGTCCCCCGAATAGCTGCCACTGAAGGTAAATATGCCGCTGGACTGCGCCCCGTTATCATACATCCAAGTTCTATGTTCCAGATCAACTCCGAAGCGGATATCGTGCTTGCCGGAGGAATACGACACGGTGTCAGAATACTGTGGGCTCCGGTTTCTGTTCTGCTTGGGATATTGGCTGGTAGCCGCGCCTGTAAATGTGGAGTAATTGGAGATGGCTAGCTGCGGAAATGCCGTATCGGCAGGGCTGGCTAAGCCGTCGAAGCCTTGGATTCCGGCTTGATCGTTGATATTCTGCCCCTGAAAGGATGAGGTGAATGTGAAAAGACTCCTGTAATAGGAAACCTGAAGAGAGTTGAACCATTTAGAACTAAAAATATGCGCCCAGTTTGCCACGAAGTCCTGGCCACGGCTTTGGAGCGGAAAAGTCCCCATGGCTGGATATGGGTTGGGATCAGTCTCCTTACTGTTGGAAATGCTATAACGGCCCATTAGATGGTCTTTTGCCGACAACTGTTGATCGATTTTGATGTCGCCTCTAATCAGAGTTTGGGCCAACCCATTCGTATAGATTGCGCGATACGTGGAGCCTGACTGGAAGTTGGGTTTAGGCATATAGGGTATGAGAAAGGCAGCCTGGGGCGAAACCGGGACGATATTTCCCGGAAAAGGCAGGCCAGTGACGGGATTCTTGATGATGGTGGTAGATTGGCTGAAGTCGCCTGTGCGCTCGGGGAGACTGGGAACCACATTATTATAGTTCGCTCCCTGGCTGAGCATCGTGGTATCCAGATCGACGAAGAAGTAGGTTTTGTCTCTCTTGATCGGTCCGCCAAGTACTCCACCATATTGATTGCGATGCAGGGGTTCATCGCGGATGTTAGTGCCGGTCGGGGTAATGAAGAAATAATTCTTTGCATCGAGCGTATTGTTGCGTAGAAACTCGTAGGCAACGCCATGAAAGTGATTGGTGCCGCTTTTAAGTACGGAGTTGATGATGGCTGGAGTGTGGCCATACTCTGCCGACATGTCGCCCCCCTCAACTTTGAATTCCTGTAATCCATCGACGCTCGGCTGGATGATTGTACCGCCAAGGTTCGTTTCTGTAATGTTGGCGCCATCCAGGTACCAGCCTATAAATACAGGGGCGGTGCCGTTCACATTTACATTCACAATACTTGCGCGGATACTGGTTCCCCCGGTTGGGAGATTTGCCCCGCCTGGGACATAAGCGGCTCCTGGGGTCAGCTGTGTCAATTGCCAGGCTTCACGTCCATTTAATGGCATCGATGCGACGGCTTCTGTGTCGACAACCTGACCCACCGATGAACTGTCTGTAGTCAATAGCGGTACTGAGGATGATGTAACCACGACTGTCTCGTTTGTTTGTCCAACCTGCAAGACGGTGTTGATCGTGGTTCGCTGCGCCACTTTGAGTTCAAAGTCAGGGACGGTTGCCGCGCTGAAACCGGGGTGTGTAACCTTGATGGTGTAATGGCCCGCAACAAGATCGGGGACGGCATAGTCGCCAGAAGCACTTGTTTCTGCGCTTCGCTCTTGCCCAGTTCCCACATTCTTTACGGTTACGTTCGCTCCGGGAACGACCGCACCCGAGCTGTCGCTGATCGTCCCTACGATGGTTCCGGTATTTACTTGTGCCACAGCTATCCCACATAGAACAACAGCGAGAAGGCATATGGTAATTGTTGTTTGCGTCATGGTCCAAAAGTGTTTCATGAAGTTGCTCTCCTTTTCCTTCAATTGGTGGTGGGCACTAAAGTACCCGTTACCTATGCATGACGGCCAAGTCTACGTTGACCGTTGCCATTGTCGGTTACGCTTCCTGCGTTTCGAATTTCAGGCTCCAAGCGTAGTCGCATGGCCTGTTACTAGGTTGCTGCAAGTTCTCTGGCAAAGTGATGCTCGTCCCCTGCGCCGAGTCGAATTTCCATGGCAATTCTGCGTGCGAGCCTAATAGAGTCACCTTCGAGCCAGCCTTAGGCCGCACTGCTTTCAGCACAACCTGCGTTCCGGGCCATTCGGTCAGGATCGCGTAGACGAATCGCCGATCCTTCGAGCGCGTGTAGCGAACGGTCTCTCCCTCCGACCAGAGCGTGCCTTCGCGAGGACGGGTCGCATAGATAGCTTCGCCGTTCACCTTCAGCCACGCCCCAGCGCCTTTCATCTGCCGGATCGCCTCGGGGTGAAACTCGCCGTGGGCGCTGGGGCCGACGCCGATCTGCAGGCCGCCGCCCTTGGCAACGGTATCTGCCAGATTGTGCACAATCCATTGCGTGCCTTTGTACTTGGCTGCGTCCGGGTCATAGGAGAAGTCGGTGCCCAGCGGGTAAATGGTGAACCATGGCTTATCGGATTTTTCTTGCGATCCTGGAACGACGCGCTCGGGCGTGTAGTAGTCGCCGTAGTTGCCAATGCCGCGATTGCGCAGCATCACGTGCGGCTGTAGTTCGCGCATCTTCAGCACTGTTTTGCGCAGTTCGGGCCACACGCGCGGCCCCAGCCACATGTCCAGGCACATCATGTCGATCTTTCCATAGTGGGTCAGCAACTCGACCAGTTGCGCACGATGTCTCTCCATCATGCGCTTGACCTCTGCATCCGTCGGATCGGGAACGATGACGGCATGGCTTCCCAGCCTCTGCCGGGTAAATTCCATGTCGCGCTGGGTCATCCATTTTGACGAAGAAGGGATCTGCAGCGGATGCGCTACATAGGGACGGAAGTCCGCGTCGTACCAGTCCGGATGCGAGAAATAGAAGTCGATCTTGATATCGCGCTTGTGCGCTGCATCGCAGAGTTCCTTCACAATATCGCGGCGAAACGGAGTCTCCATAATCGAGTAGGCCAAGTCGCAGGACTCGATCCTCGGTCCACCGGAAGCTGTCCAGTTGGCGCGGCTTTTCACCCTCGTCTTCGTGTCGAACATGGAGAAGCCTTCGTGATGCTTGGTGGTGAAGGCAAACATCTCCATGCCGCTTTCCTTGAAAGCGTCCGTCCATGCGTCCGCATCGAAGCCCGCGGGATTCCAGGTCTTGTAGAGGTTGTTGTAGGTCTGGCGATCTTCGAAGGACATGGGGAGGAAGGGCCAGGACTCAGGGCCGCGATGCCAGATCGAGTAGATTCCCCAGTGAATCCGGATGCTGAACTTTATGTCCCGGAAGGCTTCATAGGCACTCGCCGGAGCGTTGTGGTATTCCGCGATCGGCGTGGTCTCGATGTAAGGCACGTCCCTCAACATCGATGCCGGGAATCCGTGAATCTGGTCTGGCGTCTGCGCCAGACTGGGGTAGACGGAGGTGGCTGCCAAAGCTGCGGCAGATGCTACAAACTGTCTCCGATTCATGATGTATCACTCCTGATAAAGTGGCGCTCCTCTGCGTCGATTCAGATTGAGCCGGAGGGGAAACAAGCACGCCGCCAGGGTTTGGGCAACCTGCCTATCTCGAGCGCGAATAAGTGATATATCAATTGTTAACCTTCTGTCAAGTGCTTTTTGAGCGATGCCTTGTGTCCATACTCCCAAGTGAGCCACGATGCGACGCGGTCTAGTGTGCCATGGTCGCAAGGCACAAGGCCGCTCAGGGACCAAAGCGCCCACTTTGGAGCAACTGGAATGGAGATATCTGTCTGGCAGGCCGTGAAGTCTTAGAATCAGCAGTTCACGTTGTGTTAGAACATAGTAGTGGGTATTGAAAAAGTCACCAGAAATCCGGTCCATCAATAGCACTCCGCACGGCGGTCTGACGTCTTCAACAGCAGAGCTTCACCATGCTGTTGCTGATGGCCGTCGTCGCAGGGCTAACGTTCATGATGGGTCAGCACGTGCGCTCTGAATCCCTGTTCTACCACTTCCAACTGGAAGATCAGGTTCCAGAGAATCATCTGTTGCGGTTGGTTGATAAGCATATCGACTTCGGCTTCTTGCACGAGCAACTGAAGGACAGCTATAGCGAAACTGGTAGTCCGTCGATCGACCCAGAACTGTTGCTGAGGGTTCTGCTGATTGGTTATCTGTACGGTATCAGCAGCGAGCGCAAGCTCGCCGAGGAACTGCGCATGCACCTTGCGTGGCGCTGGTTCGCAGGTCTCGGATTCGACCAAGAAGTTCCGCATCACTCCACGTTTCCTAGAATCGCCACGGGCGCTTCTAGTGTAGTCCGCCATAAATAGAGTCATTTATATATCGAAGGTCATCTCATAAGATGAGGGGACCTCGATATGCGTGTGGCGGCGGCGATTGCATTATCCGATGAGACTCGGCTTCGGCTGGAGAAGCTGGCGCGTGGGCGCTCGACGCCGGTTCGCTTCGTGCAGCGTAGTCGCATTGTTCTTCTGGCTGGGGACGGTCTTCAGAACAAGCAGATTGCAGAGCGGATGGAGGTTGCGCCTCGGATGGTGGCTTTGTGGCGCGACCGTTTCCTGACCCTGGGCGTCGATGGGCTTTTGCAGGACGCCAGCCGACCGGGGCGGACCCCTTCCATCTCGACACGGACGGTGACTCAGATCATCGAGAAGACGACACAGAGCAAGCCTGCCAACGCCACGCACTGGTCGCGCAGCACCATGGCACGGGAAGCGGGCATTTCCGAATCCAGCGTCGGGCGCATCTGGCGCTCACACGGACTGAAGCCACATCGCGTCGCGAGCTTCAAAGTCAGCAACGATCCGCTGTTCGCAGACAAGCTGGAGGCCATCGTTGGGCTTTATCTCAACCCTCCGGAGCACGCGCTGGTGTTGTCGGTGGATGAGAAGAGCCAGATCCAGGCGTTGGATCGTACGCAGCCAGGCCTGCCGATAAAGAAGGGTCGAGGCGCCACCATGACGCACGACTACAAGCGCAACGGCACAACCACCCTGTTTGCTGCGTTGAATGTCGCCAGTGGCGAGGTCTACGGCCTGTGCCAGCAGAAGCACCGCCATCAGGAGTGGCTGAGATTTCTGCGCATGATCGATCAGACCGTACCGGCTGGCAAAGAAATCTATCTGATCTGCGATAACTACTCGACACACAAACATGAACGAGTCCAACGCTGGCTGGAAAAGCACAAGCGATTCCACGTTCGCTTCACACCCACCTCGGCTTCATGGCTCAACATGGTCGAACGCTTCTTCCGCGACATCACCCAGAACCGCATCCGGCGTGGTGTCTTCCAGGACCTCGAACAGTTAATCATGGCCATCGGAGAATACATCGACGGTCACAATCAGAACCCCAAACCCTTCATCTGGACCGCCAAAGCCACAGACATCCTGGAAAAGGTCACACGCGCTCGGGCGGTCCTGAATAAATGACCTTCTGTGTGGCGGACTACACTAGGAACGCGCAAGAAGTGCGGTCCGTGCCAACGGAGATCCCAGAGCACGACCGCGGACCGTTCCGTTATCTTACCAACCACATGAACGAAGCAGCTCGGCAGCGAGCACGAGATCTCTGGACCACACCGGAGTTTAAATACGCACAACGACAACGGAAAAAGGTCGAGGCGCTCTTTGCGGAACTGAAGAGCCACATCGGACCTCGACGGCTCCGTCTGCGTAGGTTGAAGTTTGTTCGAGAGCAGTTTTTCCTGGCGGCCACTGCCCAGAACATCAAGCGACTGGTCCGGTTCCTCAGCCGGCCAACAACGCCACCGCTACCTGCCACTGCATAGGTACCGCCAAGGGCGGTACCGACTGACTCAACTGCGGGGTTCAAGCCCCAAAACGCCCGAAAGCGGCACCGACTTTTTCAACACTCACACGATTCAGCACTTCCCAGCTTTTGAGCTCGCAAAAATGTGGGGGATTGCGCAGGAAACTTCCGAATCGCTGGCCGCGCAACTCACTAAATATTACGAATAGCGATCCCCGGCTTGGCCGGAAGCGTGTGTGTGCCAATTTAGCTGGTTACACAGTGGCTTTGGTAGCGCCGGTCGAGATGCCGCCATCGACGAGGAGCGTCTGGCCGGTTACGTAACGGCTGGATTCGGAAGCGAGAAAGACGACGGCTCCGTCAAGATCGTCGGGCCGCCCTGGCCGCTTCATGGGAATGCGATCCGTGAGGTATTCCACCCACGCCGTATTCTGGTACATAACCTCGTTTTGCCGGGTGCGAAACCAGCCGGGAGCGAGGCAGTTGACGGTAACCCCGTATTTCCCCCAGTCGTCGGCCAAACTCATGGTCAGTTGCCTGGTTCCACCGCGACTGGCGCCGTAGGGCCCCAGGCCGACGTACCCGGCGACGCTGGTCACCGATCCAATGTTGATGCTGCGCCCATAGCCGCGTTGGGTCATGCCGTGCGCGACCGCCTGCGCCACAAAGAACGAGCCGCGCAGGTTGGTGTCGAGCACCGTGTTCCAATCTTCCCAGGTTACGTTCAGGGCAAGTTTGCGGATATTGCAGCCAGCGTTGTTGACCAGGATATCGATATGACCGAAGTGTGCTTCGATGGCGGCGACAGCGCTCTGGATGCTGCTGTAGTCGCGGACGTCGAGGACGACCGAAAAGTTTGCCGCCCCAGCGCGCGGATCTCATCGGCAAAGACCGAGAGCGATTCTTTGTCGCGGCTCGTGATGGCGATATCCGCGCCTGCACGCGCTAAAGCGCGTGCAAAGTACTGACCGAGGCCGCGGCTGGTTCCCGTGACCAGCGCTACCCTTCCCGATAGATCGAACAGAGAGTCACTCATGGATGCTTCCTCTTACGGTTGCAGTACGACCTTCAGCAGGCCGGGTTCATGTGCATAGAGACGGCTGAACCATTCCGCTCCCTCTTCGAGCGGAGCCACGGCGGAGAGAATTGGCTCGACGCGGATCGATCCCCGCGAGATGAGCGAAATGCACGCGGGATACTCGCCGGAAGACGCGCAGGATCCCTGCAAGCGAATCTGCCGCGTTACGGTGGACTGGAGACCGATTTCAACTGTAGGTGCAACATTGCCAACCAGAGTGACCGAGGCCCCTTTGCGCACGGCATCGATGGCAAGCTTCACCGTGGACGAGATGCCGACGCACTCCAGCGCGACATCCGCACCCCGGCCCGAGGTGAGTTGTTGAATGTCGGGGACGGGGTTGCTGTTCCCGGAGTTGAACGTAGCCGTCGCTCCCAGGCTGCGCGCAATTTCAAGACGCGTATCGTCCACATCGAAAACGAAGACCCTGCCAGCACCGGCGTGCAACGCGGCCTGCAGCGTGAGGAGGCCGATCATGCCGGCTCCGACGACGACCACGGTATCGTCCAGCGCAATCGGGGTAAGGGACACGGCGTGAACCGCGACCGAGACGGCTTCAATGAGAGCCGCGTGTGCAAACGGCATGCCCTCCGGCAGTAGATACGCGATGCGCGCGGGGACGGTAACGTACTCGGCAAATGCGCCCATGCGGCGGAAATCGGGCGTGGAAACTCCGATGACTTCGCGGTCATCGCACAGATTCACCTGGCCTCGGCGACAGTAGAAGCACTTGCCGCAAAAGACGGTGGAGTCGAACGTAACGTGGTCGCCGGGCTGAAAACTAGTCACTGCGCCGCCAACAGCCTCGACGATTCCAGCGGCTTCATGCCCCATGACGACGGGTGGGAGACGCCGTCCCGTGCTTCCATCGTATCCATGCACGTCGCTTCCGCAGATGCCGCACGCCTGAACGCGAATGAGCAGGTCATCTTCGCCGGGTTGCGGCTTCGCCATATCGACGAGGTCAAGCTGCTTGTATTCAGAGAGAACGAGCGCCCTCATGGATACTCCTTTTAGCACGGTGCAAGCACTCCAAAGCAAAAGAACTGGGCTGGCTGGTAGCCAGACTTCGATCCAGACTCATTTTCTTCCATTGACCGCAGCTGCGCTATGATATATCAGTGAATAGTGCGACGCAACAAGACGTACGTCGTTTGTCCATATGAGATCCCTGATACAGTCAGATGTCGCGAAAGACAGAAGAAAATGGTGGATGCTGGGTTTCGCATTTCTTGCGACGGTGATCAACTATCTCAACCGCCAGACGCTGTCGGTGATGGCGCCTGTGCTGATACAGCAATTTCGTATCTCGGCGACGGGCTATTCTCAAATCATCTTTGCCTTCATGCTGGCCTATACGCTGATGAATGGGGTCTCAGGCAGATTGCTGGATCGGTTGGGAACCAGGATTGGCTATGGCTTGACGATTGCGTTCTGGTCGGGTGCGGAGCTTTTGAATGCTCTATCTGCGGGCGCTCTGAGCCTCGGACTCTTTCAGTTCCTGCTGGGCATTGGGGAGGCTGGCAACTATCCCGCAGGCGTGAAGTTGATCGCCGAGTGGTTCCCTGTCGAGGAGCGTTCGTATGCGTCGGGCATTTTCAACAGCGGAGCGTCCATCGGCGCGATTCTCGCTCCACCTTTGCTTGCATGGATTGTGCTGGCAAGTGGGTGGAGGACGGCATTTGTGACGATAGGCCTGCTGGGATTCCTGTGGCTGGCGGGGTGGTTTGGAGTCTACCGGGAACCGCACGCCGCCGTTGCGAGGGACCAAACGGAGCGTCTTCCTCTGAGGACGCTGCTACGATCAAAGTTCCTTTGGCAGTTCACTCTGTCGAAGGTCTTTAGCGATCCGGTCTGGTATTTCTACGTCTTTTGGTTCCCGCAATATCTCAAAGTGGCACACTCATTTTCACTGCGGGAGATCGGCGAGACAGCCTGGATACCGTTCTTTACGGCCACCATCGGGAATCTTGCAGGAGGTGCTGTGTTCAGCGGACTGTTGCGCACGGGCACCAAGGCGGCAACTGCGCGGCGCGCTGCGATCCTCATCTTTTCCGCGCTGATGGTGTCCGCAGTCTTTGTGGGAGACAGAAGCAGCGCCGCGCAATGCATTGCTCTCATCTCGACTGCGACCTTTGGATATTCCGGCGCGCTAGCAAATCTGCTGGCTGTTCCGGGAGACGTGTTTCCGAAGGGGGCAGTGGCTTCCATCTGGGGATTCGCCAGTATGGGGTCCGGGATTGGAGGAATGATTTTCAGCCTGGTGACCGGGTGGCTGGTCGATCACTACTCGTTCCGGCCGGTCTTTGTACTCTTCGGAGTGATTCCCCTGGTAGCTGCGTGGCTGGTCTGGACGCTGCCGCGGCAGGCGGAGCCTTCCGATCTGCCGCCGGACGCCGTGCTGAAATCGGCAGGGTAGCAAGCCACGGGATGTTGCTGCTTCCTGCAGGGTTGCCGAATAACGTGCGAGGTGGATTTTCTTGAGGAAAGATCCACCAGGCGCCCTTGTCTTCACGCTATTCCCATCTCAACAAACAAGAGTCCATGCCTGACCGTCTGCACAATGCAGTCACGCTGAGCGAGGAGATAGCTGTACGATGGCCTTCGCGCGATGCTACACAATACGCATGGTCATGCCGCCATCGATGACCAGGTCTTCTCCGGTGATGAGGTCATTTTCCACCAACTCCAATATTGCGCGGGCTACATGTTCCGGCTTCCCTTCGCGATGGAGTGGTATCCGATTCCTGATGTTGTTCTCACCTGCGCCGGCGTTAAGAAATCTTGAAATGGAGTACGGATGATTCCTGGAGAAACGCAATTCACGCGGATAGTGTCGAGCGGAACTCCTGCGGATGCGTGCGCCAGTGAGCCGCTATGTCATAGATCCAGTTGAATACCAGTACGTGCCCGTTCTCGATTGCTCGACGCAGGCCCACGCAATGGGAGAGTTCTGCGATTTGCATGTGAAATTGCATGTGATAGGTGTGTACGGAGAACATGAACCGCGAGCCCTCAGATTCCTGCATACAGATCTTATGCAGATCGTCCAGTTGTTTCGCGCTGGTCCGAAGCTGTTTCTTCTCCTTCGCCGTGATCTGCTGTGCACATAACCTCGCGGCCTGCGATTCCAGTGCCTCCCGGATGACATTGGTGTCGCGTATATCTTGCTCTGTCGGTATTCGGACCCGTGTCCCAATCCGTGGCCGGCTTTCGACCAACCCCCTCCGTCTCAAGGCGATTCAGAGCCTCAGTGATCGGGAGGAAACTCATGCTGACCTTTCAGTCAGCCATCTGCGCGATAGAACGTCTCCTATCGACAACTCGCCGCTGAGAATCTCATCACGAACCTGCTGGTAGGCTTGATTGGACAACGACTCATTGCCTGCCTTTGGCCGGCTGACCTTGCGCATGGCTTTGCTCTATCTGGATTCGCTAACCTTTTACTATTACGACAGACCAAAAGGCCACAGCTTGTATCGATTCTAAGTCCAATCGCTCATTATCTCTTCAAAGTGTCTCTCCAGCGTCCTCGCGTTCGCACTTATCT
>ODAK010003060.1_pt1 | contig 17427 bp, 15 predicted proteins | sample 1539591 | NCBI WGS metagenome assembly ODAK01 (sample SAMEA3539303, study PRJEB22396) | soil metagenome | biome: tundra; feature: field; material: soil | place: USA | collected 2010-05 | depth 0.15 m
CGCAATCCTGTCAGTCGTGGAGAGCTGCCGCCGGCTCAGTATCCCTGTCCGCGACTACCTGCATGAGGTCCTGCCCGGACTCGCCAACAAGTCCATTCAAAGCCTGGAGCAACTGACCCCGGCAGCCTATGCCGCCAGCAAGCTGAAATAACCTATCCGCTCCTCCCAGCTCCCGTCAACCCTGTACTTGGCCGGACGGATACGATTAAACAACCCCTGGAGCCACCTGTGGGTGCCGCTTAGCGCTCCACCACTTTCCTTGCGACTGCGCAACTCATGGTGCGGATCACCAGACGTGAACTGTGTCATCGCGCAGCGGCATACAGATCCGCTGCAAAATTAGGCATGTACGATGACATCAAACGATGTTATATTATATGCATGGAGGACGTATGAGAACAACCCTTGCGCTCGATGACGGTCTGGTGAAGACGGCCCAGGAATTCACGGGAATCGTCGAGAAAACGGCGCTGGTTCGGGAAGCCCTTAAGGCCCTGATCGAGCGGGAAAGCGCTCGCCGCCTGGCGTTGTTGGGTGGCTCCATGCCGAACTTTCCCAAGATTCCGCGGCGCCGAGTGAGCGAACAGTGATCCTGGCCGACACCAGCATTTGGATCGACCATATGCACGCGGAAGACTTGGAACTGCGCAGGCAACTTGAGAACGGTCAAATCGCGATGCATCCATTCGTGGCTGGGGAACTCGCTTTGGGGCCACTACCCCATCGCAAGAAGATGCTCCTGTATTTCGACCTGCTTCCCCAACTGCGTGTTGCCCAGACGAGCGAAGTCCGCCGCATGATCGAGGATCGCAACTTGCACAACTGCGGTATAGGTCTAACAGATGCGCACCTTATCGCCGCCATCTTCATCAATCCCTCAACTCAGTTGTGGACGCGAGACAAGGGCCTGCGCAAAATCGCCCAATCGCTTGGTATACATGTCGCCCTCAAATGAGTTTGTAAATGCCGCCGGGTTTTCCGCAACAGATCGACGCAGGAACACAAAGGGCGGCTTCTTCTTGGAGAGAAGCCGCCCTTTGCATTGCGGTTCGCGCCGCAATGCCAAGTTCAGGCCCTACCGCCGCCCCTGGATCGTCTTAGGATTCGCGCCGGCCTTCTTCGCAGCCCGCTTGGCGGCGATTTCGTGCATCTCCCTGCCCATCTTCGATTGATTGATGGCCAATTGAATCGCCAGGTTGATCAGGTTGCCCGTGCCCCAGTAGAGTGCCAGTCCCGAAGCGAAGTGCCACATCGAGAAACCAAAGATGACCGGCATCATGATGGCCATCATGCGGCGCTGCGCGGGGTCCATCCCCGGCGACGGCGTCAGAAACTGCACCAGGAACATGCTGGCGATAATGAGGATCGGTAGAATATGCAGCGGATCGGGCGCCGACAGATCGGTGAGCCAGAACCAGTGCGCCTGGCGCAGTTCCACCGCGTTCAGCAGCACGCGATAGTAAGCGAAGAACAGCGGCATCTGCAAAAGCAAAGGCAGGCAGCCGCCGTACATGTTCACGCCCTCGGTCTTGTAAAGAGCCATCATCTCGGTGTTCATCTCGGCCTTTTTGGGGTCGTTGAGCTTGAGATGGGCGTAGCGCTTTTTCAAAGCCTCTACCTTGGGCTGAATGCGCATCATCTTCAGCGAGGACTTCATCATCATCATGCGCGTCGGCAGCATCAGCAGGTTGAAGATCACGGTGACGATGATGATGGCCCAGCCCCAGTTATTGATGCCCGGGCCAAGCTGGCCGCGCAGGAAGCGCAAGGCAAGATAAAGCGGCTTGGCGATCAGTCCCAGCCAACTGCCGAACTGAATCAGCGATTCCAGCGATGTTCCGTCGGCCTTGCCGTCCACGCCGGTCGCGTGGATGGACTTGAGCACGTCCATCTCCTTGGGACCGGCATAGAGCCGCACGCGCGTAAAACCGCTCGTGTCGCCCATGGCCAGGCCAAGCACGTCCGCCGGCCGCTTCTGGCTGTTAGGGTCGTTCAGGTCGCTGGGCAGGTCGATGGTGCCGTGCAGCGTCACAAGCGAAGCCCGCGCGGGAACTTCGGGCAGGAATGCCGACGCGAAGTAGAGGTCGGTGATAGCCGCGTATTCGTAGGGCTGATCGAGCGTGGCGTTGCCGCTCACCTTCTTGGCGGCAATCGAGTCCTGCTTGCCATCCAGAGACCAGGCAAATTGCGAGGGGGTAGGCACCGACGACCGGGTCAGCGACGCGGGAAGAAACTCCTCCATATCGCCCAGCCCGGCGGGCCACTCGACCAGCGCCCGCACAGGTGCGCCGTTGCGCTTAACTTCGGCCTCGGCGGTGACAACGTAGCTCGCGTCGAAGCGGAAAGTCTTCACCACTTCAAGACCGTTCGCGGCGTAGTGGAAGGTGAGTGCATTGGTTCCCGGCGCCTGCGCATAGCCGGTTGCCGAGGGCTGAGCGCCGGCCGCCGAAACTTGATAGAGCGCCTGATTCAACTGCGCCGACAAGCCTGCGTCATAGGTAAACAACGAGAGCGGCAACCCGAAGCGGGCCGCGGCCTGTGGCTGAACCATATCCAGCGGCTTGCCGCCGGTGTCGAAGTAACCCTTGAGAATCCAGTGCTTCACCTGCGCGCCGCGATTGGTGAAGACGATCTTGTATCTTTCGTTTTCGATTGTCGTTTCGGATTCAGCCGATGCGGTAACGGCAGGTGCGGCCTTTGGAGCCTGCACCGATCCGCCGGCCAACTGCGGCTGGGCCTGCTGGCCCGTGGCAACCGGCTGTTCCGCCGATTGTGGCGTCTGGGTTTGCGTCTGCTGTTGCAGAGGCGCGGGAGGAGGGGTGGACTGCTTGGGCTTGAAGTACTGGACGCCTACCAGGACAACGAGCGCCAGCAGCGTAAGTACCAGCATCGAGCGCATATCGCCCCCGCCACCACCGCTGCCACCGCCGGTACCCTGTGTCTGAAGATTGGGATTTCGAATTTCGGGCAAAGTATACTTCCTGTCGTAAAGGGCCTGTTCACAGGCGCTGGAAGCGGAAGGCCGTCAGGCCCCTGCTTTTCCTATGGTAACGGTTCGTGGGGTAAATGGTCTGCAATCGCCGCGGAACGGCGCTGGGGCGGCACCGGGTCCAGGCCTCCGCGCGCAAATGGATGGCAGCGCAGCAGCCTCATCAGCGCCAGCGCCACGCCGCGCGCAGGCCCGTGGGTGGCAATGGCCACCGCGGCATAGTCTGAGCAGGTGGGAAGGTACCGGCATCCGCCCGCGCCCAGCGAATGCACCGCGGGTGACAGCCAGCGGTGATAAAAGGCGAGAGTAGCCAACAGGATGCGGGTCATGGAAAACTGTCCAAAACTATGGCCTGGAAGGGGCCGGGCTTTACAAGCTGCGAAAAAATTCAATTCGGTGAAGAGTACGGGCTTCAGCCCATACATAAGTGGCTTAAAATCAGGTGAGCTTTAGCCCCTGCGGGGTTACTGCCATGCGTCTGACTTCAGCATTTGCCTGATGAAGGATACGCACAACCTCCGCCTCAAGTTTCGCAAATTCGATGTCGAGCACGTAGCGGCGGGGATGGAAGATGAGATCGAACCCTTGCGGCAGCAGGTCGACATGGTGCCGTAAAACCTCGCGCATGAGGCGCTTTATCCGATTGCGCTCATGTGATTTGCCCAGCACTTTGCCCGCGGTCAGTCCCACGCGAGGGCCGGACGGCGGTTGAGCACCCGCGTAGGCCGGCGATTGCGGCGCAAGAAACCAGCTCATCGAGGCGGATTGCCGCTTGCGGGCGGCAGCATAGGCGCGCTGATAGTCGGCGTGTTTGCGCAGGCGGACTCCCGTCAACGACTGGCTGCGGCCTTGACTTGGAGTTGCCTTGGAAGGGGTGCTCATGGTGGCGTCTAGAGTCCGATCCGAACCGGTGCGAGGGGCTTTGCAACAGGATACGACCTCTAAGCCTGTCCTGAGAGCTTGTGACTTTTTTGTTTTCACTCGAAATTCGGTGCTGAAAACAAATGACTTATGTGCCAACAAATCGCGTAGATTCAAAAAAGTCACAAACTCTGAGCGCAGTCGAAGGATGCCGGTAAGCCCAAAGGAATCGATTGGGCTTTTACAGGCTGCGGAGAAACGAGCCGGTGAAGGGTACGGGCTTCAGCCCGTACATAAGTGACCTGGAATCAACTGGGCTTTAGCCCCCGAGGGACGTTTCTTTGGATATTCCCTTCGAGCCTTTGAGCCATTTTGCGCTGTAGCTAATCCAGCCGCTTAATCGCGGAAGCCGGCGCTGACTGCCACGCGTCTGCGGCCGATGGCGCGGCGCCTGCTCAGCACCGCTGCGCCCGCCTTGGTCTTCATCCGTGCGCGGAAACCGTGAGTCTTCACGCGCTTGCGTCGATTTGGTTGAAATGTGCGCTTGGGCATGAAAGTGCGCTCCTGTTTCCTCTAGGAAAATCTGTGCCGTGACGGCAAGTCCTAAGTGTATCGCAGGTTGGCCCAGGAATCCAGCAGGAAGTGCCGCGGCACCCGCTCCCCTGTCCTCTAAGATGGGATAAGATGGGAAGAGAAGTCGTTCGACCGACCGCCCGCGAGCCGCAAAACTCACTAATTTTGAACTCAGATTGCGGTCTCCGCAGTGACCATCGTCACTTTCCGGCCGAGTTTCACCACCATTGGTGCAACTGATAGCCACAGCCCTAAAGTTATGTGAAAGAGTGATTGCAATGACTCCTGAATGTGCTACTATCGGGACCATTCAGGAAAGTTTCCAGCGTCCCACGGAACCGGTTTTTATCCCACGCCCCGAGGTCAATTCAGGGGCCGACCAGCGGCAATCAGGTAGTCAGCAATCTGCGAAACTGGCGCAAAGACTTCAATCTTTGCGCCGTGCTGAAGCTGTTGCCAAAACCGCCGGTTAAAACCGGACCGGCAGCCAATTGCGGACGCAAGTAAGGATGCAGCAATGTCATTTGCAGTTTCGCCGGCAACGGTACTCAATCCCTGGATCCAGATTCTCTCCGCACTCGAGATGAAGGTCATTCGCCAATCATTCGAGACTTGGCTTAAGCCCACTCGATTCAGCCACGCCCAGGGACGCACATTGTATGTGCGCGTCCCATCGCCCGAGTTCCAGCACATCGGCGACAAATACAGTGACCTGATTCAAGAGGCTATTGACCACCAGTCGCTGGAATTCGACGACGTGTGTTTCGTCACCGCCGAGGAGGACCCATCGATTCCGCCACAGCGCAAAGATGGCGGGTTCGGCCCGGTTCCAACCCATGCGGTCTCCGCGCCGGCGCCGGTGCAGCGCGCCAACCCGGAGCAGACGCGCTTCGACTGGTCCACTGCGGCGCAGCTTAACCCCCGCTATACCTTCGACGCCTTTGTCATCGGCAACGGCAACCAGTTCGCGCGTGCCGCGGCGCTGGCCGTGGCTGAGAGGCCTTCGCGCGCCTACAACCCCCTCTTCCTCTACGGCGGAGTGGGCATGGGCAAAACTCATCTCATGCATGCCATCGGCCACGACGTCAAACGCCGCCAGCCAATGGCCAGCATCTGTTACGTCTCCGCGGAAAAATTCACCAACGAGATGATCAACTCCATCCGCAACGATCGCATGACCAGCTTCCGCGACCGCTTCCGCACCGTGGACGTGCTGCTCATCGACGACATCCAGTTCATTTCGCAGAAGGAACGCACCCAGGAAGAGTTCTTTCACACCTTCAATGCCCTGCACGAGAGCATGAAGCAGGTGGTGATCGCCTCGGACCGCCCGCCCAAGGAACTCACCGAGATCGAGGAACGCCTCAGGTCGCGTTTCGAGTGGGGCCTGATTGCCGACATTCAGCCTCCCGACCTTGAGACCAAGGTAGCTATCCTGCAGAAAAAGGCGGAGAACGAACAGGTATCCCTGCCCATCGACGTCGCCATTTTCATCGCTTCCAACGTGCGTACCAACGTGCGCGAGCTGGAGGGCGCCATGAACAGGCTCATTGCCTGGTGCGGGCTCAACAAGATGGAAATCACCGTTGCCTCGACCCAGCAGTGCCTCAAGCAGTTCATCGATATGCAGGTGCGCAAGATTACCATCGAGGCCATCCAGAAAGCCGTTGCCGAAAGCTTCGGCATGAGGGTCGTCGACCTGAAGCAGAAGAACAATTCGCGCAATGTGGTAGTGCCCCGGCAGATCGCCATGTACCTTGCCAAGCAGATGACCGAAGCCAGTTTGCCCGAGATCGGTCGTCAATTCGGCAACAAGCACCACACCACCGTAATGCACTCGATCAGCAAGATTGACGATTTGCGCCGCTCAGACAAGGACCTGCACCGCACCCTCAACAAGCTCCAGGAGCAGTTGAACGGGTAGTCGCTTGCCGTGGTGCTAACTGCCTTCGGCGGGTCCATGCAAGGGAGAAAAGTCGGGTTTCCCATGTCTCGATTTTGAGACATGGGAAACCATTGAACCCAATTCTCTCCGACTTCCTAGAATTCCGTCACGCTCAAGACATTGCCATCCGGATCGTGAAACCATGCAATCCGTGCGCCGCTGGGCGAGGTCCAGATTCCAAGCGGGTCTGTGTCGTTGAGTCCTGCATAGCGTAGGAACGCGACTCCCGCTGCCGTGAGGCGTTCCACCGTGTCTTCGATGGATACCACTTCCCAGCCCAGCATTGTGAATGGCGCCGGTTTGTGCTCGCCCACCTTGGTCACGCGCAGCATGGTCCCGTTGGCGTCAAACACCAGCGCAAACGGCGCATCGTCGGAGACCAGCCGCAAGCCCAGCGTGGTTTCGTAGAAGGCCCGCGCTTTCGCCGGGTCGGTGCTGGGGGCAAAGGCGACCAGCTTGCTGCCGCCGAGAATCGACAATGGAGCCATGTCGCTCCTCCAGTAATTACCTGCGGCCAATCGTTCGCGGCATCATCGGCGGCGCCACTGGCAGGTCGGTCCTGCCCGCTGGATAGACCGCCAGGAAGCGGTCTTGGCCCTCCCCGGAACTGGCCGTCTCCACACCTTGCATATCGCGAAAGGCCATATGCAGCAGACGGCGCTCGCGGCTGTTCATGGGCGGAAACGCATAGGGCACTCCGGACTTGCGCACCTTTTCCGCGGCGGTCTCGGCGGCCAGGCGAAGTTCCTGTGCTCGCAGAGCCTTGAAGTTGTCGGCGTCGAAGCTGATCAGGTCTTGCTCGCGCTGGTCCAGGCGAAGCATCTGTGCGGCAATGGTTTCAAGCGCACGCAACAGTTCACCGTTATGCTGGACAACCAGCGGCACGTCGGGTCCGGCTAACTCAACGTAAATGATGCGGCCCTCCATGCCTTGGGGGTCGCGCGCGCCATCCCCGGCGGTGATGCGGAATTTGAGGCGCATTCCCCCCAGCTTGTTCAGCATAGTGAGGAATCCGGCAATCTTCTGGGCAGCCTGCTGCAGGTCGGCAATTGGCATAACTCAGTAGTATCGCAGAGTGGGGGGCACACGCCTGCGGAAAATCGAGGGCAGTGGCAGGGCAATCGCATGAATGTCCTCTGTTGTCGAGTTTTGCGTGCTCAGGTCAAATACTCCTTCCCTCCCGGTAGGGAGGGATCGAAAATAGCCCTGGATGAAGCGCAGCGCAACCCTGGGACAGCAGCGTGGCCGCGAAGAACCTTGTCTCCGCGCGAAACCGTGTTCATGCAATTGCCCTGAGGGCAGTGGCCAGCCAAAGGGTTCGTTTTCTCACTCAAGGGACAAGACGCCATCGGTCCAATCCAAATTCATTGGCCAGTAAAGCTCACGCAAAATTAAGGTTCTGATCGTATGCTCCTAAGTGTGACTATGTTGCATAACATCCGGCGGGAAGGGAAGCGCCCTCACGGTATGCTCATTTCCTGCGCAATATTCTTCTTACTTTCAGTGCCGGCATCCAGTTCTCCAGCCAACCCGCAGGCCCCGGTCGACGCAGCCAATCCGGCACAGCCCGTCTCCATCTCCCTGCAGGAAGCCATCCACCGCGCGGAAGCCAATGAGCCGTCTTACGCCGCCTCGTTTGCCGAGAGCAGGGCGTTGGCGCTCGACCGTTCAATTGCGCGCGCGGGCCTGCTGCCCGGCGTGGCCTATCACAACCAGGCCCTCTATACCCAGGGCAACGGCGTCAAGAGCCAGACCGTCCAGGGCACAGGTCTCGAGCAACCTCCAATCTTCATCGCCAACAATGCCGTGCGCGAGTATTCCAGCCAAGCCGTCGTCAACGAAACCCTCGGTCTTGCCCAACTTGCCGGCGTGCGCCGAGCGGATGCCCTCGCAGCGCGGGCCGCCGCCGAGTTGGAAATTGCGCGGCGCGGCCTCGTGGCAACCGTTACCGGCTTGTTCTATGGTTCTATCGCCGCCGACCACAAACTAGAGGTAGCCGAGCGCGCGCACAATGAAGCAGGCGACTTCACGTCGCTCTCCGCCAAGCGTGAACAAGCCCGCGAGGCCGCGCACGCCGACCTCGTGAAGGCGCAGCTTGTCGAGCAGCAGCGCCGCCGCGATCTCACAGATTCAAAAGTTGCCGCGGAAAGGGCCCACCTCGAACTGGGCGTGTTGCTTTTCCCCGACCCTCGCACGCCCTTCGTACTTGCTGCGGGCGACGACAAAGCCCAGCTTCCTTCGCGGCCTGAAGTTGACCAGGCCGCCGGTAAAAATAATCCCGAGTTGAAGAGCGCTCTCGCCGCCTTGAGCGCCGGCAATGCCGACGTGCTCGCAGCCCGTGCCGCCTATTTGCCAGACCTTGGGTTGAACGTGACCTACGGCATCGACGCCCCGCAGTTTGCCGTCAACGGCCCTGACCACGTGCGCAATCTGGGCTATTCGGCCAGCGTCACCGTGGATATTCCGGTGTGGGATTGGTTCTCGACCCAGCACAGGGTGAAGCAAAGTGAGATTCGCCGCGAGGCGGCGCGTGTAGCGCTCACGGCCGCGCAGAGACGCCTCATTGCCCGGCTCGACGAAGCCTACTCCGAAGCCTCAGCCGCGCTTGAGCAGCTTGCATCCCTCGACGAGAGCGTGGCCACCGCAGCCGAAAGCCTTCGCCTCACCAAGCTCCGCTACGCCGACGGCGAGGCTACCGTGCTTGAAGTCGTGGATGCGCAAAACGCCTTTCTCGGCGTCGAGATTGCGCGCGAAGACGGAAAAGTGCGCTACCAGACGGCGCGGGCCGATCTTCAAACACTGACGGGAACCATGTGAGCCGATGACGACAATGAAGAAAAGCACGAAGCCGAATAGGGGTATTGATTTGAAGTTGCGCTGGGCTCTGATGACCGCTGTTGCACTTACCATTTCCCTGCTGCCCGGCTGCAAAAAAGAGGCCGCGACCGAGACGCAGGTTACCGTGCAGGCCGAGCATCCCGAGCAGGGACCAATTGCCGAACACATCACCGCCGACGCTGTCCTGGCCCCCCTGGCCCAGGCCGCCATTGCGCCCAAAATCTCTGCGCCAGTGCGCAAATTCTTCGTCCAGCGCGGCTCCAGGGTCAAGGAAGGCCAGTTGCTCGTCACTCTCGAAAACTCCGACCTCGCCGCAGCAGCCCTCGACAACAAAGGCACCTACATGGCGGCAGAAGCTGCCTATGCCACGGCCACCAAGGCACAGGTGCCGGAAGACACGCAAAAGGCCGAAGCCGATGTGGCGCAGACCAAGGCCAATCTCGACCTGAACCTGAGCATCGTCAATGGCCGCAAAAAACTCTTTGCCGAAGGCGCGATTCCGGGCCGCGACCTCGATACCGCCCAGGCAGCTCTGGTGCAGGCCCAGGCCGCCTACAACGCGGCAACAAGGCACCTTGAGTCCATGCGCAATGTAAGCCGCGAAGCCGCGCTCAAGTCGGCCCAGGGGCAACTAACATCGGCCGAGGGAAAGTACAACGGCGCTGCGGCCCAGGTCAGCTACTCTGAGATTCGCAGCCCTATCAACGGAGTCGTCACCGAACGGCCGCTGTTTGCCGGTGAAACCGCAGCCGCGGGCGCGCCGGTAGTTACCGTCATGGACACCTCGAGCCTTCTTGCCAAGACTCACATTGCGCAGAGTCTTGCCCAGCGCATGAAGCTCGGCGAGGAGGCATCCGTCCGCGTCCCCGGAGTCGCCGACCCCGTCCCCGCGAAGATCGCCCTTATCAGCCCGGCGCTCGACCCCGGCAGCACCACGGTCGAGGTCTGGCTCAAGATCGAAAACAAGGGCGGGGCGCTCAAAGTGGGAACACCAGTCAAGGTCTCCATCACCGGTCGGACCGAGGCGCAAGCCTTGAAGATTCCCTCCTCCTCGATTCTGACCGCGCAGGATGGCGGCAAATCCGTCATGGTGGTCGGCTCGGATGGCGCGGCACACCGCAAAGCCGTCACGCTTGGCCTCGTGGACGCCGACGACGTGCAGGTCACCGGAGGTCTTGCGCCGGGCGATCTGGTCATTACCGGCGGAGCCTATGGCCTGGATGATGGCGCCAAAGTCAAGGTAGGCAAAGCCGCGGATGACGACCAAAAATCCGGCAAGGGCGAGGGGAAGGAATGATGCCCAACCAACCTGGCCGCTCATCCTCCGGCGAGGCCCCTTACCAAAAGCCCTTCTGGCTGGCCCGTTCAACGCGCACCGTTTTCTTCTTTGTCGTGGTGCTCACGCTGGCCGGAATATTCCTCGCAAGAACGGTCCCCATCGCCGTCTTTCCCGAGACGAATTTTCCCCGTGTAGTCATCGGCGTTGACAACGGCGTCATGCCTGTCGAGCAGATGCAGGTAACCGTCACCAAGCCGATTGAGGACGCGGTAAACTCCGTCCCGGGGCTCAAAACCGTACGTTCCACCACCAGCCGCGGAACAGCGGAGATCAGTCTCTTCTTCGACTGGAATCAGGATATGTTTCACTCTCTCCAGTTGGTCGATGCGGCACTCAGCAAAGTCAGGCAAACGCTGCCGCAGACTGCCCTGATCACCACCAACCGGCTCACCTTTGCCACCTTCCCGATCTTGGGTTATAGCCTCACCTCGGATACCATTCCCCAGTCGCGCCTGTGGGAGATCGCCACCTACGATCTCAAACCTCCGCTCAATCGCGTGGACGGCGTCAGCACCGTCACGGTGCAGGGCGGCCAGGTGCCCGAGTTTCATGTGATTCCGAATTTAGCCCTGCTGCAAGCCTCCGGCGTCACGATTCTGGACTTGGTCAACGCCATCCAGGCCTCGAACATGGTTGACTCCCCCGGGCTCTACGAAGCCAACCACCAGTTGATTTTGGGACTCGTGGGAGCGCAGGTCCACGACGCCTCACAACTGCGGCAACTCGTCGTAAAGACCACCGCGGCCGGAGCACCGGTGCGCGTGGCCGACGTGGCCCGGGTAGAGCAGGGCAACATGCCGGTCTACACAGCAGTCACCTCCAGCGGGAAACAGGCAGTGTTGATTAGCATTGCCCGCCAGCCCTCCGGCAACACGGTCGCGGTGGTCGATGCAGTCAACGCGCAAATGGCGGAACTCAAGCGCAAGCTGCCTCCCGGCGTCAAAGTCGAAACCTTCTACGATCAGTCGCAACTCGTTCGCGACAGCATCTCCAGCGTCCGCGACGCCATCTTTATCGGCCTGGTTCTGGCCTGCATCATCCTCTTCCTCTTCCTGCGCGACTGGACCTCCTCGCTCATCGCGGGTCTCGTCATTCCCGTTACGGTCGCGGTCACAGTGCTGGTTTTGAATCTCATCGGCCAAAGCTTCAACCTCATGACGCTTGGAGGCCTCGCCGCTGCCATCGGCCTGGTCATCGACGACGCCATCGTAGTGGTCGAAAACATTGTCATGCACCGCGATAACGGCGAGAGCCGCGCCCAGGCGGTGCGCAAGGCGCTGGGTGAAATAACCAGCCCCCTCATCGGCTCCACCATTACTCCCGTGGTGGTGTTTCTGCCGTTGATTTCAGTCAGCGGCGTCACAGGCAGCTTCTTCCGCGCGTTGGCCATCACCATGACCGCCGCTTTGCTTACCTCGCTGCTCCTCGCTCTCACCTGGACGCCGGGCCTCAGCCTTGTAATGCTGGGCCGGCGCAAAGACCAGCCGGCCGGCGAAGAGCACCACGTTGGCCGCCTGATGACTCGCGTGCTTGGCTTCCATCGCCGAGTCCTTGACTGGGCGCTGGCCAAGCCGCTTTGGGTAGCCGCAGCCTGCCTCCTCTTGATAGTGGGCACATGGGCCGGCTACCGCGCCCTGGGCTCCGATCTGTTGCCGGAGATGGATGAGGGCGGCTTCATCATCGACTACTTCATGCCTGCTGGAAGCTCGCTCAGCGAGACCAACCGCGTTCTTGAGCACGTGGACAAAATCCTCACTGAAACGCCTGAGGTGGAAATCACCTCGCGGAGAACCGGCCTCCAACTGGGCCTGGTGGCGGTTACCGAGTCCAACACCGGTGACATCTCCGTCAAGCTCAAAAAGAAGCGCAGCCGTGCCATCGATGAAGTCATCGCCGATGTGCGCGCGCAAATCAAGGCCGCCGAGCCGGCGTTGGACATCGAGTTTGTCCAGGTGCTTCAAGACATGATCGGCGATCTCTCCAATTCCCCGGAACCTATCCAGATCAAGCTCTTCGCCAACGATCCGGCGCTCCTGGAGCAACTCGGCCCCAGGGTAGGCGAAGCCATCGGCAAAATCCCTGGTGTGGTGGACGTGCAAAACGGCATCGAGAACACCATCAGCGGCCCGGCAACCAACTTCCAGATCAACCCCGTGGTCGCCGCCCGCCTCGGCTTCACTCCAACTGAGGTCGCCGAGGACGCAACCTCGATTCTCGATGGAGTGACCCCGACCGATCCGTTGATCTCCAACGGCCGCCCCTACACCATCCGCGTCCGCCTGGGCGACGAGACGCGCGCCTCGCTCGAAGCTATCCAAAACACCGTCTTCAACAGCAGTACTGGCCACATCGCAACCCTTGGCTCGCTGGCCGATATTGTCCAACTGCCCCCGCAGAACGAGATCCGGCGCGAAAACCTGCAGCGCCTGGTCATAGTAACCGGCCGCCTGGAAGGTTCGGACTTAGGCTCAGCCATGGCCAAAGTCCGCCAGACTGTCGACGGCCTGCATCTACCAGTTTCAGTGCGCGTTGAATACGGCGGCACTTACGAGGAGCAGCAAAAATCCTTCCGCGACCTGCTCCAGGTCTTGCTGCTGGCTCTTGCGCTGGTCTTCGGCGTGCTGCTTACCGAGTTCCGCAACTTCCCCGCGCCCATCGCCATTCTCACCTCTTCGGTGTTATCGATCTCCGGTGTTATCCTCGCCCTGCTGGTCACGCACACAAACTTCAACGTTGCATCGTTCATGGGGCTCATCATGGTCATTGGCATCGTGGCCAAGAACGGCATTCTCCTCCTCGACGCCGACGAGAAGTTTCGTGCCGAGGGAGCTTCCGCGGCAGATGCCATGGTGCAGGCTGCACAACGCCGCTTGCGCCCCATTGTCATGACCGCCCTTGCCGCGGTCTGCGGAATGCTGCCGCTGGCCTTTGCATTGGGGGCAGGCTCGCAGATGTTGCAACCTCTCGCCATCGCCGTCATCGGCGGGTTGACCATCTCCATGGTCCTGAGTCTGATCGTCACCCCAGTCGTCTACTTCCTGCTCACCCGCGACCGCGCGGCATTCCCCGGGGAGTCTTCCTGAAACGGTAACCGCAGTCGTGACCTGACACAAAGCCGGCATCGGTGCCGCCGATCAATGAGCGCGCGTACACCTTTGCCGGCCGTTGTTGGGAAATAGCGGCTTACTCAACTAGCCAAGCCGGTGGGCGCCCCCTGAAGCGTGGCAAATGTGAATTTGCGGCTCGATGCCGAAGCGGGCCGCGTACCGGGCGCCGAGGGCCTTGGCAAATGCCGCCGCCTCGCTGCGCTCGACCAGGTTGATGGTGCAGCCGCCAAAACCCCCGCCGGTGAGCCGCGCGCCAATCAGTCCGGGCAGGTCCTGTGCCATCTCCACCATGGCGTCGGCCTCCACGCAACTGCCCTCGAAATCCCCGCTGTAGCTCTTGTGCGCTTCCGCCATCAGCCTGCCGAGTTCCACCAGGTCGCCCTTTTCCAGAGCCTGCTCGGCGGCCACCGTGCGCAGGTTTTCGCTGATCACATGACGAGCGCGCATCAGCGATTTGGGCGCCATTTCGTGGCCCCATTTTTCCAGATCTTCCAGTGTGGCATCGCGCAGGAAGGGAACTCCGGGCCGGTGGCTGGCAATTACCGCGCAGGCCGCTTCCGATTCGCGTCGACGGGTGGGATAGTCGCCACCTGCGACGGAGTGCTTCACCATGGTGTTGGCAATCACCAGCGCCACATGATCGGGAATCGGCGCGAGTTTAAAGCTCAGATCGCGGCAGTCCAGAAGCAATGAGTGGTTCTCCTTGCCGTTGGCGGAGATGAACTGGTCCATGATGCCGCAGTTGGCGCCTACAAATTCGTTCTCGACGCGCTGGCAGAGGCGAGCCAGGACCGGGCCCGGATAGCTGGCCCCGATCAGAGAGAGAACGGCCAGCGCGGTCGTGACTTCAAGAGCCGCGGAACTGGACAGTCCCGATCCCAGGGGCACGTCACCCCACAGGCTGAGGCTGAAGGCGGGAATCTTGTGGCCCTCCCCGGCGAGGATGGCGACCACCCCCAGCGGATAATCGGTCCAGTGCTTGCCGGCCTTGGAGGGCAGGGCAGCCAGTTCAAATGTTTTCTCCTCCGCGTAATTCTCAGAGTAGATGACGATCTTGCCGTCGCTGCGCGGCGAAATGCCGGCCAGGGTAGCAAAGTCGATGGCTGCTGGCATCACAAAGCCCTCGGCGTAATCGGTGTGCTCACCGATCAGGTTTACGCGGCCGGGCGCGACAAAGATGGCCGGCTCCGCGTGAAAACGGGCCAGGTGCATGGAACGAAATGCGGCAGGATCATGCATGAAAAGTCACTCCTCAAATAGGTTCGATCTCAACAATCATAGGCCAGGAGAAGGATGCGCCGGGCGCCAGCACGCGGGACCACGGCCCGGTAGTAGCCAAAGAGTCCGCGGCTGAGGTGGAAGGTTCCATGGCTACGCAACTTTCCTTCGGGCCAGGCCCGTCCGGCCAACCGCCATAGCAAATCCAAAGTCCCAGGTAGGGCGTTACCGCAGGGTGAAACCGCAGCCGGATGCGCATGCCCAGCCGCCGGCGCTCAAGAGCGGCCCAGCTCTCCGATGCAGCCAACGGGCCGGCGAAGAGCTTGTCCCCAATCCCCGACTCGGGCGGCTGACCCAGGCCCAAATCTGCAGTTTTGCCGTTGGCAAGCTTGGCCATGGGCCAGCTTACCCTGGTGTCGGCGGGGCCCAGCCGTGCGCCGCCTGAGCCTGCCAGCCGCAGTTCACGAACTGAATCCGGCAGGACGATGCGGTCTCCCGCTTCCGAGGCAAATAAAGGATGCGCGCACCACGACCATGGAGCGGGATGGTTGCCGGTATTGGTCACCTTGTAGTCCAGGCGCAGTTGCCAGCCTTTTCCCTCCTGGGTCAAAGCGGCGGCCCGCTCCAGCGCCAGCGGCAATGAAAAGCACTCCCCGCGAAACGTCGCGCACGTGTTGCTTACGGTAATCGGCTCCCAGGCTACGCGCCACAGGTCGCCATGGTCAGGCACATGGGCCGGCCCGGCGGCAGTATCTACCGTGCATTCCAGCACCGACGGAACGCACTCATCCCAGCCGCTCGCATCGGCCTTGTCAAACGCCACTGTCCGGGTGCGGGGAGCAAGCGGCGCAATGGGCCCCTGCATCAGTTCGTGGTCCTTGACGCGAATGGAGGAGATTTTTGCGCCCAGCCTGGGCAGGAAAGTCAGGGTGCAGTCTCCCGCGCGTATGAGAACGTTTTCTTCCGCCACTGCTTTTTCCTTCGCGTCCATCACCGTCTTTCGCCTTCCTCGCCGTAGTAAGTAAATCGTTCCTTGCTCCAACTTCAGGTTTGCCGTTCAAATACGTCCGCACTGGCCCCCATCAATCTCTCCCAGATTCGCTCCAGCCACGCATCATGTTCAGGCTTCATCAAAACCGAACGCAGGCAGGTGACCAGCCCGACATCTGATGAGCTGCCATCGCAATCCGCCGGCTGGAACCAGGACAGCGGCAATTGTACAAGAGCCAGGTGCAAATCCCGCGTGGCGCAGGCCGCAAAGATATCCTGGGCTAACTCCGATGCCTCTGCCGGGGTCTCCGCGCCCAGCTTCCACACCACGATATCCAACTCCGGCGCGCCACAGGCAAGCGGCCGAAATCGTCCTGACCCGTCGCTTCGCAACAACCCGTCCAGCCTTTTCGCCGCCGCGCGACCCTTTGCCAGGCCGCAGGCAAATTCGCCTCCAGGGGTTAACGGCAAAAGCGTCTGAGTGGCCCACAAAGCCACAGCCGCTGCCCCGGCCCGCGAGCACTCCAGGCTGATCTCGCCCAGGTGCAACTGCTTTGAAGTGAAATAGGTATATGGCGAATCGTGCTTGTAAAAGCGGCCCACCGACGGGTCGCGGAATAACACGCAGCCACACCCGTAGGGCTGCAACCCATGTTTGTGAGGATCGATGACCAGCGAGTCGGCTCCGGAGACGCCTGCAAAGGCCCTCCGCGCCGGCGATTCCAACGCTTCGGGAATCAGTTGGAAGTACCCGCCGTACGCCGCATCCACATGTACCCGGAACCCATACCGCTCTTTAAGCGCCAAAATCCGGTCCAGCGGGTCCACCGCCCCTATGGCTGTGGTGCCAAGCGTCACCACGACCGTACCCACATCGCCTTTGCGCAGTTCGGCCTCGAGAGCTTCAAGACCCATTCGGCCCAACCGGTCAGCCGGCACCTCGGCATATTCGAGTTTGAGCACGGCGGAGATGCGCCTGTGGGTATAGTGCGCCTGCTCCGATCCTACGATTCGCTTCCCCGGCGCCAGTTGCCCGGCCACCCAAAGCGCTTCCAGATTGGCCAGCGTTCCGCTGGAAGTGAGATGGCCGAGAAACTCCGCCCAGCCGAACATGCCGGCGATTTGCCTTACTGCCTCTATCTCCATCTCCGAACTGGCCCTGCCGCCATCGCGGGCATGGTTGTTCGGATTGAGGTTCATGGCCAGTGCGTATGCGGCCCGCGCCACCGGATGAGGAGGCTTGAGCATTTGGCCCGCATATAACGGATGGAAATAGGGATAGTTGTCGCCGAGACGGTGGGATACAGCCTTGAGAACCTCTCCTATCGCCGTGGTGTCAATAGGAGCTTCCAGGGCCGGCAATGAGGCGAACTCCGATTCAAGCAACTCGGTGGCACGAGATAACAGGCCGGGAACGGGGTCAATTGGCATAGCGACCCTTCACGTTATCACAGCAGAGCGTGCGTGATCGAAGACCATATTTCTCAAAGATCAATATCAATCTTGCTCATGCACCGGCTTTTCCGACCCGCGATGGATGAAACCGGCGCTCTCCAGTTCAGGGAGG
>ODAK010003061.1_pt1 | contig 17425 bp, 18 predicted proteins | sample 1539591 | NCBI WGS metagenome assembly ODAK01 (sample SAMEA3539303, study PRJEB22396) | soil metagenome | biome: tundra; feature: field; material: soil | place: USA | collected 2010-05 | depth 0.15 m
GGGGGATCTGCCTAAGGGCGGGCCAGCCGAGGCCCTGGACCCGCGTCAGGCCTTGGTCGCCGGGACTGCGTCTGAGTCCCTCCAGGCCCAGCCCGAGGGCGAGGGCGACACCCAGGGCGCCCAGGCTCCTGCCGAAGGGCACCAGGCTGAAATGGGTGGCGACGCCGGTCCCCACCACGACCGGAGCGACGGCGCTCGCCAGGAGGCCCGCCTGCGGAGGCCAATGGGGACGGTCCCACCGGGAGCTCCGCCCGCGCTCAGCCCTCATCCAGTGAGAGAGGGTAGTCGGCCGACGCGAGCCGAGCCCGCCCCTGGCTCAACCGCCGACAAAGCTGGGGGGTCCGGCGTCGAGCGCCAGCTTGCTGGAGAAGCCCGTCAAAGGCTCGACCCCGGTGCCGTCGTCATTGGCGAGGTACACCTGGACCCTCCCGCTGACGCTGAGGGTGAAGGCGACCTGGCGGCCGGTCGAGGTCGCGGCGGCAGCCAGGGGGTACTTTCCCCCCTTGCTCGGGATGATCACCGTGGAGATCCCGGTAGTGGTTGAGACGGTAGCCAGGGAGCCAGCTGGATTGCGCACCAGGATCGTGTCCAGGCCGAGGAAGGCCAGGGGCGGGCCGGCTTGGCCCGCCACCAGGCTGAGGGGTGCGCTGGCGTCCAGCGGACGATAGATCCAGAGCGCCGGGTCGCCGCCGGTCCCAACTGCGAAGGCCAGGCTGCTGCCGTTGGGGCTCCAGACCGGGTCATCCTCCGCGGCAACGGCTGAACTCGAGGTCGGTAAGAAGGTGATCGCCTTGAGTGCCGGGCTGAGCAGCGCCACCCGGGTGGGATCGCCGGAAGGGGCCGCCACCGCGGCCACCACTTGGCCGTCCGGCCGCCAGGTGAGCGGACCCTGCATGCTGGGAGAGGTGGCGAGGGTCAGCGAGATGGCACTGGAGACGGTGTAGACCCGGAGCGCCCCACCCACCACGAAGGCTAGCTGCTGCCCGTTCGGGCTCCAGGCCGCGCCGTTGCTGCCGCTGCTGCCGAGCACGGTGGTGCTTTTGCCGGTGCTGAGATCGATCACCTGAATGGGCTGGCCCCCGCCCAACTCAACGGCCAGTCTCCCCCCGTCCGGCGAAGGCCAGGTGTAAAGGTAGTGCTGGCCGGCCGGCGCGGTGGCCAGCACCCGCAGAGCCGGCGGGTCGCCCGGGAGCTGGGGGGGTGAGGCGGCGAGGACCTCGGTGTAATCGCTAGCGGACGGTCCAGCCGCGAAGACCACGGTCGTGGTGCTGCCCAGATGGCTGACCTTGAAGTGGAGCAGGGCGGAGCGTTGCAGGCGGTCGCCGTCGACATCCAGCGCCGACCTGGCGATGGCGAGGGTGTAGGTCGCGCCCGGCTCCAGCGGCAGGTTCGGCTCCAGCAGGAACCGACCCGGCACCGACCTGCTCTGCGCCAGCTGGTAACCGCCGGTCGGGGCCGGCGAGAGGGAGATCGCCTTCCTGACCGCCTCGGGGTTCATGTCCCGGCTGAAGTTGATGGAGATCGCCTGGTTCGGCCCCACCGTGCCTCCGTTGGAGGGCGAAGTTGAGGAGACCTGGGGGCCTCCCTCGGTGGAGAACTCCCAGGAGTGGGAGAGGGGGTTGACGGCTCCATTGACCGCCTTGATTCCACCCACCAGCGCCACCCGATAGGTGGTGATCACTGCCCAGGGATGGTGAGGGTGAACCAGGGTCATAACGCGCGGACTTCTCCAGACGAAGCGACAACCGGTCTGGCGCCCGGCCGCGGCGCTGGCGAGAGTGCAGTCGGGGGCGAAGTGATTCTTGCGAGTCCGCAGATACAGGCGACGCTCGACCGACAGCTTGTTCATCGGGGTATCGAAGGTGATCACGAGGGGGTCGCTGGTGTGAACCGCCCCCTGACTGGGCGCCGGGGAGACATTGGTGATCTGAGGAGGGGTCAGCGGTCCGCAACCGACGAGGACGGAGGCCGCCACCAGAGCGAGGATGGGGCCGACGACGAGGACGAGCCGCCGGGGACCACTAGCTCCCGGCAGCATTCTCCGAAGGGTCAGCCGATCTCCGCGAGCTCGATCACCGGGGCTGGCCCAGCAGGAGCTGCGACGACGTCGATTCGGGCGTCCCGCTCCGCGCAGGCGGCGGCCGCCACGCCCGGCCCCTCGGTCAGGTCCGGGTTGACGGAGCTGTAGCTGCCCTTGGCCCGGCCCTCGGTCAACAGCACTACTGAGACCTGATCTTGGCCGGAGGTGACGAGGATGCCTCCGGTCAGAGATTTCTCCTCGACGAACTCGACGAGGGCGTCGAAGTCGACGATACGAGATGGCAGCTGGAGGAAAATGGTGTTGGCGACCACCAGCCCGCCCACCGAGTCGACCAGATCAGCCGGAATCTCGATGGCGTCGATCAGGCCCTCCCCGGCGGCGACCCCCCGGACGATTTCCTGAAGCGCTGCCTTGTGGCGGCGGTAGGAGCCGCCCGCCCGCTGCTGGGCCTGGATGATCGACCCTTCCCGGAACAAGATGTGCCCGACGTTGTGCGCGTCCTTCTCACCCGTGATGCTGACGTATCCGGAGAAGCCGTCCTGATTCAGGGTCCGGAGCAGCATCGGGAAGTTCAAGAAGCTGGCCTTGAGGCCACTGTGCAGCGAGGTGCCGGACGGCATCGGGATCACCAGCGAAAGCTGGTTCTTGGTCGCTCCCGCCACCGGCTTGGCGGCCACGCTCCCCGGCCCGCCGCTGCTCGGGGGTGGCGCCGGGGGGCGCTGGGAGGCCGCGGGGCGGCCCTTCTCGGTGGCCGCCGGAGCGCCGGTGGTGGGCTGGCGGCTGGCCGGCCAGTTGGGTGGCGCTGTGGAAGGTCTGGGACTGGGGACGGGGGCTGAGGCTGCCACCGACGGCCGGGGCGCGGCGAACGCCCTCTCCCGGGCGGGGGCCGGGGGAGCAGGTGTCTGGAAGGTCGGGATGTCGGCCGACTCGTCGACTTCGGCCGCAATGTCGCGGGGCGCGACGGAGTCCAGCCAGTCCTCGTCCTCAGAGCCGAGGTCGCCAGTCGCCTCTCGGCTCGCGGCCGGGGTAGCTGCGGCGGCCACCGTCACCGTGACCTCGGCAGCCGGGATCACCGGGTGGCCCTCCCGCCCGTTCCGCCACAGAGTCAGGAGGTCTTCCGTGGAGCTGTTGATGGTCTCCTCGGGAGGCAGCTTGGCCCGCGGGTTGAAGCTGTATTCGCCATCCCGCCAGCTGAGGGCGTCGATCACCGCCGGCTCCCCCTCGGCCTCGCCACGCACCGCGTGGAACAGGTGCCCGAAGAGGAAATGAAGAGCGCACTGGCTCCCGTTGCTGGCGAGCGAAAGGGTGCCGGTCGCCCGTTCCTGCTGCATGGTCTGGAGCAAATCAGCGACGGTGGTCGGCCCGAGGCTTCCCTGGTTTTGCATTCTGCCGAGTAGCTCCCTTAGGACAACCCGAAGTGAACTCGGGCCCACCCTCCCCGCGTGTGGTCGGCGCGATACTAGCATAGGCTAGCTTCAGGATTGGGGGGCGATTGCCGTTCTCAACTAGCCGTCTGCCAGAATGCCTCGGTGATGGCGCCGGCTAGTTTGGGGACCGCGGCGACCTGGGATGCCTGCCTTCGGGAATGGCCGGCGGCCAACCTGCTGCAGTCCTACGCCTGGGGAGAGGTGCAGGGTCGGGCTGGCTGGGTGACCCATCGCCTGGAGGTCCAGACGACCTCCGGGCCGCTACCCGTCTCGGCCCAGGTGACCCCCAGCGGGGTGCCGGGGTTCTCGCGGATCTACGTCCCCAGGGGCCCGATCTGCGCCCCCTCTGACATCGCCACCTTTGAAGACGTGGTGAGGGCCCTGGTCGAACTGGGCCGGGAGCGGCGCGCCCTGGCCCTGGAGCTGGAGGTGCCCTGGCTGGAGGGCACGGTCCCGGTGGGGCATCCCTGGCTCCGCTGGGCGCCGGCGCCCGCGCGCCAGCCGCTGGCGACCGTCATGGTCGACCTCCAGCCGGAGCCGGAGGCGATCCTGGCCAGCTTCCATTCCAAGGCTCGGTACAACGTGAAGCTGGCCGAGCGCCGGGGGGTGGTAATCAATGAGGAGGCCACCCTCGCCGAGCTGATCACCTGCATCGAGGCGACCGAGGCGAGGCAACGGATCCATCTCCCCAGTCCCGAGCATCTGGCGGTGGTCCAAGACCAGCTCGGGCGAGGCGCCCGCATTCTCGCCGCCAAGGCGGAGGGGGAGCTGGTGGCCGCGATCCTGACCGCCTCCTTCGCGGGCGAGGCGATCTACCTGTACGGGGGCGCCACCGGGCGGCACCGAGACCGGATGCCGAACCAGCTGCTGCAGTGGCGGGCGATGCTGCGGGCCCGCGAGGAGGGATGTCACCACTACGATTTGTGGGGAATCCCTGAGAACGAGGACCCCGACCATCCCTGGCGGGGGCTGGCGCAGTTCAAGCTCGGCTTCGGCGGCGCGCAGATCCGCTACGCGGGAGCTAGGTTGATGCAGCTTCGCCCCGGGGGGGCCACCGTCCTGTCACTGGCGGACGCAGCCCGCCGCAAGGTCAGGACTCGAGGGAGGAGATGAAGAGAGACGGCGCCGGAGAGGCGCGCGAGACCAGCGAGAGCTACTTCCCCACCTACGAGGAGCTGGCGGCCGAGCTCCTGGACGGGCTGGAGCGGGCCTCGCTGGTGGTCCACGATGTCGGCCATGAGCTGGAGCCGAGCAGCGGCGAGCGGACCTTCCACGCCTCGGTGCGGCTCCCGACCAGCGAGCCGCCGCATCGGTACGCCGCCACTCTCCACTTCCACTGGGACGCCCTGCTCACCTACGTCGGCACCTACGGGCCGGGCAGCGACTGCGAGCTCTACCACGACGACGAGGAGATCTGCACGCACCGCCGCACCCCCCCTCGCCCCTTCGTCGAGCTGGTGGCTGAGTTCGACCTCGGAGATGGCGGCTACGAACTCCGGGACCTGAGCGAGATCCACGGGTGGCTCGGGACGGTGGACGGACTTTTGTTACGGGCGGTCCCGGACCAGGAGGGGCGGACGGTCAGGGTCGGGCTGGCGGAGCGGGATGGCGGCATCTGGGTGGAGCGTTTTCACGCCGAGCAGGCCTGGTACCTGGATCTCAGCGAGCCCCCCGACCTCAACCCGGCCTGCCAGGTCATCGCCAGCACCCTCAAGGCGACACCCGCGCTGGCGGACCGGCTCCCCCTCTAGCGGTCGTTTGAGATCCCGACTGAGCCACCGCAGCTCCCTCCCCTCCCGCGCTCGTCGGCTCGACGGGGGGCATGCTGATTGGCGCTGAGGGGTCGTCGACGGCCTAGGTGGCCTGGGCCCAAGGTGGCCCAAATCCGGGAAGCACGTTCGACTCTGTGACCTCGGAGCCAACACCTTCTGAACTCAGGAATTTCGCCACGGCCGCGCCGCTCGCCACTGAACCGCTGCCAGGCCAGAAGTTCTGCCCGGGGTGTGGGTCTGCCGCCGTGACCCTAGCCGTCGTCTGCCCCAGCTGCGGCACCGGCATGGCGTCGCCCCGGACAAGGGGGTAGCGGTCCTGCTCTCCGGCTTCTGGTCGTTCTGGACCTGGCTCTACACCGACAAGAAGGACGCCGGCAAGTTCTGGATCGGCTTGGCCTTGGCGATCTTCGGCGGAATCACCGCCCTCTCCCTCGTTGGCTGGCTGATTGTGCTCGGCGTCTGGATCTGGGCCATCGTGGATCGAGCCACCAAGCTGGAGAGCTACTACGTCCGATAGCCCGAGACCTCGCCCGGCTCACTTTGCAGTGCGAGGTCTGGCTGCCAGCTGCCCCCGGCCCAGCTGCCGGTCAACCGCCGCTGGGCCAGCTCGGCGATTGACCGGCCCTCAGCCGGGTGGATCCAGTCCGGAGCCAGCTGGGCGGCTCCCCGGAGCAGGTACGGCCTGGTCAACAGTCCCAGGTGAGGCACGGTCAGCTCCGGAGAGTCCCAGCTCTCACCCTCGATCAGGATCACGTCGACGTCCAGTTTTCGGGGGCCTTTAGGTACCCCGCGACGGCGCCCAGCCCGGGACTCAGCCTCCCGGGCAAGTTGCAGCCAGCCCAGGCCTCGGCGCCGGCCCCGGACTAGCAGCAGCTGGTTGAGAAAATCCGGTTGGGAAATCGCCCCGATGGGCGCCGTGTTCCAGCGCGGCGTGGCGGCCATAACCTCGACACCCTGTTCCTGGAACAGGGCGAGGGCCACGTCCAGCCAGCGCTCTCTCGGTCGCAGGTTGCTGCCCAACGCTAGGACTGCCAGGGAACTACCGGCGGTGAGGTTCATCTCAGCTCAAGTGGGTGGCCGGCGAGCCAGCACGTCCATGACCCGGGCCACGTCGCGGATCTGGGCCACGTCATGGACCCTGACGATGTCGGCCCCGCAGGCAATCGACCAGGCCACGGTGGCGGCGGTACCGAGCAGCCGGCCCTCGACCGGGCGCTCGTCGAGCAACCAGCCGATCAGCGACTTGCGGGAGGTACCGACCAGGATGGGGCAGCCCAGCGCCCGCAGCTCGCACAGCTGGCGGAGCACCTCGTAGTTCTGGGCCGGGACCTTGCCGAACCCGATCCCCGGGTCCAGCACCACCTGGTCCCGGGGGATGCCCGCCCGCTCCGCCAGCTGGAGCGAGAACCGGAGCTGGGCCAGCACGTCGCCGAGGAGATCCGTGTATTCGGTGCCTGCCTGGTTGTGCATGCAGATCACCGGCACCTTGGCCGCGGCCACCACGCCAGCCATCTCGGGGTCGCGGCGAAGCCCCCAGATGTCGTTGACTCCGTCGGCCCCGGCGGCGAGGGCGGCCCTCGCGACCTCGGCCTTGCTGGTGTCCACAAAGATCGGCACCGGGAGCTCATCTGAGATCACCGTCAGGGCGGGCACCACCCGGCTGATCTCCTCCTCCACCGAGATCTGCTGGTACCCGGGGCGGGTGCTCTCTCCCCCCACGTCGAGGGCGTCGGCGCCCTCTCCGACCAGGCGCAGCGCCCGGGCCACTGCCGCCTCGGGGCTGCTCCCCACTCCGTCGCCGCTGAAGGAGTCGGGGGTGACGTTGACGACCCCCACCAGGTAGGTGCGCTCCCCGAACTCCCAGACGGTGTTCCCCAACCGCAGGGCGGGGGCCGGGGTACTGAGGTGCTCCAGCGCCTCCCGGACCGCTCGGGCGGGTGGCCAGCTCCCGATGTCGGGGGGAAGGCCCCGGACCCCGGCCAGCAGGCGGTCCAGCCGGCCTTCGATGAGCAGGGACCCGTCCTCGGCGAGCGCCACTCGGTCAGAGCCGATTCCCGCCAGCGCGGTCGCCAGCCGGGAGGAATCCGTAGCCGCCTCAACCCGCAGCCAGATCGCGCTCCCGCCGCTGAGAGTCGAGAGGTTGGGATAGGGTGCGGTGAGTCGCACCACCGTCGCCGGCTCGCTGTCGATGGGCATCCCTGCCAGTTTGCGTCAGGTCCTCGCGCAACCGGCGAGCTCAGCCTAGAATCAGGCTTGGAATGGCAGAGGGCTTGCGGGGGCCCGGGCTGAACGTCGCCATCCTGGGCCACAGCCACGACGGCAAGACCACCCTGGCGGAGTCGCTGCTCTTCGCCGCCGGGGCCTCTCCAAGGTTGGGGTCGACCGACCAGGGAACGGCGCTGCTGGACTACGAGCCGGAGGAGCAGCGTCGGCACATCTCGGTCCAGCTGGGTATCGCCTGCCTCAGATGGAAGGACTCGGCGCTGGCGCTCCTCGACACCCCGGGATTTCAGGACTTCGAGGGCGAGGTCCTGGAGGCGCTGGCGGTGGCCGACGCGGCGGTCCTGGTGGTGGGGGCCAACACGGGCGGTCACCCGCCGGTGGGAGCGGAGACCACCTGGGAGCTGCTGGCTGAGCGCCACCTGCCCCGTCTGATCGTCCTCACCAAGCTGGACAAGGAGCATGCTGACTTCGACGCCACCTATCAGGGCCTGCAGAGCCGGTTCAGTCCCAAGCCCATCGCGCTGCAGATCCCGATCGGATCCGAGCACTCTTTCCAAGGGGCGGTCGACCTACTGTCTGGCCGGGCGCTGCTATTCGACCCTCAGGGAGGCTATAAGGAGGCCGACTGTCCGCCGGATCTCCTACAAGAGGCGACCAGGCGGCGCCAGGAGCTGGTCGAGGCGGTCGCCGAAACGGACGACGAACTGCTGGAGCGCTACCTGGAGGGCCAGGAACCGTCCGCGGACCAACTGCTCCAGGCCCTGCACGACGCCACCTCCCAGGGCAAGCTGGCCCCGGTCCTGGTCGCGGCCCCGGTGCGGGCCCTCGGGGCCAAGCCCGTGCTGGACGCGCTGGCCAGCTGCCTGGGTCGGGTGAACCCTCCGCCGGACCAGAGCGGCACGCCCACCTTGTTCTTCTTCAAGACGGTCGCCGACCCCTTCGGCAAGATCTCCTACTTCCGAGTGCTCAGCGGTAGCCTGAAGGGTGACGCCCATCTCTTCAACTCGCGCACCGGTGAGGAGGAGCGGATCGCCCGCCCACTCCGTCCCAAGGGCAAGGCGCTGGAGCCGGTCGAGCAGTTGCTCGCCGGTGAGATCGGGGCCGCCACCAAGCTGATTCATGTGGCAACCGGGGACACCCTGGGGCCCAGGGGGACGGCGGCATCGCCGAAGTGCGAGTTCCCGCCCACTTCTTACACGATGGCCATCCGGCCCAAGTCGAAGGGAGACGAGGAGAAGATCAACGCCGGCCTCCACCACCTCCTGGAGGAGGACCCTACCCTCCGGATCGAGTGGGAGCCCGGCACCCACGAGACCCTTCTCCACGGGCTCGGTGACGTCCACCTGGAAGTCACCTTGGAGAAGCTACGTCGCAAGTACCAGATCGAGGCGGTGCTGGCCGTTCCCCACGTCCCCTACCAGGAGGCGGTGCGGGGATCAGCCCGGCAGCAGCACAAGTACAAGAAGCAGTCCGGGGGCGCGGGTCTGTACGGAGATTGCACCTTGGAGATCGAGCCGCTGCCGAGGGGCGGGGGCTTCGTCTGGGAGGACAAGATCTTCGGCGGGTCCATCCCCCACCAATTCCGGCTCTCCGTCGAGAAGGGGGTCCGCCAGACCTTGGAGCAGGGAGCCTTGGCCGGCTACCCGATCGTGGACGTCAAGGTCCGGCTGGTGGACGGCTCCACCCACCCAGTCGACGGCAAGGACATCGCCTTCCAGCTGGCCGGCGCGATGGCGATGCGCCAGGCGGTGGAGAAGGCGGGGGCCTACCTCTTGGAACCGGTCATGGAAGTGGTGGTGATCGTCCCCGCCGTCCACATGGGCGACGTCATCGGCCACCTCAATGCCAGGCGAGGCCACATCGGGGGGATGACCCCGATGGGAGGCGAGCTGGAGCAGGTGACCGCCAAGGTCCCGCTGGTGGAGATGTACCAGTTCCCGATCGAGCTCCGGGCGGCCACCCAGGGGCGAGGCCGGTACACCATGAGCTTCGACCACTACGAAGAGGTTCCGGCCCAGGTGGCCCAGCCGATCATCGCCGCTCGCCAGCAGCAGCTGCACACCAGGGAAGCGGCCAGCGCCTGACCTTGCACTAGATCAGTTGGTCAGCTATGATTGCGCGAGCAACGACTTTCCCCGGGACGCGACGGCCGCGACCCGTCCACTCAGGAGGCGCTCATGCCGGCCATCACCGCCGCCAACCCACTCGCCCTACCGCGCGTTCCCCAACTGGACCCGGCGCTGACCCTCAATCGGCCGGTGACCTCGATCACGGTCGCCCCGAGCGCGTTTGAAGGAGAGGGCTTCCCGGTCCGGCGGGCGTTTGCCGGAGTCAGAAAGGCGGAGCTGGATCCCTTCGTGCACATGGACCAGATGGGCGAGGTCGACTACGCGCCCGGCGAGCCCAAGGGCACCCCGTGGCATCCCCATCGTGGGTTCGAGACCGTGACCTACATGATCGACGGCACCTTCCAGCATCAGGACTCCAACGGGGGCGGTGGCCTGATCACCAACGGCGACACCCAGTGGATGACCGCTGGCGCCGGGATCCTCCATATCGAGACCCCGCCCGAGCGGCTGGTGGTGTCCGGGGGCCTCTTCCATGGCATCCAGCTGTGGGTCAATTTGCCAGCTGTCCAGAAGTGGTCCCCCCCGCGCTACCAGGACATTCGGGCTGGCAAGGTGACCCTCCTCTCTTCACCCGACGGGGGGGCCCTGGTCCGGGTCATCGCCGGCGACGTGGCCGGTCACTCTGGACCTGGGAGCACCCACACCCCAATCGCTCTGGCCCACGCCACCCTCAGCCCGGGAGCCCAACTGGTCCTGCCGTGGCGCCCCGACTTCAACGCCCTGGTCTACGGGCTCGCCGGAGCCGGGACCGTGGGGACTTCCGGCGCCAAGTTCAAGATGGGCCAGTTGGTGGTCTTCGGTGCCGGCGAGGCGATCACGGTGACCGCCGACCTCGAGCAGGACAGCCACACCCCCAACCTCGACATCCTGATCATCGGGGGCCAGCCGATCCGCGAGCCGGTCGCCCAGTACGGACCGTTCGTGATGAACACTGCCGACGAGCTGAGGCAGGCCTTTGAGGACTACCGCGCTGGCAAGCTCGGGATCATCCCCGCCGGCCAGATCGAGGCACGGGCGAGGGCCTGATCAACTCCCGTCCAGCACGCCCTGGGGAGTGCTGGACGGCCGCCCGGCTCGAAGGCCTCCCGTTGTCCGGCTGGGCCACGTCGCTATGAGCCGCGCCGCGCCCACGGGATCCTCGAAGGGGAAGAGGTGGCCAATACCGGCCAACACCTCGACATCCCGATCGCGGTTGCCCCAGAGGGGCAGGGTCCGGCCCGAGAGACCCGAGAGGTTTGGGATAAGCAGGGATTCCGGGCGGAATTTGAAGGGCGGCATCAGCCCCGGGAAGGCGGCCACGTCCGACCCGCTCGGAAAGCGCAGGGGCACCAGGTGTCGGTAGCCAGCCAGCCCCGACGCCAGGAACCGAGGTCCCCAGCGGCGGCCCCGCACCTCCTCCTCCCCTGACCCGCCTCGCCCGGAGACACCGGCCGCGGAAGGCCTTCTTCCTGAGAGCGGAGAGCTTCTACCACGTCGCCGCCAAATACCAGGCCCTCCGAGAACTCGGGCTTCCGGTGCCCGACTATCGCGCGTTCTCTCATGCGGGTCTTTCCGGGAGATCGTTCAGGGCCACTTCCGGGGACGGGGCCGCGACCTGATTGGACGAGCCTGAGTCGGCGCTGTCGGTCAGGGGCCAGCTGCAGCCGCTGGCGCACATGAATCGGGTGGTTGCCGAGGGGGGCTAGTTCGTGATCTCGTCCCACGCGTCGATTCTCACCGCCTTTCCGGAGACCGGCATCTTTCGGCTCGGCGAGGAGGGGATCTCCGAGGTCCAAGACACGGCGACCGAGCCCGACCGGCTGACCAAGTCGTTCCTGGACGGCCCTCCCGGCTTCCTGCGCCACTTGCTCCCGGACGCGGACAAAAACTGAGTCCGGCTTCGACCCGACCCCGGCGGCGCTACCCGGGCAGAAAGGTGAGGCGGACCAGGCGTCGGTTGTTCTCCCGGTTGGTGTCGATCAGGGCCAGGCTCTGCCAGGTCCCCAGTTGAGGTGTGCCATCCAGGACCGGCACGGTGACTGAGCTGCCCAGGACCGCCGGCAGCAGGTGGTCAGCGCCGTGGCCGCGGCGCCCGTGCTGATGCCGGTAGGGCGCGTCACGAGGCAGCGTTCGCTCCAGCCAGGTCAGGAGGTCAGCGTCGCTGCCAGCGCCCAATTCGATCAGGACCAGCGCCGCGGTGGCATGGGGCACGAACGCCTGGACCAGGCCGTCCCCTTGGCCGGCGCAGAAGCGACGCAGGTGAGCGGTTAGATCGACGATCGGGGTTCCCGAGGTGTCGAGCCGCAGCTCCTCTGAGATCAAGGGGAGCCGCTGGCCCAGCCCGGACCACCTGGCCCGGAGGAGGTCAGATCGAGAGCTCCCGCGAGCGCCAGCCCGGCCAGCGTCTTGGCGTCCCGGAGCTGGCCGCGGAAGACCATTTCCGCCACCTCAGATGGGGTGAAGGAGCGAGTCTCCAGCACCTCATCTGGGTCGGGGTGGGGCTCTCCGGCCCGGGTCAGCCCGGTGGCCCGGAAGTACCAGAGGAGTTCGGTGCTGTAGCCCGGGGCCAGGAAGGTCGCGCCCACCCCGAGCCAGGCCTCGGCTGCGTAGCCGGTCTCCTCCGAGAGCTCGCGGCGGCCGGTCTCCAGCGGCGACTCGCCCGGCTCCCGGCCGCCGGCCGGAATCTCCCAGAGGAGCTCCTGGGCGGGATGCCGGTACTGACGAACCAACAGCACCGACCCGTCCTCGGCGATGGCCACCACGCCGACGCCGCCGGGATGGTGCACCACCTCCCGTTCAGCCTCCGCGCCGGATTGCAGCCGGACTCGGTCAACCGTGATCCTGAGCAGCCTGCCGGAGAACCGCTCCTGGCTGAGAATCAGCACTTCAGGGGTCAGGTCAGAATGGGTCATCCGCAGCTGAGGATAGGCCAAGTGGAGCCTGCGTATGATGGCGCCCATGTCGCTGGGAGCCGCCTACACGAACCCCTATGAGGTGACGGCGCTCCAGATCGCCGCCGCTAGGGCCCAGCTCACCTTTCGCTCCCGACACCGGCGGACTCCCCAGCAAAGGCTGGTGGCCTCCGACGTCCTGCTGGAGCACGTCGAACGCTGCCGATTGCAATCGAGCCAAGCGGTCGCGGGCTGGGTCTTCGATGAGGTGGTGGCCCTGACCAGTTCGCTCGACCCGGGGTTGCGGTTGGCGCTGGGTCAAAGTCGCGACCCGGACCACGTGGGCCAGATCCTCTTTCAAGTCCAGGCCCGGCTGATGCGAGCCGCCCAGGACGAGCGCTGCCGAGGTTTGGCCCCTGTCATCCCGCTCTTCCCCTCCTCCTAGGGAGGCCGTGGGCGGCGGCTCGGCCTGGGCGATCACCGCCGCCGGCACCTTGGCTTTCGACGATCTGACGACCCAGGCTGGCCGAAGACGCGAACTGCCGGGTGGTTCAGCCCTCTACTTCTCGCTGGCGGCCCGTCCCCTCACGCAGGTCCGGGTAGCGGCCGCGGTCGGCGCCGATGGCGGTCCCCTGCTGGAGATCCTCGACGCGGCGAACATCGACCGGTCGGCGGTGGCTCAGCTCCCGGGTGCCTCCTACCGCTGGCGAGCTGAGCACCACCCACTCCACGCGGTCCCGGTGGCAGAAGAGCAGCGGCTAGGGGTCTATCTCGACTGGCGCCCAGAGCTCCCGGCCGCAGCCCGCGATAGCGAGATCCTCTTCCTCGGGTCGATGCCCCCCGCGCGCCAACTCCAAGTCCTGGAGCAGTGTCCGGGAGCGCACGTGGTGGCCCTCGACACCATGCGGGACTTCATCGCCGGCGACCGCACCGAGCTGGAGACACTGCTGCACCGCACGGACATGCTCTTCGTCGATGAGGCGGAGCTGAGGGCGCTCGTACCAACCCCACGGTCCGACCCTATCGATGTCGCCTATGAAGCGCTTGAACGCTGGAACCTCTGGACCGTGATTCTCAAGCTAGGCTCGCGCGGAGCGGCAGCGGTTTCCGCCAGCAATGCCAGGGAATTCCCAGTCGCCGAGGCTCCGTCGGTCGTGGACCCCACCGGCGCCGGAGATGCCCTGGCGGGGGGTCTGCTGGGTCGGCTCGCCCAGCTCAAGCGCACTAACGACGCCTCCGTTGACCAGGCCATGGTCCACGGTAGCGCTGCGGCACGCGCGGCGATTTCAGCATTCGGAGTGCAGGGTCTGATCGAAGCCGCCGCCTGACATACCCACCTTCGACTGCGCCTTGCCCCGGAGGCTCCGGTCCGGCGGCGAACCCAGCTTCACGTTGTCGGGCCCGGCGGTGCCGCGCTCCCTGACGACCACTGTCGTCGCCTCCGATACGAAGCGCGGAAAGTCGGAGTCGACGCGGGTCCCTTGCTTACCTCGAATCAGCCGCACTCGGGCGGGAGACGCCCATCGCCCCCGACCGTTTCCTCAAGCCGTCGACGGAGTGGAGCCCGCCCCCGAAGCATTCGCGGGGGCGACCACTACACCTGCGTGCAAAACGGTCCCGGAGTTGCGGTCGAGGAAAGCCATCAGTGCCCGCTGGCGAGTTGGGCGACCTTCACTCCCAGCACTAGTACAGCGAGCACCAGGTATCCACGCAAGCTGTACATGGCGATGCGCTGCAACCTCGACCAGACCGGTGGTTTGAGTGTCGCGAGTGGTGGCATTCGCCACACTCGGCGGTCCCCACCTACCCCACGCTCTCGCTCCGGATTCGGACCACGTCGCCGTGCGGTCACTTGGATCCAAATGGCGCCTGCGGCGGCGAGGGCCACCACCGCCGCCGTGAACAGACCCAGAGGGACGGAGGGGAAGACCGTGGTCACGGTCAGAATTAGGGAAAGCAGGACCAGCACCGCCACAATGATGGTCGCCAGCACGTTCTGCCGCCTCGAGTTAACCCAGGGTCCCAGCACCTCAGCGTCGTTGCAGAGCAGCAGCAGGAAGACGATCGCGGAGGGTAGGAGGACTCCGGCAAGCACCTGCACCGCGGTTGTGATGAGCCCGAGCGGGGCACCAGGGATCAGGACGACGCCGGCGGCGATCACGATCAAGAGCGCAAAGGTGAGGTAGAAACCCTTGGCGTCGCGCACGCTGCGGTGCAGGGAATGCCTCAACCCGAACGAATCGCCCAGCGCATAGGACGTCGAGAGGGTCACCGCCGAGGCGCCAATTACCGAGGCGTTGACCAGTATCACAGCGAAGATGGCACCGGATGCCGAGCCAGCCCGGTGGTTCAACCCATTTGCCACCGTTAGGCTCGATCCGAAGTGGCCCGCTAGGTTGGTATGAGCGAAAGCGAAGGCCGTGGCCACCATCAGCGCTGCGGCGCCCGCCGTGGTGAGCACAGCTCCGATGGTGGTGTCCGCCAGTTCATATTTGAGCCATCTGGTCGTGATCCGCTTATCGATGACGTTCGACTGCTGGAAGAAGAGTTGCCAGGGAGCAATGGTCGTTCCCACCACCGCGATGATGAAAAGCACCGACGTGGAGTTGAAGCCACCGTGGACCCCGGGGTGTGTGATCCCGAGGACGATCGGGCCCGCGCTGGGATGGGAGAGCGCCGCGAGAGGGAACATCAGCAGGCTTGTGATGATGAAGACGAACATGAAGCGTTCCCATCGCTGAAAGCTGCCAGTGGCGACCATCGCTAAGAGCCCAATCGCCACAATCGGGACCGACGCCAACGGCGTGACGCCGAAGTAGCGCAGGCCCAGGTTGACGCCGATGAACTCGGTGACCAGGGTGAGGAAATTGAGGAGAAAGAGGTCGCCCACCGAGAACACCGCCCAGAAGAGTCCGAAGCGTTCGCGGATCAGCCGGGCGTGGCCGACTCCGGTGACAGCGCCGAGACGTACCACCATCTCCTGGGCGACGATGAGGGTGGGGATCAGCAGGACCAGCACCCAGAGCAGGCTGGCTCCGTAGTCCTGACCAGCCTGGGCATAGGTGGAAACACCACCAGCATCGTTGTCACCCACCATCACGATGAGCCCTGGCCCCATGATCGCGGCCAGCGTCAGGAGCCTCCGGCCCCAGGGACGGGGACGGTCGGAGTCCCACTCCGGGATTGAACCCAGGGCACCCCGGAGCTCACCTTCGTGGCGGAGATCCAGGACCGCCGAGCCCGGTGGGGCGACCGGGCGTAGATCTTCTGGCATTGGCTGACCTCCTGGCGTGGTTGCGAGTACTTGACGTGCTGGGCGCACGCCGGGGAGGCCGCCGCAGGTTTGTCTAGAGGCCCGCAGCGTGCGCGAGGGTTTGGGGGTCAGGCGGTCTACTCGAACCGTCCATGCTCACCTCCGTGCCTCGCTGATCGATACCAGCGAGCTGCCCGCACGAGGGAGATAACGCTGATACCGGAGTCTGCGTCGCAACGCGCCTCTATGCTACCAGGGTGAAGTTGCGCCAACAGTCCCCTTTCCATCTCGTTCGCGGCCTTCGCCGCAGGTCGTAATGCCCCCCTCGCCCGCCTCCCTCGCCAAGCGGCCTCGAAGACGCCGGCGCCGCCTGCTGACCACTCGGTCCGTCCAGGCCTCGCTCGTACCGCTAAGTCGGCTGAGATCCCTCTCCCCGGTGGACGAGGAAGGTCGTGGCGCGGGCCGTCTCGTCGATGTCGTGGTGCGCTGGACTGGCAGCGAACGGTATCCGCTGGTGACGGGGATCGTGCTGCAGTTGGGTGACCACCAGGTGTTTCAGCCGGTTGCGAGCATCGAGCGCCTGGACTCGAAGAAGGTGGTAGTTCTAAATCCCGGCTCCGGCGCGGCTGGCTTCGAGCGCCGGGAAGGGGAGCTGAGGCTGGTGCAGGACGTCCTCGGCCGGCAACTTGTCGATGTCGATGGGGTCAAGGTGCTCCGCGCCGCGGACCTCTTCCTGGCCCCGGTCCTGGGACGTCTGCGTCTGGTTGCGGTTGCTGGCGGCCTGCGGCCGTGGTGGTCGCGGCGGCTGCCGGTCGGAAAGACGGAGCACCGGCGCCTGGTGGATTGGTCGGCGGTCCATCCGTTTGGAGAGCCCGGCTCGGAGTTCCGCCTGCAGGTCCCCCACGAGGGGTTGCGGCGCCTCCCTGCTGGGGAACTCGCTGACCTCCTCGAGGAGCTGGACCGGCCAGCCCGCGACGAGTTGACCACTTCCTTGGACCCGGGCACAGTGGCTGATGCCCTGGAGGAGATGGAAGCAGAGCTAATTGAGGACATCCTGCGCGACGCCCCCCCAGAGCGCGCCGCCGAGATGGTTTCGGCGATGGAGCCCGACGAGGCGGTTGACGTGCTCCGGGACATGGAGCGCGCCGAGGCCGATGCCATCCTGGCATACGTGCCGGTCGAGGTAGCTCGCCAACTCACTGACCTACTCGGCTATCCGGAGACGATGGCCGGCGGGTTCATGACCACCGCTCTGGCTAAGGCGTCGCTGACTGACACGGTGGGCGATATCCGCAGGAGCCTGGCGGAGCTCAAAGCTCACAGTGCGGACATCGACTCCGTCGCCGTCGTTGAGGAGTCGGGCAGGCTGGTCGCCGACGTGCCGCTTTTCGAGCTGCTGGTGGCTCACGACGCCGTTCCAATGAGCGAACTGATCCCAGACACGAGACCGGTCACCATCCAGCCCGAAGCATTCCTGGACGAGGTGGTGGACCGGCTCACCGAAGCCCGGGCCTCCTCGGTTGTGGTGGTCGACCTCGAAGGGCGTCCGATGGGTCGCGTACTCGCTGACGACGTCATCGACGCCCTCAAGGAGGGGGGGCTTCGTCTCAAGCTGCCCTGGCTCTTCCGCTGACGGCACGGACCTTGAGCCCGGCGCGGCGGCGTGAGACCAGAGCGAGCGCGGCGCAGAGCCAGAGTGGCGACTCTTTA
>ODAK010003062.1_pt1 | contig 17424 bp, 13 predicted proteins | sample 1539591 | NCBI WGS metagenome assembly ODAK01 (sample SAMEA3539303, study PRJEB22396) | soil metagenome | biome: tundra; feature: field; material: soil | place: USA | collected 2010-05 | depth 0.15 m
CAGCTCGTGCCGTGAGGTGTTGGGTTAAGTCCCGCAACGAGCGCAACCCCTATCATTAGTTGCCAGCACGTAATGGTGGGAACTCTAGTGAAACTGCCCGCGCAAGCGGTGAGGAAGGTGGGGATGACGTCAAGTCAGCACGGCCCTTACGTCCAGGGCTACACACGTACTACAATGGCAAGTACAAAGGGTTGCTACATGGTGACATGATGCTAATCTCTAAAGCTTGTCCCAGTTCGGATTGAAGTCTGCAACTCGACTTCATGAAGCTGGATTCGCTAGTAATCGAAAATCAGCAATGTTTCGGTGAATACGTTCCCGGGCCTTGTACACACCGCCCGTCAAACAATGGAAGTTGGGAGTATCTAAAGTCGATAACCGTAAGGAGTCGCCTAGGGTAAAACCAGTAACTGGTGTTAAGTCGTAACAAGGTAGCCGTACCGGAAGGTGCGGCTGGAACACCTCCTTTCTAGAGAGATTTCGTTTCATCCCGATTTATCGGGACATTACGATACTTTCTATTTCTTACCTTCTTAATTATTTTTTAACTTACCCAAAACGAGCTCAGAAGTGTTAAAGCGAATGAGGCGAAAGGATTAAAGGAAAAAAGCAAATCGTCAGAAGCCAAAAGAAACAAACTTTTGACTTTTAACTTTTTAAACTTAACCTTGAAAATAGTCCCGTAGCTCAGTTGGTTAGAGCACTACACTGATAATGTAGGGGTCAGCAGTTCAAATCTGCTCGGGACTACATCAAAAATTCGTATTGGGGAATTAGCTCAGCTGGCTAGAGCACCTGCCTTGCACGCAGGGGGTCATCGGTTCGAATCCGTTATTCTCCACAAAACCCAGTAATTGGGGTAAAGTTCTTTGACATATTGAAAGAAAATACAAATGATAATCTAATTAATTATCTGGAATACAAGAATTATTAATAAGAAAGTAATTAAGGGCGTATGGCGAATGCCTTGGCTCTCAAAGGCGATGAAGGACGTGATAAGCTGCGATAAGCTACGGTTAGGAGCAAATATCCTTACCCGTAGATTTCCGAATGGGGCAACCCAATAGTTTGAAGAACTATTATCCGAAAGGATGCTAACCCGGAGAACTGAAACATCTAAGTACCCGGAGGAAAAGAAAACAATTTAGTGATTCCCTAAGTAGTGGCGAGCGAAAGGGGATTAGCCCAAACCGTAATTGTTAAGGCAATTGCGGGGTTGTAGGACTACAATATTGACTGCATTTTTAAAGTGGAATCTTCTGGAAAGTTGAATCATAGAGGGTGATAATCCCGTACACGAATTAAAAATGCTACATAGTAGTATCCTGAGTACCGCGAGGTCGGAGACGCCTTGTGGGAATCCACCAGCACCATCTGGTAAGGCTAAATACTTTTGAGAGACCGATAGTGAACTAGTACTGTGAAGGAAAGGTGAAAAGAACCGCGAATAGCGGAGTGAAATAGACCCTGAAACCATACGCTTACAAGCGGTCGGAGCAGCTTCGTGCTGTGACGGCGTGCCTTTTGCATAATGAGCCTACGAGTTACTCCTCTCTAGCAAGGTTAAAGATTTAAGGTCTGCAGCCGAAGCGAAAGCAAGTCTGAATAGGGCGTATAGTTAGAGGGGGTAGACGCGAAACCTTGTGATCTACCCATGACCAGGTTGAAGTTCCGGTAACACGGAATGGAGGACCGAACTGATAAGCGTTGAAAAGCTTCCGGATGAGTTGTGGGTAGGGGTGAAAGGCTAATCAAACTGGGAAATAGCTCGTACTCCCCGAAATGTTTTTAGGAACAGCCTCGAGGTTGAGTGTTATAGAGGTAGAGCTACTGATTGGACTAGGGGGCTTCACCGCCTGCCAAATCCTGACAAACTCCGAATACTATAACATATACTCGGGAGTGAGCCCATGGGTGCTAAGGTCCGTGGGCGAGAGGGAAAGAACCCAGACCAACAGCTAAGGTCCCCAAATCTATGTTAAGTTGAACTAATATGGTCCGATTGCTTTGACAGCTAGGATGTTTGCTTGGAAGCAGCAATTCATTTAAAGAGTGCGTAACAGCTCACTAGTCGAGCGATTGGGCGTAGATAATAATCGGGCATTAAACATAGTACCGAAGCTTTGGATTACATAGCAATATGTACTGGTAGGGGAGCATTCTAATTGCACTGAAGGTGTGGCGTCAGCCATGCTGGAGCGATTAGAAAAGCAAATGTAGGCATAAGTAACGATAAGGCGGGCGAGAAACCCGCCCACCGATAGACTAAGGTTTCCTGAACAACGTTAATCGATTCAGGGTTAGTCGGGACCTAAGGCGAAGCCGAACGGCGTAGTCGATGGACAACTGGTTAATATTCCAGTACTTGCTTTACTGCGATGTGGTGACGAAGTAGTGAAAGTTCTGCGGGGCAACGAAAGTTCCCGTTAAAAGATGTAGATATAGGTTGTGTAGGTAAATCCGCACGACTTGTCGAATCCGATAGTATCAGGAGTCTTCGGACAAATGAATATGAACCTAATCAAACTTCCAAGAAAAACCACTAAGCTTCAGGTAACAGCAACCCGTACCGCAAACCGACACAGGTAGTCAAGGAGAGAATCCTGAGGTGCTCGAGTGATCCGCGGCTAAGGAACTAGGCAAATTAACCCTGTAACTTCGGGAAAAAGGGTGCCCTCCGCAAGGAGGGCCACAGTAAAATGGCTCTGGCGACTGTTTATCAAAAACACATGGCTATGCTAAACTGAAAGGTGATGTATATGGCCTGACACCTGCCCGGTGCTGGAAGGTTAAGAGGAGAGGTTATTCGCAAGAAGAAGCTTTGAATTGAAGCCCCAGTAAACGGCGGCCGTAACTATAACGGTCCTAAGGTAGCGAAATTCCTTGTCGGGTAAGTTCCGACCTGCACGAATGGTGTAACGATCTGGGCACTGTCTCAGCCGTGAGCTCGGTGAAATTGTAGTATCGGTGAAGATGCCGATTACCCGCAACGGGACGGAAAGACCCCGTGCACCTTCACTATAGCTTAACATTGACTTTGGATAAATCATGTGTAGGATAGGTGGGAGACTTTGAAGTGGTGTCGCTAGGCATCATGGAGTCAACCTTGAAATACCACCCTTGATTTATTTGGAGTCTAACTCCTAACGGAGGACATTGTTTGGTGGGTAGTTTGACTGGGGTGGTCGCCTCCAAAAAAGTATCGGAGGCTTTCAAAGGTACCCTCAATACGCTTGGTAACCGTATGTAGAGTGCAATAGCATAAGGGTGCTTGACTGTGAGACTCACAAGTCGAGCAGGGCCGAAAGGCGGATATAGTGATCCGGTGGTTCCGCATGGAAGGGCCATCGCTCAAAGGATAAAAGGTACGCCGGGGATAACAGGCTGATCCCTCCCAAGAGCTCATATCGACGGGGGGGTTTGGCACCTCGATGTCGGCTCGTCACATCCTGGGGCTGGAGAAGGTCCCAAGGGTTCGGCTGTTCGCCGATTAAAGTGGCACGCGAGCTGGGTTCAGAACGTCGTGAGACAGTTCGGTCCCTATCTGTTGTGGGCGTTAGAAATTTGAGAGGACCTGACTCTAGTACGAGAGGACCGAGTTGGACGAACCGCTAGTGTACCAGTTGTGGTGTCAACTGCATCGCTGGGTAGCTATGTTCGGATGAGATAAGTGCTGAAAGCATCTAAGTACGAAACTCACCTCAAGATAAGATTTCTTTAAAGGGTCGTAGAAGATTACTACGTTGATAGGTTGTAAGTGTAAAGACAGTAATGTCAAAGCTGAGCAATACTAATTACCCGTTAGCTTTCTTATTAAACTTGCCGTTCTTTGGTAAAAATTATATTATCTTGTATTTTCTTTCTTTAATGTCAATCTTATTGTGTCCGCAAAAACGGATAATAATTTTAGGTGACTATAGCGACGAGGTCCACCTCTTCCCATTCCGAACAGAGAAGTTAAGCCCGTCAGCGCAGATGGTACTGCATTAAATTGTGGGAGAGTATGTCGTTGCCACTTTTAGCCCCCACTCTTAATTGAGTTGGGGCTTTTTTATTTTTGTTAATACAAGCATTTCATTTAGAATAAAATAAATTTGGAACGTAACTTATTTATTTTACCTTTGCCCCAAACACACAAATAAAAATGCAAATAAACCATACATGTAACAAAGCTATTATAAAGTCTTTTATTACCCCCCCCCCCATTTTTAGGGCGTTGTAGCATACATCTCTCTTTACTAAACAAAAGCTTCCAAAATATATTTACACTTAATATAAGCTCTGTAATGCGTTTGCATTATGGGGCTTTTTTGTTTTTTGTAATACTATTTTGTTTTAGTAGTAGTGTGGTTTATGCACAAACACCAGCAACTATCACAGCAATAATGAAAACTGATAGTACTGTTTTTGTCAAAAAATTAGATAATATCACAACAAAAATTAATAGGATAGATTCACTTTTAATAAACCTTAGTAAGGTACTACCAATAGATACTACTCCTAAACCGACACCCACTAAAGTAGATAGATATCTAATTTTAAAAGTTGATACAATAATTAAAGAATACAAAGCAGGTAAACTTAATAACAAACATAAGTACCATTACATAGACACTATTATAAATTACACAAATAAAATAGATACTGCTTTAAAAGTTCAACGTAAAAATCAATCTGACTTACAGAAACAACTTGATGGCTTAAGTAAATCGAGTATGAATAAAAATACCTCAAAAGAAAAAGACAAACAGGAAGCAAAAACAACAAAAGATTCAATAGATTCGGTAAAATCATTATTACAAAATTATTTGGTTGACAGCACTTTATTAAGTACAATGATTCTTGGTCAGTACAACCAACTTGGTTTTAATGCTTCATATTTTCAATCAATGCCTGCATTGGCAGATGACAACCCAAGAACGTATTCGGCTTATCATTTGAATGTAAACTTTCCTTTAAGAAAAATTGATGGAGTTATTAAAAAGCCATCTAACAAAACAAGTGTGATTTTGCTTAGAAATTTTCAGGCTTCATTTATGGGGAATTTTTCTAATAAGAACTATGGTGCTAATGAGTACGTTGATTCAAATAAAACAACAAATAATAAATATATATATCACCCTTATATAAATCTTTTGGATTTAAGCCAGTATGCTTTTTTTACGGCAACAGCCAATTTGAATTTATTGACCACTATTGGCAAACACTATTCATGGTACTTTGATGGTTTCTTCTCATTTTCAAGAACCAATATATATGTAAGTAAAGATTCTTCAAAACAACCCACTTTATCATCTAAAGACTCTGCATATGCAAAGAACATTGGATTATATGGGATTAGTATTACAGGGAAAACCAAATTTAAAGGTCGTTTAAACGCAAGAATTAATTGTCAGGCTTTTTGGATTGATCCGGCTACTAACAATAATTCGCTTTCATTTTTAAATGCTCAATATAATAAAATAACTGTTGAAGCTCCTCAATCTAATACTTCTCAACCTATTTCAGCATTGTCAGATGCACAAAAGCACATGTATGCTTCAATTAAGTTTACTCTTCAATACAACACAACGCCAGCCAGTACCAGCTCAAAGAGTACTAATTCCACCTCTTCGTCAATTTCCGGTACAGCACCTTCTTTTTTATACGCCACTTTTGGTTTTACGTCATCTCTTTTACCAAAACACGGGCACGATGTTAATAGTTATATGATTCTTCAAATTGGATATTCTATTGATATTCAAACAATAATAAGTAAGGTACAATCTATATCAGGTTTTAATAGCAGTACAACAAAACAAACAGCTACTAATTAGTAAGCAAGAAAAACAATTATTTTAATAAAATCAACAACCAACTAAACCCCAAAAACCCTATGAAAAAAACACTACTCATTGCAATCACTGCATTATCAATTAATGCGTTTGCACAACATCCAACATCTAACATTTTACATTCAGCACAAACACCGAAGCATAAAACAATTACACTGCGCTCATCAACGCCACCAAAGTTTGATAGTATTCATTTTTACAATTGGGATACTATTAGTAATGCTTGGAAATTTAGCAGTAGAGCTACCAATTATACATTCGATGCAAACAATAATAATACAAGTGAAACACGCCAAAATTGGAATACAAGCACTAGTGCTTGGGTAAATAGTTATAAATTATCCTATACGTATGATGCAAGTAATAATCAAACAGGAGAAACAGACCAAACTTGGGATACGACTACAAGTACTTGGATAAATAGCTCTAAATACACTTATACGTATGATGCTAACAATAATCAAACAGGAGAAACAGACCAAACTTGGGATACGACTACAAGTACTTGGATAAATAGCTCTAAATACACTTATACGTATGATGCTAACAATAATCAAACAGGAGAAACAGACCAAACTTGGGATACGACTACAAGTACTTGGATAAATAGCTCTAAATACACTTTTACGTATGATGCTAACAATAATCAAACAGGGCAAACAACTCAAATTTGGGATGCCACCACCAGCACTTGGGTAAATAATGTTAAAGTCACCTTGACATACGATGCTAACAATAATCGAACAGGACGAACAGAGCAAACTTGGGATGCAAACACCAGCACTTGGGTAAATAGTATAACAGCCATCTCTACGTATGATGCTAACAATAATGTAACCGGATGGACATTTCAAAATTGGAATACCACCACCAGCACTTGGGTAAGTAGTGATAAATCCACCTATACCTATGATGCAAACAATAATAACACAGGAGAAACAGATCAAACTTGGAATACCACAACCAGCACTTGGGTAAATAGTAGTAAATCCACCTACACGTACGATGCTAACAATAATCAAACAGGAGAAACAGACCAAACTTGGAATACCACCACCAGCACTGGGGTAAATAGTAATAAATATTCCTATACGTATGATGCAAATAATAATCTAACAGGATTTATCAACCAAACTTGGGATTCAAGCACCAGCGCTTGGGTAAATAATTTCAAGAATGTTTATTTTTATACAGGAGGTACCACAGACATCAACAACATAACGACAGAAAATGGCAATATAATAATAGCACCTAACCCCACAACCGGAATTTTTAATATACAAAGATACCCCAACCCTAAAGGGGGTATTATACAAATTAATGATGTGTTAGGTAACAGCATTTACAGTAGCACCCTTCAGGGCGGGGGGCAGACCATTGATTTAAGCGCAGAAGCTAATGGTGTTTATTTTATCAGCATCACTACAAATGAAGGGATAGTAAATAAGAAAATAGTGATAAGTAAGTAGCCCCCAGCCCCTAAAGGGGAGATGCAGATAGAAGCTCCCTTTAGGGCGGGGGGCAATGCCCCTTCCCTTAAGGGCGAACAAACAAACAAGCTCCCTTTAGGGATGGGGCAAACAAAAAAACAAAAAACTTTATGCCAAATCCAACAAACATCAAACACATTACAGTAGTGCTTAAATTGCAAAAGCAAGTTGATAAATTGCTTGTACAATCAAAAGGTATAATAAAGTCAATGACAGGCAATGCTACATTTCCTTTGCCTTTTCCTGCCAACACAGTTACTTTGGCTAACGCCACTTTGCATATTAATGCATTGGACAGCGCCGAAACCGCGCTAACAACCAAGCCGCCAACAGGCACTACCCAACAGCGCGATGCAGCCAAAAAAGTGGTAACTGATGATATGGAATCGCTTCGCTTGTATGTACAAACCCTTGTAAACGCAAGCCCCGCACAGGCAGAAACAATAGCCACCAGCGCAGGTATGACGGTGAAGGCATTTACCAATCACGGCAAACAGAAAAATACAGCCAAAGACGGCGCAGTGGATGGCAGCGTAATACTTACAGCAGAAGGAACGGGACCTCACGAATGGCGAAGCAGCACAGATGGAACCATCTGGACAGCACAGCCTTCGAGCAGAACTTCAAAAACTACCATTGCAGGACTTATATCCGGCACTAAGTACTTTTTTCAAAACCGTCAGATGCTAACCAATGGCGCAGCAAGCCAATGGAGCCAAAGTGTATCTATCAGGGTAAATTAAATAACAGCCCCCTGCCCCCTAAAGGGGAGGAGGAGTTGCTATCAAGCAATTTTGTATTTGGAAACATCTCCCTTGTGAAGGGAGATGTTTCCGTTTACAAGAGAGATGTTTCCCTGCGCAAGGGAGATTTTTCCCTTCACAAGGGACGGTTCTCCATTCACAAGGGAGATGTTTCCGTTCGCAAGGGAGATGTCTCCGTTCATAAGGGAGATGATTCCCTTCACAAAGGAGATATTTCCCTTCGCAAGGGAGATGTTTCCGTTCAGAAGGTAGATGTTTCTGTTCGTAAGGGAGACGATTCGGTTTACTAATTTTTAATTTTAACTCGTGATTTACATTAATATTATCTTTGTGCAAAATTGCCAAGCCCGATTTCTAAAAGACAAAAAGAAGTTTGTGAGTGATGATTGTGTGAGGTTTGAGAAAATGGAAATGAGTAATTGATCAAACTATTTTTTTGGTGAATTATTATTGCCAATTGCTGTGCCAATTCCTGCATATAAAAAGCCCTGATGTAAGAAAAATGCCTGTTCGATATACCATACAACATATGCAACGAATTGCCCGTGAAAATGGTGGCAAATGCCTGAGCAGGGAATATATTAATGATGAAACCCAGCTTAAATGGATGTGCCGCAAAGGGCATACATGGGACGCTTCCTATACCATTATCAGGCAAGGTGGTTGGTGCATGCAGTGTGTAAAGGATGACATCAGCAATGAAAAACTGGAAGAGCTTCAACAAATTGCAAGGAAAAAAGGCGGAAAATGTTTATCCGAATACTATATCAACAATCACACAAAGCTGAAATGGAAATGCAAAGAAGGCCATAAATGGGAGGCAACAACTAAATCAGTTAAACAAAATCATTGCTGGTGTCCTTATTGTTCAGGTCATGCGCCGCGAACCATTGAAGACATGCAACGAAAGGCACAAGAGCAAGGAGGTAAATGCCTTTCGCATAAATATATAAACAGCCAAACAAAACTTTTATGGCAATGTTCGCGGCAGCATAAATGGCAGGCGCAGCCCAATTCCATATTTAACGGAAGTTGGTGTCCTCTTTGCCGGCGAATAGAGCAGACGGAGCGGCAAAAAAATGACATTGCCATTTATTGGCGTCATGCGGAAAAGCAAGGCGGCAAGCTGCTTTCAACTCAATATATAGGTTCAAACGCGCCGATGAAATGGAGGTGTGTAAAAGGTCACGTATGGCAAGCCAGAGGCAGTCAGGTTTTAAATGTTGGCACATGGTGTCCGCTTTGTGCAGGCAAGGCAAAGCATACCATTGAAGATATGCAACTGGTAGCAAAGCTAAAGGGAGGCAAATGCCTTTCAAAAATATATTACAACATCAATACAAAACTTTTTTGGGAATGTAAAAAGGGGCACCGTTGGAAAAGCATTCCTTCCAATATACTTCACAACAATACGTGGTGTCTTGAATGTTATAATAAAGAAAGAGTGAAAAATTTAGGAGTTTATTATAAGAAAAAAATTTGAAGCACGGAAACCTGTCAGGTTTAGTACAAGCACCCGGTTTGCCTGATTTTATAAAAGATAAAAAGAAGTTTGTGAGTGATGATTGTGTGAGGTTTGAGGCTTAGTGAATAATTATTTGAAGAACGCCATTCGCCTTTTTAAAGAAAATATATAATGACTTTTTTTAGCAAAAATCATGTTCCATTTCTGGTCTTATTTTTAATTGTATTTATTTCTCGTTTTCCTTTTTTGTCGGCAGGTTATGGCATAGAGGAAGATTCCTGGGGAATAGCATTAGCCGCATTTCATACGCATCAATCGGGAATATATGAGCCATCGCGTTTACCCGGACATCCGGTTCAGGAATTAATTTATTCCGCATTGTGGGGCGCAGGACCAATTGTATTCAACGGTTTCTGCGCTTTTTTTAGCGGGATAGGAGCTGTATTTTTTGCATTAATATTACAGAGTATTCAGTTCAAACATTTTTTTATTGCAGCATTAGCTTTCGCTTTTGTTCCGGTGTATTATATCAGCAGTACTTACACGATAGATTTTGTTTGGACAGAAGCATTCGTACTTATTAGTTTGTATTATTTACTGAAAAACAAATTAATTGTTTCCGGAATATTTCTTGGATTGGCTGTTGGCTGCCGCATTACAAGCGGAGCCATGTTGTTGCCATTTATGATTATTATTTGGCAAAACAAAAATTTAAAACAAAATTTTATTCAGTTGTTAAAAATTTCTATACCGATGAGCGTTGTTTCTATCGTGTCTTTTATACCAATCATTCAGCAATACGGATTTTCATTTTTTATATATTACGATCAATTTCCATATCCATCTATCACTAAAGTAATCTACAAAATGATTTTGGGAGTATTTGGTTTTGTTGGCGTAATCGCAATAGGAATAAGTATCGTGTCAATTATTTTAAATAGAAAAAAACAAAATTTCGGAGAATCATTTCTTAATAAATTAGATAATAAAATAATTGTCGCGAGTTTTTTAATTATCATATTGTTTAGTATTTCCTATTTTCGTTTGCCACAAAAATCGGGTTATATGATACCAATAATTCCATTTATTATTTTACTTTTTGGATATTATTTGAATAGTAAAAAATTTAAAATATGGAGTATTGCACTAATTCTTTCTTCATTTATTTGCAGCATTAATTTAACGGATAAATTGCGTGGTGCCGAATATTCAAAATACGCTTTTGTTTTTACTGTTTCGGGGCAGGAAATATTTTTTGATTTGTTTTCAGGACCACTATTTTCGGACTATTCCAAACGAAAACAAAAAGAGAAATATACAGAAGAGGTAATTCAAAAAACGAAAAAGTTAAAAACAAAAACGGTAATTATTGCCGGTTGGTGGTACAATGAAATAGCTGTGAATCTGATTAATCGTTCATCAAATAATTTAGTGGCTTATGAATTTTATATTGACTCCACTCAAATAAATAAATATCTCGCAAAGGATTATGAAATAGTTTATTTGCCGGAGCAAAATATACACAATGATTTAAAGTTTAAAATGGAAATTACAGATAACATTGCAAAACCATTTTAGGATTTTATACTTTTGTTGCCAAATCAAGTATATGAAAACCTATCAACTTTTTTTACTCTCTCTTTTAAGCGGTTTACTTTTAACATTTGCTTGGTTTCCAAATGGCTTGGTTCCATTATTATTTATCGCCTTTGTTCCCCTCCTAATCGTTGAACATACCATATTTAAAAATCCGCAACACTATGAATCGCTTACTCTTTTTGGCTGTAGTTTTTTTACATTTTTTATTTGGAATGTTTTAACTACTTGGTGGGTAAAAAACGCTTCGTTGGGTGGCGCAGCGATGGCAATCATTTGCAACGCTTTATTGATGACAATTGTGTTTTTAATCTTTCATAAAATTAAAAAACGATTGGGTGAAAAATGGGGAAATATACTGTTTATTTGCTTTTGGATTACTTTTGAATTTCTACATCTCGATTGGGATTTAACTTGGCCCTGGCTCACGTTGGGCAATGCATTTGCGGATACTCCTAATTGGATTCAATGGTACGAATATACAGGTGTTTTTGGCGGCAGTTTATGGGTGCTTGTTATTAACTGTTTGATAGTTTCAAGTTTCAAGTTTCAAGTTGAGAAAAAGAAAATAATTGCAATTATCCTTTTAATTATCCTACCGATAATAATTTCTTATGCAATGCTTTCTTTTATAAAAAATCCAACAGGTAAAACTGTAAGAGTGGTGATTGTTCAGCCTAACATTGACCCTTATAACGAAAAATTTATTGCAGGATTTGAAGAGCAATTACAAAAAATGTTGCAATTAGCAGCACAAAAAACAGATTCAACTATTGATTATTTAATATTTCCGGAAACAGCATTAACAGAAAATTTATGGGAAAATGAGTTAAAGCAAAGTAGCAGCATCAAAACTTTAAAACAGTTTTTAAAATCGTTCCCAAAACTTAAAATAATTATTGGAGCATCTACCGCAAAAGTTTATCAAAAAGGAGAAACATTATCAGCAACAGCCCGTAAATTTACGAATGACGAATCCTTTTATGATGCTTATAATACAGCTTTACAATTGGATAGTAGTAGCAACATTCAAATTTATCATAAGTCGAAATTAGTGCCGGGTGTTGAAAAAATGCCCTTCCCTTTTATTTTTAAATATTTTGGGAAATTAGCCATTAATTTGGGTGGAACAATTGGAAGTCTGGGAATACAAGATGAACGAAGCGTATTTGTTTCAAGAGACAGTACAATGAAAACAGCACCTGTGATTTGTTACGAAAGTATTTATGGCGAGTATGTGAGTGAGTATGTAAAAAATGGCGCTCAATTTATTTCTATCATCACCAATGATGGCTGGTGGGGCGATACTCCGGGCTATAAGCAACTGTTAAAATATGGCGCATTAAGAGCAATTGAAACACGCAGATACATTGCACGCTCCGCAAATGTAGGAGTTGCTTGTATCATTAATACTAAAGGGGAAATAGAACAACCTACGCAATGGTGGACTCCGGCTGCGATAAAAGGTGAAATAATATTGAATAGTGAATTAACTTTTTATACATGCTTTGGCGATTATATTGCCCGAATTGCAATGTGTTTATCATTTATTTCGATTATCTATTCTTGGATTCTCAAGTTTCAGAGGAATAAAAAAGAGTAAATTCGTAATATGAAAACAGGCGTACTTCTCATAAATCTTGGAACACCCGACAGCCCCAAAACATCGGATGTAAGAAAATATTTAACACAATTTTTAAACGATTCTCGTGTGATTGACATCAATCCTATTGGTCGTTTTTTATTGGTGAATGCAATCATTGTTCCTTTGCGTGCGCCTAAATCCGCCAAATTATATGAAAAAATTTGGACAAAAGAAGGTTCACCACTTTTGGTAAATAGTAATAAAATGAAAGTATTATTACAAAAAGAATTAGGTGAAAAATTTATTGTTGAATTAGGAATGCGCTACCAAAGTCCGAGTTTAGAATCGGCGTTAGAAAAATTACGATTAGCGCAAGTAAAAAAAATAATTATGATTCCGTTATATCCTCAATACGCTTCTTCCAGCACCGGATCATCGGTTGCGGAGGCAATCCGATTAATGCAAAATTGGGAAGTAACACCATCGGTGGAAATTATTTCTAAGTTTTATGACAACCCTGATTTCACTACTGCTTGTGTAGCGGTAGCAAAAAAATACATTATTGCCGAATATGATTATGTGCTATTCAGCTATCACGGTTTGCCCGAAAGGCATATTATGAAAGGCGCGGCACACTATGGAGCCAACACTTGTAAGTTGGGAACCTGTTGCGATTCCATCACAAAAAATAATCAATATTGTTATCGTGCGAATTGTTTTGAGACCACTCGTCAGTTAGTAAAACAATTAAATATTCCGGAAGGAAAATACGAAACTACTTTCCAGTCACGCTTAAATGATAAATGGATAAAACCTTATAGCGACAAGGTAATAGCCCAAAAAGCAAAAGAAGGAAAAAAGAAAATATTAGTTTTTTCTCCTGCTTTTGTTGCCGATTGCTTGGAAACTATTTATGAAATCGGAACAGAATACAACGAAATTTTTAAAGAGAATGGTGGTGAAAAAATAACTTTAGTAGAAAGTTTGAATGATCATCCAAAATGGATAGAAGCATTGAAGAATATGGTGTTAAAAGTTGTTTAAAGATACGTCATTGCGAGGAACGAAGCAATCTCCAAATAAACATTATGTATAGATTGCTTCGTTCCTCGCAATGACGATAATAAGCAAAATCTCTTCTAACTTCTGCCTTCTATCTTCTTCTTTTAAAGTACATCTACCACTTTTTCCAATTTAATTCCGCGCGAACCTTTTATTAATATGGCAGTATCTTTTACAGGATTTTTCTTGAGATAATTGACAACTTCTTCAGCCGTAGAAAAAGTTTTGGCATTCATCAATTTACCCGATTCCATAAAAAAGGGACCAACTAAGATCGTGTTGCTTATATTCTTTTGCTTTAATAAATTCACGATAGCATCATGTTCTTTTGCACTATCATTGCCTAATTCAAGCATATCACCCAATATCACCATTTTATTGGTTTGTTGCATTTGCGCGAAATTTTCGATAGCGGCATTCATGCTGGAAGGGTTTGCATTATAAGCGTCTAACAGCAACAAATTAGTTTTCGTTTTCATCACTTGCGATCGGTTGTTATCCGGAACATAATTTTCCAATCCGTTTTTTATCTGTTCTTCTGAAACATCAAAATAATAACCGATACAAGCGGCAGCCAAAATATTTTCAAAATTATAATTGCCGATTAGTTGAGTATTGATGATGGGTTTTTCATCAAAAGATTTTTCATCATTTTTTGCTTTGCATTTTAATTTTACATACGGATTGCTATCTATAAATTTGCCTGTAAAATCAGCATTCGCAGAAGTTCCAAAAGTGATACTGTTGATGCCTTCCGAAAGTTGTTGAAGCAATTTATTATCCGAATTTACAAAAAGTTTCCCGCCTTTTTGTTTTATAAATTGATACAATTCGCTCTTCGCTTTTACAACACCTTCATATCCGCCAAATCCTTCCAAATGCGCTTTCCCGATATTTGTAATCATTCCGAAATCAGGTTCGGCAATCGCGCAAAGCATAGCAATTTCTCCTTGATGATTTGCTCCCATTTCTACAATTGCAATTTCGTGTTCGGGTTTAATATTTAAAAGTGTAAGCGGTACTCCAATGTGATTATTCAAATTTCCTTTGGTGGCAAGCACTTTATATTTTTCACTCAACACCGCGTTCAGCAACTCTTTAGAAGTCGTTTTACCATTAGTCCCTGTAATGCTGATGATGGGAATTGATAATTGTTTGCGGTGATAATTTGCCAAGTCTTGTAATGCAGTTAATACATCGTTCACTAAAAAATAACGCTCATCTTTTTTATATTGATCTTCATCAATCACAGCCATTGAGCATCCTGCATTCAAGGCTTGTTCTGCAAATTGATTGGCATTAAAGTTTCCGCCTTTCAACGCAAAAAAAATGGAGCCGGATTTAATATCGCGTGTATCGATACAAACGACAGGGTGTGTAAGAAAATGATTGTATAAAGTTTCTATCATAATAAAAAAACACTTGACACGAATTTAAAATAAATTTTAGAACTGCCCTACTATATATTTTTGTTATGGTCTCATACAGACGCACTGTTTGTAGTAATACATTTTACCACCATTTTGAAACTCCAGAGGAGCAACCTGTTTATTATTTTACTAATTTTTACTAAAAATTACAACCATTTCTTTCTTCTGAAATACATCATCAATGAAATCATAATAGTAAGCATTACAATCCACACACCCGCATATCCCCATTTCGAGTGTAGTTCAGGCATAAATTCAAAATTCATTCCATATACGCCGGCAATAAATGTTACTGGAACAAAAATAGTAGTAATGATAGTCAGTATTTTCATCACCTCGTTCATCCTGTTGCTCACACTTGATAAATAAATATCCATCATTCCGGAAAGCAAATCCCGATAGGTTTCTACGGTATCAATCACGCGTATAACGTGGTCATGAACATCCCGCAAATAAATATCAGTTGTGGGTAGAATTAATTTTGTTTCGCTGCGTTCCATATTATTCACTAACTCCCGCATGGGCCAAACCGCTTTGCGAACAAAAATCATTTCACGTTTCATATAATGCAATTGTTGCATTGTTTCTTTGGAAGGGTCAGCAATTAACTCTTCTTCCAACACTTCAATATCATCTCCAATTTTTTCAAGTATATTAAAATAACAGTCCACAACAGCGTCTATCAGAGCATAAGCCAAATAATCAGCCCCCATTTTTCTTACCCTTCCTTTCCCTTGTCGAAGGCGATTACGAATTATATCGAAGGCATCACCACCATGAACTTCCTGAAAAGAAATTACCATTCCGTCCATTAATACCACGCTTAATTGTTCGGAACGCAATTCAGTATCGTAGTAAAGCATTTTCATAATGGATACCACATAATTGTCGTAATCTTCAAACTTGGGTCGTTGGCTTGTATTTGCAATATCTTCAAGGGTAAGCGGATGAATGTTAAATCTTTTTCCGATTGCTTCAATCAATTCCGTCGTATGAATTCCATCCACATTCATCCATTTTACTAATGTGGGATTAACAAAATCCAAACATTCGGATAAATCATAAAATTCCTTTTCAATAAATTCCGTTTCGTTGTATTCAATGAGTGAAATTTTCACTTTCTCTGTTCGTGCTTCACCCTGATATATAACCGTTCCGGGAGGAGCACCAAGTGTTTTTGTATTATCAATCATGATATAAAAGTTTGATTAATCGTCATTTTTATCATCGTCAAACAAATCATTTTTTATTTCTTTCAGAGGATTATTTTTATTTCCTTCCACTACAATAACAATCTCTCCTTTCACGGTTTTTGTTTTAAAATAATCTGCGAGTTCTTGCAATGTACCTCTTTTGTTTTCTTCAAACATTTTTGATAATTCACGAGATACGGATGCTTTTCTATCAGCGCCAAAAAATTCTATAAACTGCTCCAACGCTTTGATTAAACGATGCGGCGATTCATAAAAAATAATAGTGCGTGATTCATTAACAAGAGATTTTATTTTTGTTTGCCTTCCCTTTTTTTGTGGTAAAAAACCAATAAAAATAAATTCATCAGATGGCAATCCTGAATTTACCAAAGCAGGAACAAACGCTGTGGCGCCAGGCAAACATTCTACTTCAATTCCTTTTGCAATACATTCGCGAATCAATAAAAATCCGGGGTCGGAAATCCCGGGAGTGCCTGCATCGGTTATCAACGCTATGTTTTCACCGTTTGCAATTCTTTCAGCAATCATAGAAACAGTTTTATGTTCGTTGTGCATGTGATGAGCAAACATTTTTTTTTCAATGTTTAAATGCTTCAACAATATGCCGGACTTGCGTGTATCTTCCGCTAAAATCAAGTCCACTTCTTTTAAAATACGTATCGCCCGAAGTGTTATATCTTCAAGATTTCCGATAGGTGTAGGCACTATATATAGTTTCAAGTTTCAAAGTTTCAAGTTTGAAAGTTCGTTGCTAATTCTGCAAATAATTTTCAAATTTAGTTATCAATTTAAACAAATCTTCAAATTCGTTCAAAGGTAATGTTTCTGCTTTATCATAAATATCATGGTATGCTTTTATTCCGCCCATCGTATAAATAAAAAATGATTTAACGCTGTTCTCTGAAAAAAAGTAATGGTCGCTGTTCGCTGCTTTACCTCGCATTTTAACATCTTTAAGATAATGATTTTCCAAATTTATTTTAA
>ODAK010003064.1_pt1 | contig 17417 bp, 17 predicted proteins | sample 1539591 | NCBI WGS metagenome assembly ODAK01 (sample SAMEA3539303, study PRJEB22396) | soil metagenome | biome: tundra; feature: field; material: soil | place: USA | collected 2010-05 | depth 0.15 m
CTTCGACGCTGGTGCCGCCCGGGTGCGCCGCGGGCTGCGGCGCACCCTGCGCGCCGCCCTCGGCGCTGAGGCTCCACGCATGCGCCGCGCTCTCGGTGCGGGTGGTGAGCGCGACGCGCGCCACGGACGCGATCGAGGCCAGCGCCTCGCCGCGGAAACCGAGCGAACGCACCTGTTCGAGGTCATCGAGACTGGCGATCTTGCTGGTGGCGTGGCGCGCGAACGCCAGGGGCAGGTCGTCCGCGTCCATGCCGCCGCCGTCATCCGTGACCTTGAGCTGCTTGATGCCGCCCTGCGTCAGGCTGACGCTGATCTCGGTGGCGCCGGCATCGAGGCTGTTCTCGAGCAATTCCTTCAGCACCGAGGCCGGGCGCTCCACCACTTCGCCGGCGGCGATCTGGCTGATGAGGGTTTCAGGAAGGAGGCGAATCGAGGGCATGGCGGCGCTTTTTTGGCGCCCAAGTATACCGGGAACGGGACAAGCTTGCGGTAAGATGACGCCTGACTGAGAAAGACTTGGAGCTTGTCTCAGAATTTTAGAAACAAGCTCCGAATTAGGGGAGCATGAGGGGACGTGTCCCCTCATTTTTTGTAGGCGCGTTGATGGACCTCCTGTTATATTTTTGGGACCTCCTAGTACATCTCGACAAACACCTTGCGAACCTGCTGCTGTTGCACGGCGCCTGGGTGTATCTGCTGCTGTTCCTGATCGTGTTCTGCGAGACCGGCCTAGTGGTGACACCCTTCCTGCCGGGCGATTCGCTGCTGTTCATTGCCGGGGCCCTGACAGCCACGGGCAGCGGCGCCGGCCAACTTGGTCTTGTCACGCTGAACATCCTGCTGATCGCGGCGGCCATCCTCGGCAACACCACCAACTACTGGATCGGCCGCTATTTCGGACCCAAGGTATTCGACTGGAAGGATTCGCGCTTTTTCAACCGCCGCGCTTTTGACAAGGCCCATACCTTCTACGAGCATCACGGCGGAAAGACCATCGTCATCACCCGCTTTCTGCCGATACTGCGCACTTTCGCGCCTTTCGTTGCGGGGGTGGCACAGATGACGCACGTGCGCTTTCAGGCCTACAACATCACCGGCGGGGTGCTCTGGGTCGTTGCGCTGACGGTTGGCGGCTACCTGTTCGGCAACATCCCGTGGCTGAAAGACAATCTCACCTTGATCATCCTCGCGCTGATCATCATTCCCGGCCTGCCGGCGCTGGTTGTGGCGATACATACCTGGCTCGAGCAACGCCGCGCCCGCCTGGCTGGAAAGGCGTAGGGCGGCATTCCATGCCGCCGCGGATATCGGCAAGAAATTGCCGGCCTACAAATCCGAAGCCTTGGCGCGGGCAAGAATTGTCGTTACCTTAACGCAGTCTGGGTCGACGACTTAGGGGACCAATCCCATAAGGATTGAGAACGCCCCTGCAGGTCGTGTCAATCCTTATGGCTTAGTCACTGGCTAACGGACTTCCTGTCTTTTGCTGGGTAGCTTGTGTTGCGGGGGCGTACCTTGCGCATGGGACTACGGCTTACGCGCCCCTCCGCGGAGCAACCGCAAAACGAGCGGTTCAGCCTTTTCATTGACGCTCTTCGCTACCACCTTTCCCGCAACGCGAGCGGACCTTGCTAACAGGGGAGCAGCCTTTCGTAGCGGCTTGGCGGGCGGCATCTCTCACCTATTTCGTTAAAAAGGGGAACTGACTGTATCACGATGGCCGGACCGAGTAGCCACGTTACCGGAAGGGTCTAGACCTGCAGCAAGATATCCCTCAGAACCCTTCAATAAGTAAACGCCTGTCGACCGGGGTCCGGTGGATATCTTCGGTGTGCGTGTGCACGCAGAATTCCAACGATTCGCCAAACCGCTCGTTTTGCCGGCGCTTGAGGCGCGCAGGGTTTTCGGTGCGCGGGTTCTCGTCGGAACCGGTATTCCGCCGGTAACGACTCCATTTCCCACATAACGACTCTATTGGGTCTGACCACTCTTGTCGATAGCCGCCAAGGTTGACTTGGCCAGCGGCGGATTCTTGGCGAAGTAGCGCTTGATACCCTTGAAAATGGCCTGCGCGATTTTTTCCTGGTAGGCCTCGTCGTTCAGCCTCTGTTCCTCATCCGGATTGCTGATAAAGGCGGTTTCGACCAGAATCGAGGGAACATCGGGTGCCTTCAACACGGCGAAGCCGGCCTGCTCGACCTCATGTTTGTGCAGCGCATTTACGCCGCCCAGTTCGGACAGCACTGCCTTGCCCAGCTTCAGGCTGTCGTTGATCTGCGCCGTCAGGCTAAGGTCGGCAAGCGTCATCGCCAGATAGCGGTCCTTCAGGTCGAGGTTGACCCCGCCGATCAGGTCCGCATCGTTTTCGCGCTTGGCCAGCCATTTTGCCGCGGTGCTGGTCGCGCCACGCTCGGACAGGGCGAATACCGAGGAACCGCGCGCATGCGGCTTGATGAAGGCGTCAGCGTGCACCGACACGAACAGGTCGGCCTGCACCCTGCGAGCCTTTCGCACGCGCACCTGCAGCGGGATGAAATAATCGCCATCGCGGGTGAGCACGGCGCGCATATTGGGCTCGATGTCGATAATGGACTTGAGCTTCTTCGCGATGGTGAGGGTCACGTTCTTCTCGCGGCTGCCCTCCCGGCCTTTGGCGCCGGGGTCCTCGCCGCCGTGCCCGGCATCGACGACGATCGTCACCAAGCGCTCGACCACAGGCTTGCCTTTGGCAGTCGCATCCGCTATGGGCGCCGATTCGGCACGCGCCGCGGCCTTCGGCGCTTCCTGTGCGGCTGGTAGCGCGGGTTCGGCTGTTTGCTCCTCGGCGTTCATTTCCGGCTTCTGCAACAGTGCCATGAGCGGATCGGCCGGCACCAGCGGGTAGACGTCGAGCACCAGGCGATGGCCGTATTCGCCTACGGGCTTGAGCAAGAAAATCTGCGGCTTGATCCCGGTCTTGAGGTCGAGGACCAGGCGCACCACCCCTGGTTTGTAGCGGCCGGCGCGCATCTGCGCGACATAGGGATCGTTGGGCAGAATCTTGCCGGCAATCTCCTGCTGCACGCTGGGCAGGTCGACGTTTTCCAGATCGAGTACCAGGCGCTCTGGATTCTTTACCAGCAGCAATTCATGGCGGATGGGTTTGTCGGCCTCGATGGTGACGCGAGTGTAATCCTGAGCCGGCCAGACGCGTACTGCGTTGACGCGGTCCGCCGCGCCGGCGCTGCCCGCGAACGGCATCAGCGCAAACGCGGCCAGAACCAGTCGATTGAAGCATCGCGTAAGCCGCGGCCCGCCGCCGGAAGCGGGACAATTCAGCGCGGCATTTGCATCAGTCGGTTTAAACATGCTTTGCCACTTTCGGTACCGGCACGGATTGCTAGGTCACGCCCGGCGCCGGCGAACTCGAACGCGATCTCGAGGTCCCCGACAGGCAATAGTCCGGCCGCTTTTTCCGGCCACTCAACGAGGCATACTGAGGCGCCGCTGAAGTATTCCGAGAATCCGGCATCGCGCCATTCCTTTGGATCGCGGAAGCGATAAAAATCAAAGTGGTACAAGTTTAACCTAGAAAGCGTATAAAGTTCAACCAGGGTATAGGTCGGGCTTTTTACCCGGCCCTGGTAGCCCAAGCCGCGCAACAGGCCGCGGGCAAGCGTGGTCTTGCCGCTGCCGAGGTCGCCATGCAGGTAGATGCGCAGGCCCGGCTCGATCACGCGCGCCAGCTGCGCGCCCAGCGCGCGCGTGGCGGCTTCGTCTGCTAAATGCATTTTGAGCATGCTGTCGTTATGATGGGGCATGTCCGACGCTATGACGAGTTGCAATTACGCCCTTCTCGCCCGCGCTGTAAAAGCATGGGGGATCGAACTCGGCTTCCAGTCGGTTGGTGTCGCCGACATTGATCTCGGCGCCGCGCAAGGCCGCCTTGGGAAGTGGCTCGCGGCCGGTTTTCATGGCGAGATGCATTATATGGCAAGGCACGGTCTGAAACGCGCGCGCCCGGTCGAACTCCGCCCCGGCACGCTCAGCGTGATCAGCGCACGCATGAACTACCAACCGCAGGCGGCCGAGGGCTGGTCGGTAATCGGCACCCCCGACAAAGCCTATATCGCGCGCTATGCCACCGGACGCGATTACCACAAGGTGCTGCGCGGCCGGCTGCGAGAGCTTGCCCGACGCATCGAGCGTGAAATCGGCGCCTTCGGCCACCGCGTCTACACCGACTCGGGGCCGGTGATGGAGGTGGAGTTGGCGGCAAAAAGCGGTCTGGGCTGGCGCGGCAAGCACACGCTGCTGCTTTCCCGCGATGCGGGCTCGTATTTTTTCCTGGGCGAAATCTATACCGACCTGCCGCTCCCGGCGGACGCTCCTGTCGCAGATCATTGCGGCAGCTGCAGCAAGTGCCTCGACATCTGCCCGACCGGCGCAATCGTCGCCCCTTACCAGGTCGACGCAAGGCGCTGCATTTCCTATCTCACCATAGAGCTGAAAGGCGCCATTCCGCTGGAATTGCGCCCGCTGATCGGCAATCGCGTCTACGGTTGCGACGACTGCCAGCTCGCCTGCCCCTGGAATCGTTACGCCAAATTGAGCGTCGAACCTGATTTCCGCGTTCGCCACGGTCTGGACGATGTGCAACTCGCGGACCTGTTCGCGTGGAGCGAGAACCAGTTCCGCGAACGCATGGCCGGCAGCGCCATCCGCCGCATCGGTTTCGAGCGCTGGTCGCGCAACCTCGCCGTGGGTTTGGGCAACGCGCCGAGCAGCGAAGCCGTGGTCGCCGCACTGAAATCCCGCGCCGACGATGCGTCGGCGCTGGTGCGCGAGCATGTCGCATGGGCCATACAGCGACACGGCATTTAACTGAGTAATTTGATAGGATCCGTGTTCCGCCATGCGCCTGCACCAGCTCAAGCTCGACTTCATTCCAGAACAGGACCGTCTGCTGCTGCGCGTCAGCACGGACAATCAGCTCGAGGTGCGCCTGTGGCTGACGCGGCGCGCGTTGCGGCTGCTGTGGCCGTTGCTGGTGCAGATGGCACGCTCCTCGCCCGAGATCGCGCTGCAGAGCAACCCGGAGGCGCGCGACGCCCTCGTCGGCATGCAGCATGAACAGGCCTTGCGTCAAGCCAATTTCGCCAAGTCCTTCGAGGAGGCGCCGCGCGAGATGCCGCTCGGCGCCGAACCGATCCTGGTGGCGCGCATGCAGGCCAACCGGGACGACAAGGGCAACCATATCCTGGGCCTGCTGCCGCAGCAGGGCCAAGGCATACACCTGACCCTGGACAACACCCTGCTGCATTCTTTCTGCAAGCTGGTGCAGAACGCGGTGGCCAAATCCGACTGGGATATCGTGCTGGAACTGCCGGCCCTGCAAGCCCCGCTCGCGATGGACGACGCAGCCGCGCCGAAGACCCTTAACTAGGGAAGGAAGCCGCGATCAAGCCCCTGTCATGATCAAAGCTACCTCTGACCTGGGGGATTTACGCCCCGAACGTCTCGATCCCCTCTTGAGGGGAAAGTCCCCCCGGGGGACAAAGAGGCCCAGGGAAGGGTCCCACCCTTTCCCTAGGCCGCCTTGTTCATACCATCCTTAATCGAGTTGCTCGAGTTCGGCCTGCAGCGCCAGCCATTCTTCCTCGGCGCGCTCGAGTTCGAGGCGCAGTGCCGCCTCGCGCAATAGCGCCGGTTGAAGCTTTTCCTTGTCCGCGTAGCTCTCGGGGTCGGCGAGCCATAGTCCCAGCGGCTTGCGCTCGCGTTCCAGTTCCGCCATGCGCCGCTCGAGCTTGGCCAGGCGCTGCGCCAGCGGCCGCCTCTGCACATAGCGCTGATTGCGCGCCTCGGCTTCGTCGCGCTTTTGCTGCTTGCGCGTCGCCCCCGACGGTTCGGCTGCGATTGCGCCCGCTTCACGCTGGCGCAGCCAGTCGCGGTAATCGTCCAGATCGCCGTCGAACGGCTGCACCCGGCCATCGGCCACCAGCCACAGGCTGTCGGCGGTAGTGCGCAGCAGGTGCCGGTCGTGGGACACGAGCACGATCGCACCCTCGTACTCCTGCAGCGCCAGCGTGAGCGCATGACGCATTTCCAGATCCAGGTGATTGGTCGGTTCGTCCAATAGGAGCAGATTGGGCCGCTGCCACACGAGCAGGGCGAGGGCCAGCCTCGCTTTCTCGCCTCCGGAAAAAGGTGCAACCGGAGTTAGCGCCATGTCGCCCCGAAAATCGAAACCACCGAGGAAATCGCGCAGTTCCTGCTCGCGCGTCCGGGGATCGAGCCGCGCGAGATGCCGCAGCGGAGATTCGTCCGGTCGCAGCACTTCGATCTGGTGTTGGGCGAAGTAGCCGATGGCCAGGCCCTTGCCCTCATGGCGCGAGCCCTCCAGCGGCGCAAGCTCGCCCGCCAGGAGTTTGATCAGGGTCGATTTGCCCGCGCCGTTGCGGCCGAGCAGCCCGATGCGCGCGCCTGCCGCTATGCTGAGCCTGATGCCGGCGAGCACCGCGCGCCCGTCGTAGCCGGCCGCGGCATCTTCCAGCGTGAGCAGCGGATCCGGGCCGGCGAGCGGCTCGCGCATGCGAAAGTCGAACGGCGTATCGACGTGCGCGGGCGAGATGAGTTCCATGCGCGCCAGCGCCTTCAGCCGGCTCTGCGCCTGGCGCGCCTTGGTGGCCTTGGCGCGAAAGCGCTCAACATAGGAGTGCAGGTGCGCGATCTCGCGCTGCTGCTTCTGGTAGGCTGCCTGCTGCTGCGCGAGCTGCATCGCGCGCTGCTCCTCGAACGCGGAGTAGTTGCCCGTATAGAGCTTGAGCCGGCATTGCTCGATTGCGAGGATATGCCCGACGGTACCATCGAGAAAATCCCGATCGTGCGAAATCGCGAGCAGCGTGCCGGGGTAATCGCGCAGCCATTGCTCGAGCCAGATCACGGCATCGAGGTCGAGGTGATTGGTGGGTTCATCGAGCAGCAGCAGGTCCGAGCGGCACATGAGCGCGCGCGCCAGCTTCAGGCGCATACGCCAGCCGCCGGAGAAGGCATCCACCGCTTGCTCCAGCTCGCCTGCGGCGAATCCCAGTCCGTGCATCAGACTGGCGGCGCGGCTGCGCGCGGCATAGCCGCCCGCGTGCTCGAACACTTCGTACAGCGCAGCCAGGCGCTCGCCCTCGTCCTGTTCGTGCGCGTGCGCGAGCTGCTGCTCGAGCGCGCGCAAAGGCGCATCGCCATCGATGACGAATTCGATCGCCGCCTGCCCGCCTGCCGGGACATCCTGTGCCACGTGGGCGATGGTAAGCCGTCCGGGGAGTTCCAGATCGCCTGCTTCCTGGTGCAGCTCGCCCAGCAGCAGCGCGAACAGACTCGACTTGCCGCAACCGTTCGGCCCCACGACGCCGATCTTCTGTCCGGCGTGCAGAGTCAGGTCGATGCCTTCGAGCAGCAGCTTGCCGCCGCGCGCGAGTGTCAGTTGACGGAGGGTGATCATGTGACGTCGGGATTCTTAGAACCCGTAGCAAAATGCATTTTGCAACGGGCCGATCTAGGGGAGTATGAGGGGAGGTATCCCTTCATGTCGAAACAGCTTAGCGCGCAGGACGCAGAAGACGCGGAGGAAACCCGCGAAAGAAAGACCTCTGCGTTTGGATATCGTTCCCGGCGCAGTTGGTATCAACGACGCCGCGATCTGACGCATGCACGCATTATTGCTGGATTTCCTCGGCCGGATCGAGCTTGCGCGCCTCATCTTCCAGCATCACCGGAATACCGTCGCGAATCCGGAATGCGAGCCGGTCGGCCTTGCAGACAAGTTCCTGCTCGGCCTTGCGGTAGAGCAACGGCCCCTTGCAGATCGGGCACACCAGGATGTCAAGCAGTCTTGAGTCCATTTAGCTTCGCCAGGATGAAATCGAAAAACGCCGGGGCCAGTTCGGCCTCGACCTGAAGCGCGTACCAATGCTCGCGCGCAAACGCCTCGCATTTTACCGCATCCTTTTCGGTCATAAGCAACGCTTCGCAATCGCCGAAATTCAGATCGCGCGCCGTATACGCGTGGTGATCGGGAAAAACGTGATTGACCGTCGCCATGCCCAAACGCGCCAGGTGATCGAAGAAGCGCTGCGGGTTGCCGATGCCGGCCACGGCGTGCAAGCGCTTGCCCGCGAACGCCGCAGCCGGGGCGCTTGCCTTCGCTGCGGCCACACAGCGGAAGATGTCGCCGCGCAGCTCCATGCGAAAACACGGGTTATGCGCCCCGCAGGGAGCCGTGTTGGCGACCCAGGCATCGACCCGGCGCGACGCCGGCTCGCGCAGCGGCCCCGCGGGCAAAAGAAAGCCGTTGCCGGCGCCACGCTCGTCCTCCACCGCGATCTCGATGTCGCGCGCGAGACGGTAATGCTGCAGTCCATCGTCAAGTATCAGCACGTCACATTCGGGATGGGCGGTGAGCAGGCCCGAGGCGGCCCTGATGCGATCGCGCCCTATCCATACCGGGCAGCCGCTATGGCGCGCCAGCAATAGCGGTTCATCGCCGACCACGTTCGCAGGACTTCCGGCTGCAACCTCCACCGGCGTCGCGGCACTGCTGCGGTAGCCGCGGCTGAGGATAGCGGGCGTCCAGCCATTGTTTTTCAGCATCGCGGCCAGCCATAGGACCAACGGCGTCTTGCCAGTGCCGCCGACCACGATATTGCCGACGACGATCACCGCCACCGGCAGCCGCACGACCTGCAGCGCGCCGCTGCGGTAAGCAAGCCGGCGCAGCGCCACCAGCAGACGATAAGCCAGGCTCACCGGCCACAGCGCGAGCGACAGTGCGCTCAGACGATACCAATGCCGTTCGGGAAAGCTGTTTCCCACTTGATGCATCCACAGGCGAGCAGCGCGGCAGCTTACTTGTTTTGGGTCTGGGTGGCGAAGGAAATATGGCCGTAGCCGGCCATCCGCGACGCCTCCATGATGTTGATCACCGATTGGTGAGTGGCATTGGAATCAGCGCTGATCACCACTACCGGATCCTTGAGCTCGCCAGCGGCGCGACGCATCTCATCGGACAGGCCAGCCACATCGTGGAACGCCAGCGGCCGGCGGTTAATGGTGTACTGCCCGCCGGCGTTGACTGTGATATTGATTTCGTTCGGCCGCTCCAGCTGCTTCTGCGCATCGGCAGTGGGCAGGTTGATCTGCAATTCGGCAAACTTGGAATACGTGGTGGTGATCATCAGGAAGATGAGGATCACCAGCAGCACGTCAATCAACGGAATCAGGTTGATCTCCAGGGCTTCCCTGGCCTGGAAGCGCTGGAAATTCATGCTTTGTCCGGGGACTGCCGCGACCTGGCGTCGAAGTCGAGACGCTCGCCGTGGACGAGGTCCACTAGTTTGCTCGCCTGCTGCTCCATGTCGACCAGGAAGCTCTCGACCTTGGCGCGGAAATGGCGGTAGAAAATCATTGCCGGAATCGCGATCACCAGGCCGAGTGCGGTGTTATACAGCGCCACCGATATGCCATGTGCCAGCACCTGCGGGTTGGTGCCCGAAGGAGATTGCGAACCGAATATTTCGATCATGCCCACCACCGTGCCGAACAAGCCCATCAGCGGGGCGATCGTTGCGAGGGTGCCCAGGGTGGTGAGAAAACGCTCCAGCTCGTGCGACACGGCATGCCCCGCCTCCTCGATCGCCTCCTTCATGACATAGCGCGAACTCTTGTGGTTCCTCAGACCGGCCGCCAGCACCTGGCCAAGCGGCGAATCGCTGGCGAGTTGTTCCAGCATCTGCGGATTCACGCCCTGCTGCCGATAGGCGTTGACCACTTTGCCGAGCAAATCGGCTGGCACGACTTTTTTTCTGCGCAACACCATCAGGCGCTCGATGATCAAGGCTACCGCGATGATAGAGGCGATCAACAACGGATAAACCGGCCAGCCCGCGGCGGTGATGAGCGCAAACAATTAACTCTCCTGAAAATTTTTGCCGCCGTCACTTTAGCTTCTGCGGGACTTTTCAGCAAGGCATACCCACAGGCTTGCATTCCGGCTCATGCGTCGGCGGCGCGCTATCTGCGCAACTGCGGTACGATCGCGCTCGCACCCAAAGGGCCTTTCGCGACGCTCATTTCGTGCTTGCGTCGAGCACCTGGAACCACGCTCGAATCTTATCCACAATTTATGTGGATAAAGTTGTGCATAGTTTGCGCAAAAGGAACTTAAGTGGACTGCGCAAAAGGCTTTTTTGCTGCTGCCCGCAATTTGAACAGACTTTTTTACATATTTAAAACAAAGCGTTACAGAGGTCTCAGAGGGGGAGGGTCTGCCCAATAAACGAGCAGGCCGCGCGCAAGGCCTTGCTGTGGATAGTGTAATATCCCGACATGCCTCCAGAGCCAGAACTGACGCGGGTTTCCGGCCCGCTCCCTGCGGAGATCCTCAGCGTTTCGGCTTTGGCGCGAAGCGTGCGCGATCTGCTCGAACATCGCTATCCGCTGTTGTGGGTCGCGGGCGAAATATCCAATTGCATCCGCGCCAAGTCCGGGCATCTGTATTTCTCCCTCAAGGACGAATTGGCACAGGTGCGCTGCGTCATGTTCCGCAACCGGGGCCAATATCTGGACTGGGAACCACGCGAAGGACACAGGGTGGAAGTGCGCGCACTGGTCACCCTGTACGAGGCGCGCGGTGATTTCCAGCTCAGCGTGGAATCGATGCGCCGCGCCGGCGAGGGCGCGCTGTTCGAAGCCTTCCTAAGGTTACGCGACAAGCTGGACAAGGAAGGGCTGTTTGATGCCTCGCATAAAAAGCCGCTGCCCGCTTACCCGCAATGCATAGGCATCGTCACCTCGCTGCAGGCCGCGGCATTGCGCGACGTGCTCACCACGCTTGCGCGCCGCAATCCGTCCATCCCCGTCGTCGTCTATCCCGCGCCGGTACAGGGAGAAGGCGCGGCGCAGCAACTCGCGGCGGCAATTGCTGCCGCCGCAAGGCGAAATGAATGCGACGTGCTCATCCTCTGCCGCGGCGGCGGCTCGATCGAGGACCTGTTGGCGTTCAATGACGAAGGCCTGGCGCGTGCGATTTACGCCTGCTCGATCCCGGTCGTGACCGGCATCGGCCATGAAACCGACTTTACCATTGCCGAATTCGTGGCCGATCGGCGTGCCGCCACGCCGACCGCCGCGGCCGAGCTGGCGAGCCCGGCGCGCGCCGAATTAATCGACGAGTTGCGACAGCTGAGGCAAACCCTGCTGCGCCAAATGCAATTCACGCTCGAGGCACGGGCGCAACGCGTGGACGCTGCGGCCGGCCGCTTGCAAAGCCCCGCAGACCGGCTGGCCGCAGTTTCCGCGCGCATCAGCACGGCGCGCGTCCGCCTCGGCGCGGCGTTCGCGTTGTGCACGCGCACTGCGGAGTGGCGCCTGGCGCATGCGGCCAGGCGGCTTGCAGCGGCCATCCCGAACCTGGGCGTGCTCCAGCATAGAATCGCACAGCTCGAAACCGCGCTCCGCCGTGCGACGCCACAGCGGCTGGCCACGCTTAGCGAAAACCTCACGCGGCTTTCGCTGGGGCTCGCGCATCTGGATCCCGCCGCCGTCCTGGAGCGGGGCTACGCGATCGCGCGCAGGCCGGACGGCAGCGTGGTGCGCGAGGGCGCGGGTTTGCGCCCCGGCGATCCGCTAGAGCTCTCGTTCGCGCGCGGCGGCGCAACAGTGCGTGTGGAAAAACCCCATTGATATTGCGGACTTCGTTGCCACCGCCATGACTTATCGCCTACAATCATTGCTTTCGTATCCGCGACAGACAGACAAGGAGAATCCAGAATGGAACACAAATTGCCGCCGCTGCCTTATGCGATGGACGCGTTGCAGCCGCACATCTCCAAGGAGACGCTCGAATTCCACTATGGCAAGCATCATCAAGCCTACGTCACCAATCTCAACAACCTCATCAAGGGCACGGAATTCGAAAACGCGAGCCTCGAGGACATAACCAGGAAAGCTTCGGGCGGCATTTTCAATAACGCAGCCCAAGTGTGGAACCATAGCTTTTACTGGAACTGCCTGTCGCCCAAGGGCGGCGGCGCCCCTACGGGCGTTCTCGGCGCCGCGATCGACAAGAAATGGGGTTCCTTTGCCGCGTTCAAGGAAGCCTTCTCCAAGTCGGCCGTGGGCAATTTCGGATCGGGCTGGACTTGGCTGGTAAAAAAGGCCGATGCCTCGGTCGACATCGCGAACACGAGCAATGCGGCCACTCCGCTGACCGGTGCGGACAAGCCGCTCCTTACCTGCGATGTCTGGGAACACGCGTATTACATCGACTATCGCAATGCCCGCCCCAAGTACGTCGAATCGTACTGGAATCTGGTGAACTGGGATTTCGTGTCGAAGAACTACGCCGGTTGATGCAAAACGGCGCGCGGGTTGCTGCCCGAACACGCGCGCGGTACCGATGAAAAACCCGCTCGATTCGCTGCCGGCCACGGTCGCCTTCGGGCTTGCACTGACCCTCGCGCTGTATCTCATCGCGCACCACGCGATCGGAACCTGAGATGGACGCCGTCCCGGCGTTCGCGCGCTGGTTTCACTTCATGGCCGGCATCATGTGGGTAGGCCTGCTTTACTACTTCAACTTCGTCCAGATGGCGGCATTAAAATCCGCCGCGACCGACGGCAGCGCCGCCGCCATCAACCGCCACATCGCGCCGCGGGCGCTCGCCTGGTTCCGCTGGGCCGCGGTCGCGACCTGGATCACCGGCGCGGCGCTGCTCGCAAAGAATTTTACCGCCGCCTTCACGCTGCAACCCGGCCATATTGCCATCGGTATCGGCGCCTGGCTCGGCACCATCATGCTGATCAACGTCTGGGCGCTGTTGTGGCCGGCGCAGAAACTGGCGTTGGGACTGATAGAGGCGAGCGAGGCGCGCAGAAACGCTGCGCGTCGGCGGGCTTTCATCGTGTCGCGGCTGAACCTGGCGCTGTCGTTCCCGCTGCTGTTCTTCATGGGCGCCGCGGGCCACTCGACGATCTACTTCTGAAGCGGTTTTAGCGCGGTCCGGCGGAGAACCTTTCCAGGCCTTGGATAAGTGTCCCGGGCGAAATACCGCGCTTCTTAAACCAGCCCTGATTCATCTCCAGCGCGTAGCGCGCCGGGCGCGAGGCGCAATGCGTGGCCTCGTCCAGAGGCTGCATGTCGGCGATATTGACGATCTCGCCGCGCTCGTCGACGAAGGCGACGCTCAACGGGATGAGCGTGTTTTTCATCCACATGCAGTGGCCTGCGGACTCGTCAAACAGGAACAGCATGCCGGCGCCCTGTGCCATGGACTTGCGTTGCATCAAGCCCTGCGAGCGCGTCGCCGTCGTGCTCGCTACCTCGGCCTGAATCACGTAAATGCCGGCGCTGAGCTTGGTCGTGGGCAAAGCAGGCTGCTGCGCCAAAACCGAGGCCATCCAAAGGATCAGGCCTGCAGAGGCTGCGCCTCGAACGGCGGAAAAACATGACCAACCGGACCGGGGTTCCTGTCCCATACGCGAATACCTATCCAAGAAAATAAAAAAGGCAGGGATGAACCCTGCCTTTTGATGAAGCGCAAAATTATTTCGTTTTCTCTTCCGCTTTTTTCTCGGCCTTTTCTACTTTCTTGTCTGCTTTCTTCTCGGCCTTGGCTTCCTTTTTATCTGCTTTTTTCTCGGCCTTCTCTACTTTTTGCTCGGCCTTCATTTCTGCCTTTTCTTCCTTTTTGGAAGCATCGGCAGCAACAGCGGCTACGTTCACGGAAGCGAAAGCGGCGGCGATCATCAGTGACAGCAGTTTGCTCATGTTTTGAATCCTCTCTATTTGAGTTAATTGTAATAATTTAAGCCGGTCGACATGACCGGCCAGCCCGAATAACGCTTCTTGCGGCGCTTGGTTGACTCAGGCCGGCTCGCATTCTACAAGAAAAAACCGGCGCCAGGGAATCCCCAACGCCGGCTTTATCGCTTGCGAATCAGTTACTTCGTCTCAGCGGCTTTTTTGGACTTCTTGGCTTTGGACTTCTTGGCTTTGGCTTTGGCTTTGGGGGCCTCAGCTTTTTCGGCCGGAGCCGCTGCAGGTGCAGAAGGCGCCGCAGCCGGTGCCGCCGGAGTAGCGGGTTTGGCTTGCGCAAAAGCGGTGGCGCTCGCCGCGGCGAACACGGTGGCAACCAGGGCCGAGATCAGCTTGTTCATGGACATTCCTCTCAAAAGTTAAGGTGCGGCGACAGGCAAAAAAATGCGATGTCATCGGCAATAACGCCGCCGACCGCACCACGGTTGACAAGCTAAAGCCATTCTTCCGGCACGGCAGCTTCGCGCTATTGCCCAGGGGCGAGGCCATCCGGGGTCCACCGACCTACGGCCCGGCGTATACGATACAACGTCGGGTGCCCGATTTTGGCCCGTCATCCGCCGCACCTGACGGTTCTTGCCTTGCGCCAGCTTCAGTTCGAGCCACGCCGTCGGAATGTGCAGTCGCGCCCGGATTGGCGGATCGCGCCGCCACAAGCCGGGGGGCTCATCCATGCGCCGCGGCTCGGTGACGTGCGCCTGCAGCGCGCCTTCGCCAGTGAGCACAAGCAGCCCTTCACCGCCCGTATCGAGCCGCCGCGCCGGATACACGCCGCGGACCGGGACGTAATCCTGAAGGCAGGGGAGCCTCCCAGCGGAGGGTGAACTGGCACAGCACGCCGTAGGGCTTGTTGAAAAGGATCACTGTCGCCATGGTCGTGCGCCCCGCCGGTCCGTCCTTGAACGGTTGTGCGCAGTTTGCGCTGCGCAATGAAAAACGCCGCAGCATATAGCTGCTGCGGCGTAAGACAGGAAGCGACTGCGCTCAGGCGGCCTTGACTTGCCGTGGCGCGTCGAAGAACTGCTCGTCTTCGGTCGATCCGTGCAAGGCCGTGGTCGAGGACTTGCCCCCCTGCACCACCTGGGTCACATCGTCGAAGTAACTGGTGCCGACTTCGCGCTGGTGCTTGACCGCGGTGAAGCCCTTTTCGGCCGCAGCGAATTCCTTCTGCTGCAACTCGACGAAGGCGGTCATGTTGTTGCGCGCGTAGCCGTATGCGAGCTCGAACATGGAATAGTTGAGCGCATGGAAACCGGCCAGGGTGATGAACTGGAACTTATAGCCCATGGCGCCGAGCTCGCGCTGGAACTTGGCGATGGTGACATCGTCGAGATTGCGTTTCCAGTTAAACGAGGGCGAGCAGTTGTAGGCGAGCATCTTGCCGGGGTATTTCCTTTGCACGCCTTCGGCGAATTTCCTGGCGAAATCCAGATCCGGCGTGCCGGTTTCGCACCAAACCATGTCGGCATACTCGGCGTAGGCAATGCCGCGCGACAAGGCCTGGTCGAAGCCGTTCTTGACGCGATAAAAGCCCTCGGCGGTACGCTCGCCGGTCATGAACGGCTTATCGTTTTCGTCGACATCGGAGGTGACCAGATTGGCCGCTTCGGCATCGGTGCGCGCCAGCACAATCGTTGGCACGCCCATGGTGTCCGCGGCGAGCCGCGCGGCGATCAGCTTCTGCACCGCCTCCTGCGTAGGCACCAGCACCTTGCCGCCCATGTGACCGCATTTCTTCACCGAGGCGAGCTGATCCTCGAAGTGCACGCCGGCGGCGCCCGCTTCGATCATGGCGCGCATGAGTTCATGGGCATTTAGCACTCCGCCGAAGCCGGCTTCGGCGTCGGCGACGATGGGCGCAAAGAAATCGATATCGCCCTTGCCTTCCATGTGCTGGATCTGATCGGCGCGCGCAAGCGCGTTGTTGATCCGCTTCACCACCGTGGGCACGCTGGTTACGGCATACAGCGACTGGTCCGGGTACATGGACAGGCTATCGTTCGCATCCGCCGCCACCTGCCAGCCCGACAAGTAAATTGCCGGAACCCCTGCCTTCACCTGCTGCATCGCCTGGTTACCCGTGACCGCGCCGAGTGAGTTGACGAAGGGCATCTCGTTCGTCAGCTTCCACAGCTTCTCCGCGCCGCGCTTGGCCAGCGTATACTCGACCTGCACCGAACCACGCAAGCGGTACACGTCTTCGGCGGTGTAGCCGCGCTTAACCCCCTTCCAGCGCGGATTTTCAGCCCAATCTTTCTTGATCTTGGCGATTTCCTGCTCTCGATGACTCATGATTTCCTCTCGAAAAGATGGTTTATTTGGCAGAGCGCACCGTGCGCCTGCCATATGTCGGCGGACTAAGAGACCCGATTGGGTGAGAGCCTCCCACCTTCCCGCCATGCCGCGCCCTGTTTGGGCGCACCACACCTGACGGCAAGGGATCGTTGCCCGCCGCCTGCCGGACCTTAGACGCGGTTAGCATCGGGCCGGTTCGAACACGGGCGCATGCCATCCCGTGCAGTTAAGTTCTCTAGTCTATCAATGTTGTTGGTGCTGCGCAACAAAATTAGCACTCTAATTACCTAATGTACAAACAACGTATTAAAGAATTCGTATAGCCAATATTTTATATTGCGAAATCTTGTTTCATAGTATTGCTGCGCTGCATCAGCACCCTGTATTGTGTAGGCTTGCGCTGCATCAACCAAAGCAGCCTGTGAACCAGAGTAAAATGCGCACCTTGATCGTAGACATATTATGTATCATATATAAGACACAAGAGTTGTCAAGCCCTTCCCCATCCCGTCCATATAAGAGGAGTCCCCATGGCCAGCTACAAACACATCAAAGTCCCGAGCGTAGGCGAGAAAATCCGCGTCCGGCCGGATTTTTCCCTGGAAGTGCCAAACCAGCCGATCATCCCGTTCATCGAGGGCGACGGCACCGGTGTCGACATCACGCCGGTGATGATCAAGGTGGTGGATGCGGCAGTGGCCAAGGCTTACGCCGGCAAGCGCAAGATCTCGTGGATGGAAATGTACGCCGGCGAGAAATCATGCAAGGTGTACGGCGAAAACGTCTGGCTGCCCGACGAAACTCTGGAAATCGCCAAGGAATACGCGGTGTCGATCAAGGGGCCGCTCACCACGCCCGTCGGTGGCGGCATCCGTTCGATCAACGTAGCCATACGCCAGCAGCTGGACCTGTATGTCTGCCTGCGGCCGGTGCGCTATTTCCCCGGCGTGCCAAGCCCGCTGAAAGAGCCGGAGAAGACCGATATGGTGATTTTCCGCGAGAACGCTGAGGACATCTACGCCGGCATCGAGTGGGCCGCGGGCACGCCGGAAGTGAAGAAAGTGATCGATTTCCTGATCAAGGAAATGAAGGTCACCAAGATCCGCTTCCCCGCAAGCTCGGCCATCGGCATCAAACCGGTCTCGCGCGAAGGCAGCGAGCGGTTGATCCGGAAGGCTTTCCAGTACGCGATCGACAACAACCGCAGGTCGGTCACCTTGGTGCACAAGGGCAATATCCAGAAGTTCACCGAAGGCGCGTTCCGCGACTGGGGCTA
>ODAK010003065.1_pt1 | contig 17411 bp, 17 predicted proteins | sample 1539591 | NCBI WGS metagenome assembly ODAK01 (sample SAMEA3539303, study PRJEB22396) | soil metagenome | biome: tundra; feature: field; material: soil | place: USA | collected 2010-05 | depth 0.15 m
AACCACGCCCAGGCTCGCAAGCTGGCCGATGCGGTCGCGGCCATCCCGAATGTGGAGGTGCTGACGCCGCGCTTCTTCAACGAGATCGCCGTTCGCCTGCCGCTCCCGGCCGACGAAGTGGTCGAGACCCTGGCGGCCCTGGGCATAATCGCCGGCGTTCCGGTCTCGCGTCTGGCGCCCGACGCCGGCCTCGACGACGTGCTGCTGCTCGCCGCCACCGAACTCACCACCGACACCGACATCGCCGCCCTCACCAAGGCGCTGGCTGGAGCCCTGTCATGACCATGCAAACCATCGGACGGCCGACCCGCGCCGAGGCCATTGTCGAAAGCGCGCCGCGGACCCTCACCGGGGGTCGTGGGCTCTTGCAGCACGAGCCGCTGATCTTCGAACTGGGTGGCTGGGAGAAGACCGGCGTCGACCTGCCCGAGCCGGATATCGATGCGTCGGATCTGGGCGACCTGGTCCGCACCGCACCCATCGGCCTGCCGGGCCTGTCGGAGCCGGAGACGCTTCGCCACTATGTGCGGCTCAGCCAGCAGAACCACGCCATCGACCTGGCCATCTATCCGCTTGGCTCCTGCACCATGAAGCACAACCCGCGCCTGAACGAGAAAATGGCGCGGCTGCCGGGCTTTGCCGACATCCACCCCTTGCAGCCGCAATCGACTGTCCAGGGCGCGTTGGCGGTGATGGATGCCCTGGCCCACTGGCTGAAGACCCTGACCGGCATGCCGGCCGTGGCCCTGTCGCCGAAGGCCGGCGCCCATGGTGAACTCTGCGGCCTGCTGGCCATCCGCGCCGCCCACGAGGCCAGGGGCGATGCGCGCAAGCGCGTGCTGGTGCCGACCTCCGCCCACGGCACCAACCCGGCAACCGCGGCCTTTGTCGGCTATGAGGTCGAGGAGATCGCCCAGACGGCGTGCGGTCGGGTCGACCTGACGGACCTTAAGGCCAAGCTGGGCGCCGATGTCGCTGCGGTTATGCTGACCAACCCCAATACCTGCGGCCTGTTCGAGCGCGACATGATCGAGATCGCGGCCATGACCCACGCGGCCGGCGCCTACCTCTATTGCGACGGGGCCAATTTCAACGCCATCGTCGGCAAGGTGCGGCCGGCCGACCTGGGCGTCGACGCCATGCACATCAACCTGCACAAGACCTTCTCCACCCCGCACGGCGGCGGCGGTCCGGGCGCGGGGCCGGTGGTGCTGAGCGCCGCCCTGGCCCCCTTTGCGCCCAAGCCTTGGGTGGTCGCGGCGGAGCGCGGTTTCACCATCGTCGACCACGCGCCGGAGGGGTCGGCCAGCTTCGGCCGCCTCTCCGCCTTCCATGGCCAGATGGGCATGTATGTCCGCGCGCTCGCCTACATGATGAGCCATGGCGCCGACGGCCTGGCCCAGGTGGCCGAAGACGCCGTGCTCAACGCCAACTACGTCAAGGCGCGTCTGGGCGGAGCCATGACCGCGCCTTTCGCCGGCTATTGCATGCACGAGGCGCTGTTCGACGATCGCTGGCTGGAGGGGACCGGCGTCGCCACCCTCGACTTCGCCAAGGCCCTGATCGACGAGGGCTTCCACCCGATGACCATGTACTTCCCACTGGTCGTGCACGGCGCAATGCTGATCGAGCCTACCGAGACCGAGCCCAAGGCCGAAATCGACCGCTTCTGCGATGCGGTCCTGGCGCTGGCCGCCGCCGCCAAGGCCGGCGACGCCGAACGCTTCAAGGGCGCGCCCTTCCATGCGCCCTTGCGCCGCCTGGACGAGACCCAGGCCGCCCGGAAGCCGAAACTGCGCTGGCGGCCGGACGAAGCCCCGAGGGTCGCGGCGGAGTAGAACCCTCGCCCGGCGCCAGCGGGGAGAGGGTTCATTCCTTAAGGGCGCGGCAAACCTTTGCTTGTATCAAGGCCGCTCGCCAGTCTGGCGGGGTTCTTGTTGATGCAGCTTTACAGGGTCGACGCCGGGGTCCGGAATCTCAAGGCGATGGTGGCGACATCCTCGTCGGCGCGCATCCTGAACCTGCATGGGCTGGCGGCCGAACAGCCGGCCGATCCCGACTATGTCGCCAAGCCGATGTTCGTCCATCCGGTGCTGAACCGCGCCATCATCGCCAAGCATAATGTCGCGCCTGGCGATGAGGAGCGCATCGCGCCGCGCCGCTTCAACGCCACCAAGATCATCTTCCCCTTCGATCCCGACGACCTGAACCTGGGCGGCCAGTTCCTGTTCGTCGACCAGCTCGATTTCCTGGTCGCGCTGACCAGGCGGCTTGACTATGGCGGCCGGGCGCTGGAGCGGGACGTGGCGGTGCTGCGCATCCTCGACCGGCTGCCGACGCTCGATCCCTTCCTGGTGCGCGAGGTGCTGGCCAAGCAGCACATCGAGGTCGACCAGACCTATTACCGCCTGAGCGCGCCGGACAAGGCGCAGATGCTCAGCTTCGTCGAGGACCAGATGGAATCGCTGATCCAGCTCTGCTTCGGCGATCTGGACCCCGCGGACCCGCGCACCGAGCGCATGTCCCGTCTGCTGCTCTCCGACGGCGACAGCGCCGACTTGGCGCCGCTGAAGACCACCCTGAAGATGGACGATGAGGATTTCTCCGAGGCCATGTTCGCCTGGAAGGCCTTCCTCTATTACCGCTGGCGCGCCCAGACGATGGCGCCGGCGCTGAAATCCACCCTGCGCTCGATCGCCAAGCTCGGCAGCCGGCGCTGCGACGCCGATACGCTGGCCATCATGGTCAAGGCCAAGGGGCTGCTGGAAGGCGCGATCACCACCACCTGGCGCGAGATCGGCCAGATGCTGAAGCTCTACGACAACGCCTATCAGGGCCTGACCCAGGATCAGAAGCCGGAGAATTTCCGCGCATTCCTCAGCGAGGGCGCCAGCCTGTTCATCGGCCTTGGCGAACGGATCGGCCGCCTGGAACAGGTGGTCAGCTTCTGGACCTATCGTCTGGGCCAGCACGCCGCCATGTCGCCCGACGAGTTGACGGACAACCTGCGCGACCTCTTGCAGGGCCTGAGCATCTGGCCGGCGGTCGCCGAGGATGCGCCGGATACGGAGTATGCGGCGGCGGGTTAGGCCGCCTGCATCAGCTTCTCCGTCGTGGTGGCGGCCATGCTGGGGCGGGCGTTCATGCGCTCGAGCCAGGCCTGGAGATTGGGCTGGACCGCCAGCATGGCGCGGCACTCATCCACGCCGGGAATGAAGGCCAGGTGCGCCGCCAACAGCAGGTCGGCGATCGTGATCGCCTCGCCGGCCATATAGCGCTGGTCGCCGAGCAGGCGGCCGAGCTCGTCGATGCAGACCCTGGCCTTCGGCAGGGCGGCGGCGAACCTGGCCTCGTCCACCGGCATGCCGAACTGGGGCGCGATCAGGCGCTGGAAAACGATCGGGCTTGAGATGTCGTGCATGACGTAGCAGTCGGTGATGCCGATGACCTGGTTCATCCGCGCCTCGGCCCTGGCGTCTGCTGGCGTGAGCGGTGGCGCGGGCATCACCCGGTCGAGATAACGCAGGATGGCTTGCGTCTCGTAGAGCCGGAAGTCGCCGTGATCGAGCACCGGCATGCGCCCGAAGGGGTGGCGCGCGAGGTTTTCCGCGCTCTTGCTCGCGCTCGGATCGAGGCGGGCGATGCGATAGTCGGCGCCTTTTTCCTCGAGCCCCAGAAGGGCTGCACGGACATAGGGGCTGCCGGGAACGCCATGAACGATGAATTCAGCCATCTGAATGTCTCCTGTTCGATTGAGGACTTTAGGCGCCTGCGTAGTCGGCGAACTTCTGCAACAGGCCGGGCCAGCCGTTGCCGAGCTGGTCGGAATGGGCCGCGGCCTTCTCGCCGAATCGCTCCAGATTCCGGTGTTCAAGGGTCACCAGGGTCGATCCGTCACCCTGATCGACGAAACTCATCTCCACCTCGGTGACCAGATCCGGGTCATAGGCCCAGTCGGCGCTGATCTGCCAGGCCAGCAGCACGCGGCCGGGCGGATCCCAGGCCAGCACCTTGCCCCAATGGGTTTCGGTCCCGTCGGCGGCGCGCTCGAACCACTGGCCTCCGACGCGGGGCTCCATGATCACCTTCTCGACGGTTGCGTCGCGATGGTATGGTCCTTGGGCCACCACTGCCCCATTTTCGAGGTGAAGGCGTTGAAGGCGCGCTGTGGCGAGGCCTTGACGCTCACGGTACGGACGATAGGCGCTATGCTCATTCGGTCGGCTCCTCGGGCGTTTCGACAAAGTCCTTGAAGGCGCTGAGCGCCTTGTCCCAGTGCTGGTCCAACCAGTCCCGCATGGCGCCGATGCCGCGCGGGTCGATGCGATAGACGCGGCGGGTTCCGTCCGGGGTTTCGCTGACCAATCCAGCCTCCTTGAGCACGCGCAGGTGCTGGGAGACGGCGGGTCGGCTGACCGGCAGGCGCGCGGCCAGGGCGCCGACCGAAGACGGCGCCTCGGAGAGGCGCTCGAAGATCTCCCGACGGGTCGGATCGCCCAGGGCCGCCATGGCTTGAATTGCGTTAGTCACGACTTACGGTTAGTTAAAGCTTACGGAATGGTCAAGAGCCTTTTCGATGCGGGCGGGCGGGATCAAGGTGAGCGGTCGAGCATGGAGGGTTTCATGGACGATAGCGGCCTAGTCACCATTCAAAGCGCTCATTCGGCGGCGGAAACCCTGACGCGGCTGGAGGCCGTGCTGAAGACCAAGGGCATCCAGGTCTTCGCGCGCATCGACCATGCCGCCGGCGCGGTGTCCGTCGGTCTGGAGCTTCGTCCGACCCTTTTGCTGATCTTCGGCGATCCGCGCGCCGGCACGGCCCTGATGCAGGCCGATCAGCGCGTTGGCCTGGACCTGCCGCTGAAGGCGCTGATCTGGGAGGATGCGGGCGGCCAGGCCTTCGTCACCTATAGCGATCCGCGCTGGATCGCCCGGCGGCATGGACTGACCGGCCCGGCCGTCGAGGCCGCTGGGCGGCTGGCCGCGGGCCTGGAGGGGCTGGCGAACGCTGCGACTGGCTAAGCAGGCTCCGCGCCTCTATTCAGAGACAAAAGCGCGAAAAGGGAGGCCCCCGCCATGATCGAACGCCAGCTCGACATACCGACGCCGCACGGCGCGGCCACCACCTTCGTCGTTCATCCGGAGCGCGACGGACCGCATCCGGTGGTCTTCTTCTTCATGGACGCGCCAGCCATCCGCGAGGAACTGCGCGACATGGCCAGGCGCCTCGCCACCGGCGGCTATTACGTCATCCTGCCCAACCTCTACTACCGCGCGGGGGTCATGGAGATCGGCCCACTGGCAGACCCAGATGTCCGTATCCGGATGATGGAGTTTATGAATGGCCTGACCATCGACATGGTGATGTCGGACACCGAGGCGCTACTGGCCTTCGTCGACCAGGACCCGGCGGCCAGCGACGGGCCGATGGGCGCCGTCGGCTATTGCATGAGCGGCCAGTTTTCGATCAACGCCGCGGCCAGTTTTCCCGACCGGTTCGCCGCCGCCGCCTCGCTCTACGGCACCTTCCTGGTCACAGACCAGCCGAACAGCCCGCACCTGATGGCGCGCAAGGCCAAGGCCGAGCTCTATTTCGGATGCGCCGAGACCGACCGGTGGGCGCCGATGGAGACGGTGGACGCCCTGACCAAATCGCTGGCCGCCGACAAGATCAACGCCGAGGTCGAACTCTATCCCGGCGTCGAACACGGCTTTGCTTTCCCGCAGCGCGCCGCCTACGACAAGGACGCGGCCGAGCGGCACTGGGAGCGGCTGAACGCCTTCTACCGGCGTCGGTTGGGCTAGACCTCCGTGTACGACCTGCTCAAGGACCTCGTCGTCGTCGAGGGGGCGTCGTTTGTGGCGGGGCCGACCTGCGCCCTCTATCTGGCCCAGATGGGCGCCGAGGTGATCCGCTTCGACCAGATCGGCGGCGGGCCGGACTATAACCGCTGGCCGCTGGCGCCGGGCGGGGCCAGCTTCTATTGGGAGGGTCTGAACAAGGCCAAGAAGTCGGTGGCCATCGACCTCGGACGTCCCGAGGGCCGCGAACTGGCCCAGCGGCTGGCTGCCTCGACAGGGATCTTCGTCACCAACTATCCGGTCGAGGGATTCCTGTCCTATGATCGGTTGAAGGCGCTTCGCGACGACCTGATCCTTGTACGGATCATGGGCTGGGCCGATGGCAAACCGGCGGTCGACTACACGGTCAATGCCGCGGTCGGCATACCGTTCATGACCGGGCCAGAAGACGCGGCCGGGCCGGTCAACCATGTGCTGCCGGCCTGGGACCTGCTCACCGGCGCCTATGCCGCCTTCTCGCTGCTGGCGGCCGAGCGGGCCCGCCGGGCAGATGGCAAGGGCCGTGAGGTGCGCCTTCCGCTGTCGGACATCGCCATGGCCAGTGTCGGCCATCTGGGCCAGATCGCCGAGGTCGCCATCGGCGGTCAGGACCGGCCCCGCATCGGCAACAATCTCTACGGCGCCTTCGGGCGGGACTTCGCGGCCCGCGACGGCGAGCGGCTGATGGTGGTGGCGATCACCGCCCGGCAATGGCGCAACCTGGTCGAGGTGCTCGGCCTAACCGAGGCCGTCGCCGCCCTGGAGGCCGAGTTGGGCGTCTCATTCACCGCCGACGAGGGCCTGCGCTTCACCTGGCGCGACCGGCTCAATCCGCTGTTCGAGGCGGCGTTCGCGCGCCGGAGCCTGAGCGAACTCGCCTCTCTGCTTGACGGCGCGGGGGTGACGCACGGCGCATACCAAGCGCTGAGCGAGGCCGTGGACGGCGATGCCCGCCTGGCCTCGAACCTGAGCGAGATCGACCATCCAAGCGGCCACCGCTATCCGACGCCCGGCATCGTCGCGGACATTTCCAGCGAGACCCGCGGGGGCCCGGTCGCCGCGCCGCGCCTTGGCCAGCACACCGATGAGGTGCTCAGCCAACGCCTGGGTCTTTCGTCAGCGGAAATCGCTCGCCTGCACGACCAGGGTCTCGTCGCCGGCGGTTGAACCGGTTGGAACGGGCGTCTCGATCAGGCGTTCACGCCAGGACAATGACCTCAAGGACCCCGTCATGAGCGATCCTGACTTCTATGCCTCGCCGAATGTCGTCGCCACCGAGCGGCATCGCGACAACCGCACCCTGATTGTCGTTGTGGGCATCGTCCTCGTGGTGGTGGTGGTGGCGGTGCTGTTCTTCATCGCCAATAACAATAACCAGGTGGCCAGCCAGGCGACGACCGACCAGACCACGGCCGCGGCGCAGAAGTCGGCGCTCGCGGCTCAGCAGGCCAACGCCCAGGCGGCGCTGGCCAACGCCCAGGGCGCCGGCGCGAACGCCCAGGCCAACGCGGCGGCGGCGCAAGCGGCCAATAGCGCCAGCCTCGCCGCCCAGCGGGCGGCAGAGAGCCAGCCCGCTGTAACGCCGCCGGCCGCGGCCGCTGATAGCGGCACTTCGCCGTCGAACTAGCCGCTCGCCGAGTGCGGCGCTTTTGCCACGGCAGCGACGATTAAAGCGTCGGCCGTTAGCGGCGCGTCAACCGCGCCCTTGCTAAGCCGCATTCAATATTCATATCCCGTTCTCCCCCCGCGCGGCCGAGTCCTCAGCCGGGCGTTTTCAGCCAAGCCATGTCGCAAGTCGTGTCCCTCCGCCCCGAGCCCCTGCCAGGCGCCCCGCTCGCCGGCCTGTTTGCGTCCGCGCAAAAGGCCGCGCAGGGCGGTTTTCGGCTGCTGTTCGTGGCCGTCGGATGGGTGCTGATCGTCGGCGGCGTGGTGCTGGCGTTGCTGCCGGGCCACCTGGGCGTGCCGTTGCTGGCCATCGGGCTGATCCTGGTGCTGCGCAATTCCTACAAGGCCAAGCGCCAGTTCATCCAGATGCAGCGGCGCCATCCCCGCTTCGTGCATCCCGTGCGCCGGCTGATCCGCCGCGAGCCGGAGATTTTCCCGGTGCTCTGGCAACAGGTGCTGCGCTTCGAGCGCACCGTCCTGCCGTCCCGCTGGCGCCGCGCCGGTATCTGGCGGCGGCGCTACTTCAAGCGCCGCGCTAGCACTTAGCGCTCGTCACCTTTTCCACCAGATCCGCCAGCCGCTCGGCCGCATCGGGACGCGCCACCGAGCGCGCGGCCACGGACATGGCCGCGAGCCTGCTCGGGTCGTCCAGCAGGGCGCCCAGCACGGAGGCGAGGCTCTCGACGCTCAGATTCTCCTCGCGCAACACCACCGCCGCGCCGGCGTTGGCGAGCAGGGCGGCGTTCTCGCCCTGGTCGTCGTCGAGGGCGATCTTCAGCGGGATGAGGATGGCGGGCTTGCCGGCGACAGCCAGCTCGCAGACCGTCGAGGCGCCGGCGCGGCCGATCACCAGATGTGCCTCAGCCAGCCTGCCGGCCATGTCGCGGAAGAAGGGGGCCAGCTCGAAGACCACGCCGGCGCCCTGGTAGATGGTCCGCGCGCTCTCGATGGATTCGGCCCGCGTCTGTTGCTGGATTGTCAGCCGGTGGCGCAGGGCCTGCGGCAGTTGCGCCACGGCGCGGGGGACCGTCTCGGAGACCACGCGCGCGCCCTGGCTGCCGCCGGTGACCAGCAGGTTGATGCGGCCGGTGGGCGCGACATAGGCGAGGTCGGCGAGGGCGCGGATCTCCGGGCGCACGGGATTGCCGACCACCACGGCGCGGGCCTGAACCTTGGCCGGGGCCTTCTTCAGGGTCGGAAAGGCGCAGGCCACCGCCGTGGCGCGCCCCGCCAGCAGGCGGTTGGCGCGGCCCATCACCGCGTTCTGCTCGTGGATCACGATTGGCCGGCCGGCGCTGGCCGCCGCGATCAGCGAGGGCAGGGAGGGATAGCCGCCGAACCCGACCACAACGGCCGGTTCGATCCGCCTAAAGGCCTTGCGCGCGGTCAGGGCGCCGCGCGCGATGGCCATTCCGGCCCGCGCCATGCCCAGCGGATCGCCCGGGCGATAGGTGGCGGCGGAAAGGGCGATACGCTCCTCGGCCGGGAATTCGCCCGCATAGGCCGCGCCGCGCTCGTCGGTGGCCAGCACCACCCGCCAGCCACGGCCGATCAGCGTCTCGGCGAGGGCCTGGGCCGGGAAGAGGTGGCCGCCGGTGCCGCCGGCGGCGACAACCGCGAGCTTAGCTGTCACGCAAACGCGCCGATCGCCGGTTCGGGCGCGTCATAGGCGCCCGGCCGCTTGCGGGTCAGCGCCAGCGCCATGCCCATGGTCAGGCCCATGGCCAGCATCGACGAGCCGCCATAGGAGATGAAGGGCAGCGTCATGCCCTTGGTCGGGATCAGGTCCAGGTTGACCGCCACATTGATGAAGGCCTGCTGGCCGACCAGCACGAAGAGGGCGCCGGCCGCCACCTGCTCGAACGGGTCCGACAGCTTCATCGCCTTGTAGAGGCCGCGGATGACGATGAAGCCGAACAGGGTGATTAGCAGCAGCGAGAAGATCAGGCCGTATTCCTCGGCCGCGCCGGCATAGGCGAAGTCGGTGTGCACGTCGGGCACCTGGCGCTTCAATATGCCCTCGCCGGGGCCGCGGCCGAACCAGGCCCCGGCGGCGATGGCCTCGCGGGCGCGGTCGATCTGGTGGGTGTCGGTGGTCTCGGGCGAGAGGAACTTGTTCACCCGGCTGGCGACGTGATCGAAGACGAAGTAGAGCGATATGCCGCCCGCCAGGGCGGCGCCGCCCAAGCCGACGATCCACTTCATCGGCACCCCGGCCATAAAGAAGGCCGCGCCGAAAGCAATGGTGATCAGGATGGTCTGGCCGACGTCCGGCTGGATGAGAAGCAGCGCCACGGCCACGGCGTAGAGGCCGAAGGCGATGGAGACGCCGGGCACGCCTTCGCCCTTCTGGCCCTCGGCGAACATCCAGGAGGCCAGCACGATCAGGGCCGGCTTCATGAATTCCGACGGTTGCAGCGAAAAGCCGCCGATCTCCACCCAGCGCGTCGCGCCCTTGGCGTGGTGGCCGAGCAGGGGCAGCGCGATCATCATCGCCACGGCGATCACGTAGATGAAGAAGGCCGAGCGGCGGATGGCGCGCGGGCTCATCATCGAGACCGCGATCAGGATGATGGCGCCGAAGAAGGCGAAAATGCATTGGCGCACCGCGAAGTGGAACGGGTCGCCGATATTCATCCTGGCCGCCGCCGCCGGGCTGTTGCCGAACGAGAGCAGCACCCCGATGGTGATCAGGACGGCGGTCGCGCCGAGCAGCAGATGATCGGTGGTCCACCACCAGACGCCGATTCGGGTGCGGTCGGTGCGGGGAAAGGCGTGCTGGTTGGGAGTCATCCGGTGGCGCCCTTCAACGGTCGCTGCAAAAGGCCGTGCACGGCCGAGCGGAAGGCCTCGCCACGCACCTCGAAATCGGGGAACTGGTCGAACGACGCGCAGGCCGGCGACAACAGCACGATGGCCGGTTCGCCCGACGCGCGCGCGTCGGCGAAGGCCGCCGCCACCGCCGCCTCGATGGTGTCGGTAAGACGGTAAGGCGCCTTACCGTCGAGGGTCTTGGCGAAATCCTCGGCCGCCTCGCCGACCAGATAGGCCTTGGCGATGCGGGGAAAGAGGTCCTCCAGCGGCTCGATGCCGCCGGCCTTGGCCCGGCCGCCGGCGATCCAATAGAAGCGAGGGTAAGAACTCATCGCCTGCCGCGCGGCATCGGCATTGGTGGCTTTCGAGTCGTTGACGAAGCGCACGGTCTCGATCTCGCCCACCGTCTCCATGCGATGGACCAGGCCGGGGAAGGTGACCAGGCCGGTCGCGGCATCCTCGACCGAAAGGCCGAGCGCGCGCGCGGCGGCGTAGGCGGCCGCCGCATTCTGCCAATTGTGCCGGCCGGGCAGGGACCGGGCGCGCAAAAGGTCGGCGACCTCGATCACCCGATCGCCGGTGGCGTCATAGAGCACGCCCTGCAGGGCATAGACGCCGCGGCCCATCGCCTTGCGCGCCGAGATCGGCCATGTGGTGCGGCGGTTGGCGGCGGTAATTTCGGTGCAGATCTGCTGGCAGGCGGCGTCATCGACCCCGATCACCGCGGTATCGCCGACGCCCTGGTTCAACAGCACCCGCCGCTTGGCCGCGACATAGCCCTCCATGCCGCCATGGCGGTCCAGATGGTCGGGGGTGATGTTGAGCAGGATGGCGACGTCCGGCTTGAGGCTGAAGGTCAGGTCGAGCTGGTAGGACGACAGTTCGAACACATAGACCGCGCCACCGTGCATATCCTCGAGGCCCAGCACGCCAAGGCCGATATTGCCGCCGATGCGGGCGTCGCGGCCGGCGGCGGTGAGCATGTGGCCGAGCAGGGCGGTGGTCGTCGACTTGCCATTGGTGCCGGTGATGGCCACCACCTTCGGCCGCTTGTGGATGGGGGCGGCGTTGATGGCGCGGGCGAAGAGCTCGATGTCGCCGATGATCTCGACGCCGGCCGCCTTGGCCAGCTTGACCGTCCAGTGCGGTTCGGGATGGGTCAGCGGCACGCCCGGCGACAGCACCAGCGAGACGAGGCTCGACCAGTCGGCGGTGCGCAGATCGGTCAGTTCGAAGCCTTCGGCGGCCGCGGCCGCGCGCGCTTCGGGGTTTTCGTCCCAGGCGACGACTACGGCGCCCCCAGCCCTGAGCGCGCGCGCCGAGGCCAGGCCGCTGCGGGCGAGGCCGAAGACGGCGACGCGCTGGTCCTCGAAGCCGCGGACGGGGATCACGATGTCGGCCCCTCCTGCTTCATCTGAGTTTCAGCGTCGCCAGACCGAGCATGGCCAGCATGATGGCGACGATCCAGAACCGCACGACCACGGTGGATTCGGCCCAGCCCAGCTTCTCGAAGTGGTGGTGGATGGGGGCCATCAGGAAGACGCGGCGCCCGGTGCGCTTGAAATAGACCACCTGGATGATCACCGAGGCGGCCTCGACCACGAAGAGGCCGCCGACGATGGCCAGCACGATCTCGTGCTTGCAGGCGACCGCGACGGTGCCCAGCGCGCCTCCGAGCGCCAGGGAGCCGGTGTCGCCCATGAAGATCTTGGCCGGCGGCGCATTGTACCAGAGGAAGCCCAGGCCAGCGCCGATCAGGGCGCCGCAGAAGACCGACATCTCGCCGACGCCGGGGACGAAGTGGACCTGCAGATAGTCGGCGAACAGGTGGTTGCCGACCAGATAGGCGATCACGCCGAAGGCCGCGGCGGCGATCATCACCGGCACGATGGCCAGTCCATCCAGCCCGTCGGTGAAGTTCACCGCATTGGCCGCGCCGACGATGACGAAGCCGGCGAAGGCCAGGTAGAACCAGCCCAGATTGATCACCAGCGCCTTGAAGATCGGAAAGGCGATCGAGGTGGCCAAGCCGGTCGCGCCCGCCTGCGGCGGCGCGAGCTTGATCATGGCGAAGACGCCGGCCGCGGCGATGGCGAACTCGACCGCCAGCCGGGCGTAGCCGGAAACCCCGGCGGTGCTCTGCTTGGCCACCTTGGCGTAGTCGTCGAGGAAGCCCAGCAGGCCGAACAGCGCGGTGATCACCAGCGCCACCCAGACATAGACATTGGTCAGGTCGCCCCAGACCAGGGTGCCGACCAGCACGCCCGCCAGGATCATCAGCCCGCCCATGGTCGGCGTGCCGGCCTTTTCGATGACGTGGCGCGCGATGCCGTCGGTGCGGATCGGCTGGCCCTTGCCCTGCCGGGCCTGCATCCAGCGGATGAAGCGCGAGCCCATGGCCACCACCACCAGCTGGGCGGTCACCACGGTCATGCCGGTGCGAAAGGTTAAGTATCTCAAGAGGTTGAGGACGGGCACATAGTGATGGTGCTCGGCGAGGCGCAGATAAAGCAGATAGAGCATCAGCGCGCCTCCCTGGCGGGGGGCTCAAGCGCGCCCAGGGCCTCGACGAGGGCCTTGGCGTGCGAGTCCCGCGATCCCTTCACCATCACAACGTCGCCGGGCTCTATGGCCCGTACGAGCCGCGGGACGAGGCCGGCGGCGTCATCGGCGTAACCGCCGCGGCGAGTCGGAGGAAGGGCGTCGAAGAGCGATTTCATCAGCGGCCCGGCGCAGAAGACCAGGTCGACCCCGGCGGCCTCAATCGGCTCGGCCAGACGGGCATGGAGGTTGCGCGCCTCGGCCCCCATCTCGAGCATGTCGGTGAGGGCGACGATCCGCCGCCCCTTGGCCGGGGTGCTCCCTAGGGTCTTCAAGGCCGAGGCCACCGAGATCGGGTTGGCGTTATAGCTCTCGTCGACCAGGGTGAATTCGCCGCGCTCGAACCGCACGGTCCGCGACGCGCCGCGGCCTTCCAGCGGCTCGAACGCGGCCAGGGCCGTCAGACCGTCGTCCAGCGGAACGTCCAGGGCCTCGAGCATCAGCAGCATCGCCAGGCTCATCACGCCCCAGTGCGAACCCGTTTGGCGCAGCGGAAAGCTGAGGTCGAGGCCATCCAGCCTGGCCCGCACCGTCGCATGCCGACCGACCTCGAAGCCCAGCAGCCGCGCATCGGCGCTCTCGGCGGCGCCAAAGGTGCGGACACGCGCGCCGGCGCGCTCGGCATCATCCTTCAGGGTGGAAAACCAGTGGTCGTCGGCGTTCAGCACGGCCGTTCCGCCGGGCGAAAGACCCTCGAAGATCTCCGCCTTGGCGCGGGCGATGCCGCGTTCGCCTTCGTCGAAGTTCTCGATGTGGGCGATGCCGACATTGGTGACGGCGACGGCGTGCGGCGCGATCATCCGCGTCAGCGGGCTGATCTCGCCGGGATGGTTCATGCCGACTTCGAAGACGGCCCGCTGGGTCCCGCGCGGCATGCGCGCCAGGGTCAGCGGCACGCCGATGTGATTGTTGTAGGACTTGACCGAGGCGTGGGACGGACCGGCCAGCGCCAGCGCGCCGGCGATAGCCTGGGTGAGGCTGGTCTTGCCCACCGAGCCGGTGACGGCGCCACGCCTGGCCTGGGTCGCCCGTTCGCGCGCGGCGAAGCTCAGGCGTTCGAGGGCGGCCTGGGTGTCTTCGACCTGGATGGCTTCGCCGGGGGTGGGCTGGGAGACCAGGACGCCGGCCGCGCCCTTGGCCTGGGCCAGGGCGACGAATTGGTGGCCGTCACGCTCGCCGGTCAGGGCGACGAAGAGGTCGCCGGGCTCGAGCGTGCGGGTGTCGATCGAGACACCGGTGGCGACGAAGGAGGCGCCGCTGCCGCGCCCGCCGGCCGCGTGGGTGATCTCTTCGGAGGTCCAGAGCGGCTCAACCACGCGCCGCCTCCAGGCCGAGCGCGGCCGAGACTTCGGTGACGTCGTCGAAGGGCAGCAGAGTTTCGCCGACCAGTTGGCCCTGTTCGTGGCCCTTGCCGGCAACGACCAGGATGTCGCCGTCGCCCAGCTCGGCCACGGCGGCGGCGATCGCCTCGCGCCGGTCGCCGATCTCGCGCGCGCCGGGGGTGGCGGCCAGGATGGCGGCGCGGATGGACGCCGGCTGTTCCGTACGCGGATTGTCGTCGGTGACGATGACCAGGTCGGCCAGGCGCGCGGCGATCTCGCCCATCAGCGGCCGCTTGCCGCGGTCGCGGTCGCCGCCGGCGCCGAAGACGACGATCAGCCGGCCGCGCGCATGTGGGCGAAGGGCGCTCAGGACCGTCTCCAGGCCGTCGGGCGTATGGGCATAGTCGACAAAGGCCTCGCCGCCATGCGGGCCGGCGCCGACGCGCTGCAGCCGGCCGGGCGCGCCCTCGATATGCTCCAGCGCCGCCAGCACCTCGCCGACGTCCTCGCCGACGGCGATGCACAGCCCCGCCGCGACCAGGGCGTTGGAGGCCTGGTAGGCGCCGACCAGGGGCAGACGCACCCTATAGGTCTGTTCTTTTGCCTTGAGGCTGAGGAGCTGGCCGCCCGGCGCCGCCTCGCGATGGACCAGGCGCAGGCTCTGGCCCTGTTCGCCGACCGAAAGCACCGTCTGGCCGGCCAGGATGGCAGCGGCGGCGAAGGCGGGGAAGGCGTCTGAGTCGGCGTTCAGCACGGCGGTCCCGCCGCGCGGCAGCAGGGCCTGGAACAGGCGCAGCTTGGCGTCGCGATAGGCTTCCATGTCGCCGTGATAGTCGAGATGGTCCTGGGTCAGGTTGGTGAAGCCGGCCGCAGCAAGCCGCACCCCGTCCAGCCGGCGTTGATGGATGCCGTGGGAGGAGGCCTCCAGCGCCAGGTGGGTGACGCCGCGCTCCGCCAGTTCGGCCAGCAGCCGCGCGGTGTCGGCGGCGTCCAGGCTGGTCAGGCCTCCCGGCGGGGTGATTTGCTGATCGCCGGCGATCACGCCCAGCGTGCCCATGCTGGCGGCGTTGCGGCCTAGGCGGGTGAATATCTGCCGGCAGAAGGTGACCACCGAGGTCTTGCCGTTGGTGCCGGTAACCGCAACACAGGTCTCGGGCTGGGCGCCCCAGAAGGCGGCGGCGGCCAGCGCATAGGCCCGCCGGGGATCGCAGGCGCGCACCACGGGGACGGCCAGGCCCTCGATCGCCTCGTCGGTCAGCACCGCGGCGGCGCCAGCCTTCAAGGCGTCGCCGATAAAGCGGCGCCCGTCGGCCCTGGCGCCGGTCAGGGCGACGAACAGCCAGCCCGGTTGCACCAACCGGCTGTCGGCGGTCACCCCGGTGATCTCGGGATCGGGATCGACGGGGCGGCGGACGAGCGCGGAGAGACGCATGGGTCTACTGGTCGCTCGCCGCATTGGGCGGGGCGACGACCGGCACGATGGCTTCGCGCCTGACGCCCAGGATCGGCGCGATCCGCTCGATGACCCGCCCGGCGGTGGGGGCCGCGGTCTGGGCGCCCATGGCGAAGCCGCCGGAATCCTTGGTCGGTTGCGGCTCGTCGAGCAGGATGAAGATGAAATAGCGCTGGGCGTTGGCGGGACCGTCGGTGGGGAAGATCGCGGCGAAGGAGGACACCCGCTTGCCGACCGCATAGTGGCCGTTGATGGCCTTTTGCGCCGTGCCGGTCTTGCCGCCGACGCTGTAGCCGGGGGCGGCGGCGTCGGCGCCGCGGCCGGTGCCGAGGGTGGCGTTCAGCCGCATCAGGTCGAGCATGGTGCGCGAGGTCTGTTCGGAGACCACGCGGCGACCCTTCGGAACCTCGCCGGGCGCCAGCTTGCGGATGGTCAGCGGGATGTATTCGCCGTCGTTGAAGATGGCGTTCATGCCGGTGGCGATAGCCAGAGGCGTCACCGAGATGGCCTGGCCGAACGACATCGAGGCCACCGTATTGTCGCTCAGCCGCGTCGCCACCAGCGGCCGGGCCGATTCCCTAAGTTCGCTTGGCGCGGCGGCATAGAGGCCGAAGCTCCGGAAATAGCGCTGCAGCCGGTCGCCGCCGGCCAGCAGGCCCAGCCGCGCCGCGCCGATGTTGGAGGAGTGGGTGAAGACCTGCCAGAGCGGCAGGTTGACGGCGGACTTCTCGTCGTCGCGGATCTTTTGGTTGCCGATCTGCAAGGGGGTGGTGGTGTCGAAGACGGTATTGATGTTGGCGACGCCGGAATCGATGCCCATGGCCAGGGTGAAGACCTTGAACACCGAACCGGGCTCGAAAACCGTCGAGGTGACGTGGTTGATATTGGCGACCGGGTTCGCGTCGATATTGTTCGGGTCGAAGGCCGGATAGGAGGTCATGCCGAGGATTTCGCCGGTCTTGACGTCGGTGACGATGCCGATGGCGTCCAGCGCGCGGAAGTTCACCGCCGCCTTCTCCACCTCGTCCTGCAGGGCGGCCTGGACGCGCAGGTCGATGGAGAGCGCCACCGGCCCCTTGCCGGCGTCGGCGCGGATGGACTTGTCGAGGGCCAGTTCGGCGCCGGAAATGCCGATCCCGCCGCGGTCGACGAAGCCGATCAGCTGGCCGGCGGTCGGCCCCATCAGATAGGCCCGCTTCGGCTCCGGCTGAAAGGACAGGCCCGGCAGGCCGAGATCGTCGATGCGGTCCTTGTCGGCCGGGGTGAGGCCGCCAATGAGGTACTGGCGCCGGTCGGCCTTCAGGGCCCGATCCAGCCGCTCCTGCGAAAGCCCGGGCAGGGCGGGGCCGAGCACGCGGCGGACCTCGTCCGGGTTCCAGTTCTCGTGCGGGTCGTAGTAGAGGCCGAAATGGGGCAGGTCGGCGGCCAGCAGCTGACCGTTGCGGTCGGTGAGTTCGGCCCGCGCGCCCGGCGGTACGCCCTCGGCGCCGGCGCGGTCATTGTCCGAAAACAGCGCCGTGCGCGCCGCGCCGCCCGCAAGGGTCAGGAAGGCGGCGGTGAAGATGGCCAGCACGAAAAAGATGCGCAGCCGCGTGTCGTCCTCGGCGCGGTCCTCCGCCTTTGCGCGGCCGAAGGCGCGCTCGATGCGCCAGATCGGCTCGGTGACCCAGCGCCAGGCCGGCGGAAATCGGTGCAGGGGGATATCGGCGGGGCTC
>ODAK010003066.1_pt1 | contig 17404 bp, 17 predicted proteins | sample 1539591 | NCBI WGS metagenome assembly ODAK01 (sample SAMEA3539303, study PRJEB22396) | soil metagenome | biome: tundra; feature: field; material: soil | place: USA | collected 2010-05 | depth 0.15 m
GGCGACGTGCACGCCGCTGGCGGGCCGGCCCTGATTGCCGATCCAAAAGAAAGGATGGCCGTCAGCTCCGAAGCCGGCGTGAGAACCGATATGGTCGAGCATGAGGGTACCTCTTTTGAGTGGATCCTGGCACGGTGCCGAGTGCAGAGGAAGTCGCGAACAAAAATCTTCGACTGCTCGTGGGGCATTGCGCAACCTAGAGTGATCGACGCAATCCGCGATGGCGCCCCGGTTGGCCAATTCACTCTCCCCTAAGCCATACTTGGCAGCTTGACACCACAACCCACGACGCGCGGCGTCATCCGTCCCCTATATCACTCGCCGGATTCCCTACTACGAGGTCCTCGACGAGGAGGGGTTGGTGCTGCTCGAGCAGAACGCCGACACGATCCTCGAGGAGATCGGCATCGATTTTCGGGACGATGCCGAGGCGCTCGCGATCTGGAAGGCCGCTGGCGCCGACGTCCAGGCCGAGCGCGTGCACTTCCCCCGACGTCTGTGCCGCTCGATTATCCAGCGCGGCGCGCCACGCGAATTCACGCAACATGCGCGCAACCCGGCCCGCAGCGTCCTCATTGGCGGCAAGAACACGGTGTTCGCGCCGGCCTACGGCTCGCCGTTCGTGCGCAATCTGGACGAAGGACGCCGCTACGCGCGGATCGAGGATTTCCGCAATTTCGTCAAGCTCGCGTACGTGTCCAACGCGCTGCACCATTCGGGCGGCACGATCTGCGAGCCGGTCGACCTGCCCGTCAATAAACGCCATCTCGACATGGTGTACAGCCATCTGAAGTACCGCGACAAACCCTTCATGGGCTCCGTGACGCACCCGGAGCGCGCGGCGGATTCGGTGGCCTTGGCCAACATCGTATTCGGCCCGGAGCTGAACGATCCGCTGACCGGACGACCGAAGACCACGATCATCAACCTGATCAACGTCAACTCGCCGATGACCTACGACGCGACCATGCTGGGTGCGGCCAAGGTTTACGCACGCGCCAACCAGGCCACGATCATCACGCCGTTTATCCTGGCCGGCGCCATGTCGCCGGTCACGATCGCCGGCACTATTGCACAGACGCTGGCCGAAGCGCTGGCGGGGCTTGCCTTCGTACAGCTCATCAATCCCGGCGCGCCGGTGGTGCTCGGCAGCTTTGCCTCATCGATCTCGATGCAATCGGGTGCCCCGACCTTCGGCACGCCTGAACCGGAATTGGTGCTGTACTCGATGGCCGCGCTGGCGCGGCGCCTGGGGGTGCCGTTCCGCTCGGGCGGGAGCCTGTGCGCTTCCAAAATCCCTGATGCGCAGGCGGCTTTCGAATCGGCCAATACGCTGCTGCCGAGCTGCCTGGCGGGCGTGAACTTCATGCTGCACGTGGCCGGCTGGCTCGAGGGCGGCCTCGCGATGGGCTACGAGAAATTCGTCATGGACGTGGATCAGGCCGGCATGATGCATACGCTGCTCGCGGGCATAGACCTGTCGGTGAATGGCCAGGCGCTGGATGCCATACGCGAGGTCGGGCCCGGCAAGCACTTTCTGGGCTGCGCCCATACGCAGGCCAATTTCGAGAATGCGTTCTATCGCTCCCCGCTCGCGGACAACAACAGCTACGAGCAATGGGAAGCGGAAGGTTCGCCCGATATGACCAAGCGCGCGAATGCGCTCTGGAAAAAGCAGCTCGCCGAGTATGTCGAGCCGCCGCTCGATCCGGCGATCGACGAGGCGTTGCTCGACTACATCGCCCGCCGTAAGGCGTCGTTCCCCGACTCGATGGTGTGAGTTCTCAGTCCGCCTTGACCGTTTCGGTGCGGCGCGGCCGGCGGCCGCGAGTCTGGCTCTGGCTGATGGATTCCTTCGGTGCGGGCAGCTGCACCACGCGGCGCAGGTGAGCGTAGTCGGCACTCTTGTGCGGAATCGCCATGGCCTCAACGAAGTGATGCTGGAAGCGCGGCTCGATGGCGGTCTCCATCTTCTCGATGCGCCGGACCAGTGTTTCGATGACCGCACGTGAGGTCGCATCGAGCAACGCGATGCGGGCACCGGTGCCGGCGGCATTGCCCGCGGAGCGCACCTGGCTCAAGTCGCAGTCCGGAATCATGCCGAGGATGGTCGCGTACTTGACGTCGATGTGACTGCCGAATGCGCCCGCCAGGCGGATGCAATCCACATGATCGATGCCGAGGCGTTCCATCAGCAGTGCGATGCCGGCATAGAGGGCCGCCTTCGCGAGTTGAATGGCGCGCACGTCGGTCTGCGTGATCTTGAGCTCGAGCGCGCCGACAGCGCGCCATCGACCACGCCGTCCTGGTTGATGATGCCGGCGAGATACATCTCCGCGATCACTTCGATGATGCCCGAGCCGCACACACCGGTGATGCCGGTGGCGGCTGTGGCTTCCTCGAAACCGCGCTCGTCGGACCACAGATCGGAGCCGATGAGCCTGAAACGCGGCTCGAGCGTCTCGCGATCGATGCGTACGCGCTCGATCGCCCCGGGCGCCGCGCGTTGACCACAACTGATCTGCGCGCCTTCAAAGGCCGGCCCGGTGGGGCTCGAGCAGGCGACCAGGCGCGTGCGATTGCCCAGAACGATCTCGGCATTGGTGCCCACGTCCACCAGCAGCGTCATCTTGTCCGATAGATCGGGGCGCTCGGCCAGCACCATGCCGGCGGCATCCGCCCCGACGTGCCCGGCAATGCAGGGCAGCACGTAGACGCGCGCGTTGCGATTGAGCTTGAGATCGATGGCGTTCGCGCGCAGCGTGAGCGAATGATCGGTGGCCAGAGCGAAGGGGGCACCGCCCAGTTCGACCGGGTCGATGCCCAGCAGCAGGTGATGCATGATGGGGTTTCCGACCAGCGTCGCCTCGAGGATGTTCTCAGGCGACGTGCCGGCGATGCGCGCCACGTCCGCCGCCAGCGCGCTGAGCGCCTCGCGCACCGCCGCAGTCATCTGCGCCGCGCCGCCCGGATTCATCATGGAGTAGGAGACGCGACTCATGAGGTCTTCACCGAAACGGATCTGCGGATTCATGACGCCCGCCGAAGCCACGACGTCGCCACTGAGCAGATCGCACAGGTGCGCGGCAATGGTCGTGGAGCCGATGTCGACCGCAAGCCCGTAGATCTGCTCATGCAGGCCCGGCCAGACACCGATGATCTGTTTGGCTGCGTGCACGGCCACGGTGACCTGCCAGGATCCGGCGCGCAACGCCGCCTGCAGCGTCTGCAGCACCGACAGATCGCAGCTCAATCCGGTCAGCCGCCACTCGAGTTCGAGCGCATCGTGCAGTCGGCGCAGGTCTCCGGACGGATCGTGCATGTCCGGCGGCTGCACTTGCACGTAATGCAGGCGCACGACCGGATGCAGTTCGATCGCACGCACCTCGGCATCCTTGCGTACCACCTGGCGATGCACCTGGCTGCTCGCCGGCACGTCGATGACCACATCGGCCTCGACGCGCGCCGCGCACGACAGGCGCCGGCCCTCAGGCATAGGCACACGCTTGGAATACCGCACTTCCGTCTCGCTGAACGGCGAGAGGCTCGCGACCGAAGAAGACAGTCCGTGCTTGGCGAACTCCCCTTCCGCGACCAGGATCTGACAGCGCCCGCAAAGACCACGCCCGCCGCACACCGAATCGATGTCCACGCCCAGCGCGCGTGCGGCGCTCAGCAGCGGCGTACCCATGGGAAAGTGCCCACGCTTACCGGAAGGCATGAACACGTCGATCCGCTCGTGATGCCGATCGGCGCCATCAATCTGGCAGGCGTGCAGGTCATGCGTCTCGTGCACCGGTTGCGCACCGAGCTCAAAGTCAACACCTCCTGCGGAGCCTCCAACATCAGCTTCGGCCTGCCCAAGCGCGATGGCATCAACGCCGCATTTCTGACCATGGCGATGGGCGCCGGAATGTCGCGCCACGAAATGACGCTCAGTGCGCCCATGTCGCGGCCCCCTCATGGCGTCAGATCCCGATGATAAATGGCAACCGCCCCCGGGACTTTCGAAATTGCGACGTCCACTTTCCCAGAAGCGACATCGAGACCCGCCGCTCGGCTTAACAATATCTGGGCGCGGTGTCCTATTAAATCTTGATGCCGGCTGAGAGATTTGAACTCCCGACCAACGGTTTACAAAACCGCTGCTCTACCACTGAGCTAAGCCGGCACAGGTGCAAGGACCAACGACGGATCGGACGGAATTTTATCAGCCGCTGGCGCTGTTGGCCGGGCAGTCGGCAATCTTGACTGGGCCGAGGCTATAGGCGGCGTGGGCCGGAGCACTGAGCAGGTCCGCTGGCTGTGGATCGGCTTCGTTAAGCTTCAGATCGAAGTCGAGCCAGTGGGCGGTCATGGTGCGTTGGCGCATGCCCAGCGTCGGCTTGAGGCCGAGCGCGCGCACCTGCTCGGCGCGGCGTACGGCGTGGGCCTGATCGGCAAATACGCCCACCGAGACGCGATCGCTCTGCTCGGGCTGAGTCATGACCGCGGCATCGTGGATGCCTGCGGCATTCAAGGTTTGGATGGCGCGACGCTGCGACTCTGACGTGAGCTCACCGATGTACACCCAGTAGACGTTCGGGTTCGTGCTCTCGGCGCTGCGATCACGCGGGTCCCAACCGCGGGCGCGCAGGCGCTCGGCCGCGGCATTGGCCGCATTCCCATCCTCGAACGGTCCGAGGCTGCGACAGCGCGTGGGCGCCCCCGCGGCGGTAGCGCCCGATGCCGTGGCGGCGGCCGGCGCCCCAGAGGCTACCGGTGCGGCGCTCGCCGCAGGCCCTGAGGACGCAGCGGACGATTGGGGCCTCGGGACCAGTTGCAGTGGCGGGATCGATGCGTCGCGATCGGCTGCGGACGGAGCCTTCGGCGGGGTATCGATCCAATGCGCCCAGCCGAAGAACGCCAGGTTGACGACTATTAATGCCAGGACTACGAAGCGCACGCGCTGATTCTATTCGAATTGCGTTCGCGCGGAGCGCAGCACGGCCAGACCCCTTAGCGCGAGCTCATCCTCGCGGCGACGCGGCTCGCGCAATAGCGGCCCGATGGCATCGGCCGCCCCGCCGGATAGGATCAAGCGCGGCGTGCTGCCGAGGAGTACGCGTGCTGTGCGCATCGCCTCCGAAATCAACGCGGCCGCGGCGCGCACCGCGCCGGCCGCGACGGCCTCGCGAGTATCGCGCGCAAAGAGGCGTGCGCGGCTTGCCCTTGAGCCGTCGGCTGCACTGCGACCTCCGGCACGACGGCGGATGCCGGCCGTGTGCTCGAGCAGCGACTCGATCATGAGCTTGGGTCCGGGAATGATGCTGCCACCGCGATGCTTTCCATCCGCATCGAGCAGATCGATGGTCATGGCCGTGCCGACTGCGACCAGGCACAGCGCCCGGCCCGGATGCTCCGAGCGCGCACCGATCAGCGCCGCCCAGCGGTCGGCGCCCAGTCGCCAGGGCTGCGCATAGCCGTTGCGTACCCCGGCCGCTGCGCGTGTGCTGCGCACGAACTGCGGCGGCCGCAGCCCGGCACGGCGCACGATGCCGCGCAATTGCCGCTCGACCGCGGCGCCAGCAACGTTGCAGGCTTGGATTCTCAAATGCGGACCGAATCTTGCGAGCGAGCGCTGCAATGCGCTGCCATTGCCGCGCAGTTCCTCGAGCTCGAGCGCGCCTTTGGCCGCGAAACGCTGGCCTCGCCGATAGGGTCCGAGCATTAGCGCCCATTTCAGGCGCGAATTGCCGATATCCATCAGCAATACGCTCTCCGGGCGCTTGAGTGCCGGGCGGCGCTTTGAACTCACGCGACGGCCCTGACCGACACGTCGCCGGTCACGAAACGCTGGATCCCCTCGCGAGTCTGCACGCACAGCGCGCCGTCGAGATCGATTCCGCGCGCATGACCGGAAACGCTGCCGGCATCCAGACTGACCCGCACCAGCTTGCCCGAGAGCGCATCGGCCGCGCGCCATTCCTGCGCGAACGCACTGAAGCCCTCGCGCTCGAACTGCACCAGGCCCGCGATGACCTCGGCGATCAGCGCCGCGGTGATCGAATTGCGCTCAGCCAAAGAGAGCCCGAGCGCGGCCAGATCGATGGGCTGCGTCCCGCTAGCCTTGACCTGCTCGATCACCGCCGTCCCGAGCGCGACATTGAGGCCGATGCCGATCACGACGAAGGCTGGGCCACCAACCTCGGCGCGCAGCTCGGCCAGGATCCCGCCGAGCTTGGCCTCCCCGGCCACCAGATCGTTGGGCCATTTGAGCTCAGCACCGGTCACGCCCGAGCGCTTGAGGGTCCGCAGCGCACAGACCCCGACCGCGAGACTCAGCGCGCTGACTGTCGCGGGCAGGCTCTGGAAATTCCAGCTCATCGACAGGCAGATCGCCTCTCCAGGGGGTGCATACCAGCTGCGCGTGTGCCGGCCACGCCCGGCGGTCTGATATTCCGCGGTCAGGAAGTCAAAGCGTCCGGGCGGCAGGTCGGATTGGGTCATGAGATCGGCATTGGTCGAGCTCGTCGACCACAGCGTCGTGCCATGGCGCAGCCGCGCCGCGATTGCAGCCGGCAGCGCCTTGCGAATGAGCGTTGCCTCTAAGGGCGCCGTGGCGCGCGGCAGGCGATAGCCGCGATGCGCGACCGCATGCACCGTGACTCCGAGCTCCCGCAGTGCTGCAATGGCCTTCCAGATCGCACTGCGACTGACATCGCAGGCCGCGGCGAGTCGCGTGCCGGAATGAAACTGCTGATCGGCGAGCAGTTGGTAGACGCGCTGGATCAATGGCGCGGGCGAGGCCGCGGCGCCATTCATGCAGGGCTCTCCGGGACTTCGGCCATCATGCAGCGCACCCCTCCACCGCCTTGGCTTTCGATGGTCGGCACCGCGACGTCGATCACGCGATCGACCGTGGCGCTGAGCTGCGCCCATTGCTTTGCGTCGAACGCGGCGCGTGCTCTCGAGGACAGCACCAGCACCGATTGTGTCGCGGCCGCCCCCGTGTGTGCGCGCAATTCCAACACGTTGCCGGCAAAGGCATACATGGCCTCCATGCCGATCTCGATGACCTCGAGGCCCGAGGCGGCCAGGCGCGAGCGCACGCGATCCCGATCGCTCATCGCCAGCGCCTCGCTGCACAGCACCGCGCAGCGCGAGCCGATCGCGAGCATGATATTGGTGTGATAAAGCGCGGTGCAATCCCGGCCCACGGCATCGAACACCTCGGCCTCGTAATGCATGGCTCGCGCCCACTCGCGCACGAGCGACTCATCGGTACGCGCCGAGCGGCAGGCGTAGGCCACGCGCTCGACATGGTCGAGCACCAGGCTGCCGGTGCCTTCGAGATATCGGCCGCGCGTTTCCTCAGCGCTCAAGTCGAGCAGGCGGCGGCGGTGGAATGACAGCTCGCTCTCGACCGCTTCCAGGATATCCAGTCGCCGCTCGCGCCGGCGGTTCTCGGCGTGCATCGGATACAGCACGACCGTGCCGTCATTGTGGAAACTGACCCAGTTGTTCGGAAACACGGCATCGGGCTTGACCGGCTCGTGCGTGTCCTCGACCACGCAGGTGCGCACGCCCGCGTCCTGAAGCGCAGCGTGCAAGGCCGCAAACTCGGGCAAAGCCCGCGCCGTGCTCGAGGCGGCCTCACGCGCGTCGCGCTGGAATCTATTGCTGCCCGCGGTCTGCGGGTTGTAGCCAAAGTGTGCCGGACGCACCATGAGCACTGCCGGCGCGCACTGCGCTTCCGGACGCTGCGCTGCCCCGCTCGATTGCCCGGCTGTGCCGCTGTCGCTGAACTGGCGCTGACTCATGAACTCGGGTGAACTTTAGCTCTGGCCGCCCTCACGATCGCGGCCACCGATCATAATTCAACGGCCGAACACGAGTCGGGTTGCAATCGGTGGCTCAGGGGCATAGGTTTTCAGGCACTTATTCGTAGAGCGAGCGATCCATGCAAAAAAACACGATCTGGTACGCAGCCGCCGGAGCCCTGGTCATACTCAGTGCGGTGGCGCTTTTTGTCTCCTGGCGTGCCAATCATCGCCCCGCCGCCCTGGAGCCGGCCGCGCAGACCGCTCCGATCCCTGCCCCCTCCGGCATCGCGAATCCGGTGCCCGTGCCCTCAGGCTTAACGGCCCAGCCCCTGCCGCCGCTCGAGGCCAGTGACGAGCCATTGCATGAATCCCTCGCCGACCTCTTCGGTGCCAAGTCGGTCGATGAGCTGTTTCGCCCCGAGATGCTCGTGCGGCACATCGTCGTCTCGATCGACAACCTGCCCCGCAAGCACCTGGCGGTCGAATTGCGACCGACCAAGAACCTGCCGGGCAACTTCGCGGTCACCGGCGATGAGCAGGCCGCCACGATCGATCCGTCCAACTATCAGCGCTATGCGCCCTATGTGCACCTATTGCAAGGCCTGAATACGCAGCAGTTCACGACCACGTATTTCCACTACTACCCATTGTTCCAGCAGGCCTACGAGGGCCTGGGCTATCCCAACGGCTATTTCAACGATCGGCTGGTCGCAACCATCGACGATGCGCTGGCCGCCCCCGATGTGCACGGACCGGTCGCCATGGTGCGGCCGAATGTCATGTATCAGTACGCCGATCCGAAGATCGAGGCGCTCTCTGCCGGGCAAAAACTGCTGGTGCGCATGGGCCCCGACAACGAAGCCATCGTCAAAGCCAAATTGCGCGAGCTGCGCGCCGCGGTGGCCGCGCACAAAGCCGAGGACGCTCACTAGCGCGCGGCGCTGTTGAGCAGATTGGCCGGCGAGTACTGATCGGTCAGCACGCGCGCGTTGGGATCCCAATCGATGCCGGTGTCGAACAGGCTCAGCACCGACTGCGGCTTGAAACCCAGCGCTGTGAAGGCGGTATCGAAGCGCTGTGCGTTGCGCGTGGCCTGCGGCACGGTCGGCAACGCGGCATTGCTGGCCAGGATCACGCGGTTGGAACTCTTGAGGTTGTAGAACTCGCCAAACACGGCTCTATAGGTCACCGACTCGTTCTGATACAGCCGGCTCGATGAAAACGTGTTGGCCGCGACAAACCCGCCGGGCGCCAGCAGCGCGCGCACCTGCGCCAGGAACTCCTGGGTCAGCAGGTGCTCGGGAATGTACTGATTATCGTAGGCATCGAGCATGATCAGCGCATAGCGCTTGTCGGTGCGCAGCACGCGGCGCACGTAGGCGCGCCCGTCTTCCTCGAACACGTGGCTGTGCTCGTCGGGCCGGAAGCCGAAATACTGCGTTGCCACGCGCACTACCGCCGGATCGATCTCGACCACATCGATGTCGGCGTTGGGCAGCAGCTTCTCGAGCGTGCGCGGCAAGGTGCCCCCACCTAAACCGATGATCAGGATGCTGCGCGGATCGGGGTTCAGGAACAGCGCCCCGAGCATCAGCTGGGTGTATTCGAACATCAGACGATCGGGCTGCTTGAGATCGATGCAGGATTGGCGGCCGACCCTGCACTCGCGCGTGAAGCACAGGCAACGCGTGTAGGAGTCGCCGTAGACCAGCACCTGCCGGTACAGCGAGCGCTCGGAGTGAATCAGCGGCTGATGCGCCAGTACCTCCGGCTGCGCAAGCGGGGTCGACGGCGCTGCTGAGGCCAGCCGCAAAGCGAGCAGCGCAATAGCTGCGCGCGCAGCGCCCGAGATGCTCACGCCTCGACACCCGGTGGCAATATCCGCGGCAGCAGCAACGCCAGTACGCCCACCGCCACCGACACGGCGAGCATGAGCAGCACGATCTGGTTCACCTCGAGGTACAGCACCAGGTAGAACGAGGTCAGGATCGTGCCCGCGGCACTGCCGAAGGTGGAGACGAAGTACAGCTTGCCGGCATGATGTCCGGAGCTAGCCCGATCCGCCACCAGCAGCCTTACCGCGTACGGCGAGACCATGCCCGACACGAAAGTCGGCAAAAAAAACAGCAACCCCGCCCCAAGCAGCGATCCGAACCGCGGATCGGGCAGCACCGCCGAGAGATGCTCGAGCAGCGCATCCCCGAAGAGCAGCACCGGCAAGGTCGCGACCGCCGCCGCGAGTAAGATCAGCGCCAGCCGCCGCAGGCTCGGCGCCGACAGCGAGGCGCGGCCACCGGCCAGGTACCCCAGCGACAGCGCCAGCATGAACACCGTGATGATCGCGCCCCAGACATAGATGCTGCTGCCGAAATACGGCGCCAGCAGCCTTCCGCCCAGCAATTCGATGCCCATGACGAAGAAGCCCGACCAGCCGGCGATCAGGTACAGACAGGCGCGGTACATCGCGGCAGTGTAGCGCGCCGCATGGTTTGACAGCGCGGAGCACAGACCCCTACTGTGCCGGACTCAAATCCTCATCGCGAACGATCGCTTCACTGCGCAGGTCTAGGCACTCATGTCCGGAACGCCATTTTCTTACGCTCGGCTTGTGCTGGGTGCGCTGTGCGCGACGCTGATCGCCGGCGGCCCGGTGGCCTGCGAGACGGTTACGACGGCGCCCCCAGACTCGCAGCTGACGGGGACCTGGCGCCTCGATAAATCGGCCAGCGATGACCCCGATGCCAAGGTCGCGAAGGTGTTCGCGGCCGCGCAGTCGAAGCTGCGCCATAGCCTGAGTCGCTATAACTATCCCAAGGACGAGGGTGGCGATCAGACGTCCGCGGCCGGCGATACCGCCCCGGACGCTCCGGACTATAGCTTCGATACCCCGGGTGATCGTTACGGCGGGCCCGGGCGCGTGGGACCGGATTTTCGCGGCCTGCGCCTGCGGCTGCGCCAGGCGCTGATCACGCCGACGGCGCTACAGCTGGCCGTGCAGGGCGATCTGGTGACCATCACCAGCGACCAACTGCCCTCGCGGGATTATCGATTGGGAGAAAGGATCTCGCGCTTCGATGAGTACGGCACCGCGGTCATTACCGCCACCTGGACGCACCAGGAATTTGTACTGAAGTCCAACTACACCAGTCACGCCTCGCGCAGCGAGACCTACCAGGTCACCCCGGACACCGGTGCGCTGACCCTCACGCAGCAAATCGTCGATCCGACCGTCGGCAAGATCATCCTGCACAGCGTCTATCGTCGAAGCTGAGGGTTACAGCGCGGAATTGTCGGTCTCGCCGGTGCGGATGCGGATCGCGCGTTGTACATTGGTAATGAAGATCTTGCCGTCGCCGACCTTGCCGGTCTTGGCGGCCTTCACGATCGATTCAACCACCTGATCGACCACTTCGGAGCGCACGGCTACCTCGATTCGGGCCTTGGGCACGAAATCGACCACATACTCGGCACCGCGGTAGAGTTCGGTATGGCCGCGCTGGCGGCCAAATCCTTTCACTTCGGTGACAGTCATGCCCGATACGCCGAGGTCCGACAGGGCCGCGCGCACCTCGTCGAGCTTGAAGGGCTTGATGATCGCGGTGATGAGTTTCATGGTGTAGCTCCTATTCGATGATGTGGAACTTGACGCGCACCTTGTCGTCGAGCACGTCGTTCCATTCCTCATCGCCAATACCGAAATAGCTGCGTGAAATCTGTAGTTCGCCATCAAAGCTCGTGGCCGTGCCGGCCTTGCTGACGCTGACCGGCACCGTCAGAGTCTGGGTCTTGCCCTTGAGCGTCAGGATGCCGGTCGCATCGAAATGCCCCGCTGCCCCGGGTTTGATCGCGGTCGAGATGAAGGTCACCGTCGGGTACGTGCCGCTGTCGAGCCAGGCCTTTTTGCGTACCTCGGAATTGTAGTCTTCGGAGCCGAGATCCAGGCTGCTCGCGGTGACCTCGAGCGCCGCCTTCGAGGCCGTCGTCAGGGCCGGGTCGTAGTCGATGCGGCCATTGAAGCGTTTGAAAGGCGCATCCACCGGTACGTTTTCCTGCCTGAAGGTCGCGATGATAGTACTGTTGGCCAGATCGATGCTTAGGTTTCCGGCCGCATCGGCCACCAGCGCCAGCACGAGCGCGGCGCCGCTCACGATCAGCGCCAATGACCTGTTCATTGAAAGTCTCCTTGCCCGATCAGGACCGGCGCCAGGCCAGCATGCGCCTGAGCGTCGAGTCATGATCGATGAAATGATGCTTGAACGCCGCCGCGGTGTGCAGCAGCACCACCCACAACAGCGTCCAGGCCAGGAAGCCATGAATCTCGGCCAGCACTTTGGCCAGGTCGCGATTCTTATGTACCAGATCGGGCAATTGCCAGAGCTTCAGGTACACCACCGGGATGCCGGCCGCGGAGGTGTCGAGCCAGCCGCACAAGGGCGTGGCGATCAGGAGCGCATACAGCAGGTAATGCGTCAGGTGTGCCGCACGCAATTGCCAGCGCGGCATCGGCTCCTCGGGCGGCGGTTTGTGGGTCAGGCGCCAGACCGAGCGGATCAGCACCAGCGCCAACACCGTGATACCGATCCACTTGTGGTAGGCGTAGAAGCGGACCTTGCGCGGGCTGATGTGCAGATCGACCATGTAAGCGCCGAGCGAGAATCCGCACGTGATGAGCAGCGCGATCAGCCAATGCAACGCCACCGCCGTGCGCGTATAGCCCGCCGGCAGGGCCAGCGCATCGGTTTCAGAGGACACTGCGGGAGAGCGCGCGTCGCGAGGACTGGACATAGTTCGACCCGAATCGTGTGGCGAGGCGGGCATGGTAGTAGAACGCCCGGTAGCCGTCAGTTAGCCCGCGCCCATCTGCGATTGGGTGTAGTTTTCGAGCCCCACGCGCGCAATCAGATCCAGCTGCGTTTCCAGCCAATCTATGTGGTCTTCCTCGGACTCGAGGATGTCCTTGAACAGCTCGCGCGAGACGTAATCGCCGATGCGCTCGCACTCGGCCAGCGCCGCGCGCAGATCGACATGCGCCGCGCGCTCGAGCTTCAGATCGCACTCGATCATCTCCGGCACGCTCTCGCCGATCAGCAATTTGCCCAGATCCTGCAGATTGGGCAGGCCCTCGAGAAACAGAATGCGTTCGATCAGACGATCCGCGTGCTTCATCTCGTCGATGGACTCGTGGTTCTCGTGTTCCTGCAGTCGCTTGAGGCCCCAGTTGCCGTACATGCGCGAATGCAGGAAATACTGATTGATCGCGGTCAGTTCATTTTTCAGCACTACGTTCAGGTGCTGAAGGATTTTGGGATCACCCTTCATGACTCGATGACTCCGGTGCTTGGGCGGCGCTTACGTTCGCGCTCGGCCAGGCGGGCAATGGGCTCGATTAACCCGATTGATCAGGCGAACGCGGCATCCGTGCGTTGGATTTCCTGCGTAGAATGTTCTCGAATCAGCTCGCGTGCCGCGCTCTCGCAACGTCCGCAACAGCTGCCCACAGGCAGCTGCAGTTGCACTTCGCCAAGGCTGGAGGCGCCCTGCTCGACAGCGCGGCGGATTTGACGGTCAGTGATCCCGTGGCACAGACAAATATACATCGCGAGCCCAATGCCCTGCCGGAGGACCGGCAACCCGTGGAGTGAAGCCTAAGGGTATATGCGAATGAGAATGATTGTCAATTGCGACATAACTCCCCAGGCACGGCGCCGCGCAGGGGGCACACCGCCCGGCTGGAGTTCTACTGCGATGCAGCATGTCTTCGAGATATCGAGACAGGCGCGGCTCGCCTGTCTTGATTCATCGGCTCCGCGATCTACCGGCCGGTACCAGCCAGGCCGCCGCGTGTGAGTTCCATTTCCGTAACGACCGACTTCACTCCGGCGACCGAGGCGGCGTCACGCCGCGCCACTTTGAAGTCATCGTTTTCCCAAACGTAGCCTCCAAGATGAACCACCCCTCGATCGACCGCGACGTCGATGTGCCGCGCATAGATATTCGGGTCCGCGAGCAGTGTGGCCTGCACTCGGCCGGCAATGTCAGCGTCCGCGACCCGTTCGGCCGGAGTCCTCGGCGTCGTCGTCGAACAGGCCATGATTGCGCATGCGCTCATTACGGCTACCACGGCCAGTAGCACGCGGTTCGGAGATGGAATGAGCACGCATCACCTCCGATAGTTAAAGTTTCGCAACTGCCATGGGCTTGGTACTCGGTAGCGGCCGCCGGTCGTCGCCCGAGTTCCCATTCGGCGCAAGGATGCACAAAAGGCTGCTCGATTGACAGGATTTTAATAATTGCGGGACAGCGTTAGTAATCGCTTCACGTTCCATACAGTTCGATAATGTCTATCAGTCGCCCACCGTTACCAGCGGCGGTTACGCTGATGAGGGCATCGCTATAGCCGGAACGACATGTGATGACCGACGAGGACTAACTGTCGCGCGCAACATCGATGCCGAAATAAAAGACTAGGGGGACGATGCATGACTCTGAAAGCATTGGGGTTGATCGGTGCAATAAGCACTCTGCTACCGTTGGCTGCCGCCGCCCAGACGTCGGCCGGAGCAGGCGTTGGGACGCTCGAAGAAATCGTGGTCACCGCCGAGAAGCGAGTCGAGAACATCCAGGACGTGCCGATCGCGATTACCGCGTTTTCGGAGTCCGACCTGCGCGCCAAGGGCCTCGCGGATATCCACAGCCTGTCGACCTTGACGCCCAACGTCAATCTTGACCAGGGTTCGCCATTTTCAGGCTCAAACTCGGTGCTGTCGGCCTCCATCCGCGGTATCGGCCAAGATGACTTCGCCTTCAACCTCGATCCTGGCGTCGGCGTCTATGTCGACGGCGTCTATTACGCGCGCACGGTCGGCGCGAACCAGAATCTGCTCGATGTCGAACGGATCGAAATCCTTAATGGCCCGCAGGGCACGCTGTTTGGGCGCAACACCATCGGCGGAGCGATCAATATTGTCACTCGAACGCCGGACGATCAGCTGGCCCTTCAGGCCCAGGTGAGCGGCGGCAGCTATGACCGGCGTGACGTCGCGGTTATGGCGGACATTCCCCTGGCGAGTAATCTGCTGTCGACGGTCACCTTCTCCGACCAGTACCGGGACGGCTATCAGAAGCGCATCCCGTATCCGTCCGCGACACCGTACGTCTCCGATCCGGTGGGTGCGTTGCACAGTTCCGGAACGGAAGCCTTCGACACGCAAGGCGGAGAGAATCAGCAGGTCGCGCGCGCCAAGTTTCTGTGGAAAGCGTCCGACTCGTTGACCGCAACCCTCTCGCTCGACTGGACGCACACCAACCAGCCGTCCACGGCAAATACGGTGTTGGCGACGAATACTTCGGGTCCCACCGCCGTCTTCGGTGCCTTCTACAACGCCTGCCTTCTGGGCATCCCATTCGCCCCGACGGCGGCACTGGTCTGCGGGCCACGAAACGTGGTTGGGACGCCGCTGTGGCAAGCGAATCTCAGCCCGAGTACCACACGCTTGCTGTATGGCCCCGGCGTGACCAACACCGGGAATATTGATACCAGCTATGCCACCGGACAAAACTTCGACAAACTCGATTCTTACGGCGGGGCGCTCACGGCGGAGTGGACCCTCAACCCGTCTTACACGCTGCGCTCCATCACCGGTTGGCGGCGTCTCCACTGGACCCCCGGTTTCGATGCCGACGGTTCTCCCATCGATTTCTTCGAATTGAGTTTCGCTGAAGGTCAGCACCAGATTTCTGAAGAGGTGCAGCTGATCGGGGACCTGCTGGACTCCAAGCTGAAACTGGTCGGTGGCCTCTATTATTTTAACGAAGGCGGCTATATCCACGACTATGTGACCTTCGGCGGCGGGCTGCTGCAGATTGATGGCCCAAATACGCTCGACACGACCTCTTATGCCACCTACTTCCACGCCGACTATCGCATCACCGATAACTTCGGCATCACGCTCGGCGGCCGCGAGTCGGTGGACCACAAGACTTTCACGGGCGGTCAGCAGGACCTGAATCAGTTCTTCTACAAGATTTCGGGCTGCTATCCCCCCGGCGCATCGGCAGTTCTAATCGGAGCGCCCGCCACCCTGACTTGCCAGCAGGCGCTAGGCTTCCCCAATCCGGGAAACCCGAATCAGGTTTATCCGTTCGGCGAGAACCATCAGAACTTCAATGAGTTCACACCGACTGTGGGTCTTCAGTATCATTTCGATCCAAGCCTGATGGCTTATGCTTCTTACGCCAAGGGGTTCAAAACGGGTGGCTGGACCACGCGACTGACCGCGCCGCTGCCGCCTGGATCCCCGGCCCAGTCGTTTGGTCCGGAAACTGACCAGACCTATGAATTGGGGCTGAAGTCCGAATGGTTCGATCGGCAATTGATCGTCAACGCGGCGGCGTTCTACAGCTTGTACGATGGAATCCAGTTGACTTATCAGATCAGTACCTCGCCGGTGACCCAGAACGCGGGTAACGCGACGATAAAGGGTCTGGAACTCCAAACGCAGTCGCGCTTCGGCGAGCACTTCTCGCTAATTGGAAACCTGGGCTATATGGATGCCTACTACACCACTATCAACCCGGCTGCAGCCGCGTTTACCGGCAGTGATCTGCCGAAGACGCCGCGTCTGAAGGTATCGATCAGTCCTGACGTGCACACCATAATCGACAACGGAGCGACGCTTCGGGCCACGGTTGACTACTCGCACACAAGCCACATGTTCAACGATGTCCAGAACACGCCGCTGCTTGCCCGGCCGGACGTCGATATGGTCAATGCTTCAACGAGCATCGCTCTACCCAGTGGCAAGATTACATTCACGATCGGGGGTACGAATCTGACCGATAAGCGCTACGTCACGACCGGACAGCCTCAGATCGCCGGTGGCGTCATTTTCGGCACCTACAACCCCCCACGCGAGTGGTATGCCACGCTCGGGATGAAGTACTGAGGGGCCACTACTGCAAGAGGACTCATGACCGTGACGGCAATGGACGGCGCCCTCCGGAAATTGTACTTTTCGAATCATGCCACCGCGCATGAATCGCCGCGGATCCTCAACCGACCGGGGGGACGTTCCGGCCTTTTTTCTTTACGGCGAACCGCTCCGTGCCCCCGATGCACGAACGGTTCACGTGGAGACCATCGCCGCGCGCAGCAGTTTGCATGACTGGAAAATCCGCGCACACCGCCACCGAGACCTGCACCAGATCCTGATCGTCTGGCGAGGTCCGATCGAGCCACATCTGGACGGCAGAAAATGGGTACTGCGCGGTCCAGCCTTTGTGATCGTGCCCCCGGTCACGGTGCATTCCTTCCAATTCGGAAAACAAACCGACGGGCTCGTCGTCACCTTCTCGGCGTGGCCGCCTATGCGCGCGAGATCGCTACATCGGAGGCCGCGTTGCGCAAAGCCTGCGTCAGGGTTGCCGGTCAATCGCCGACCCAGCTCGTGCAGGGACGGATGCTCATCGAAGCGGAACGCCAGCTCCGCTACGCGAGGATGTCCATCACGCAGATTGCCTACTATCTCGGCTTCGAGGATCCGGCGTATTTCAGCCGCTTCTTTGCGAAGGGCATGGGCGCCTCGCCACGCAGCTTCAGA
>ODAK010003068.1_pt1 | contig 17399 bp, 30 predicted proteins | sample 1539591 | NCBI WGS metagenome assembly ODAK01 (sample SAMEA3539303, study PRJEB22396) | soil metagenome | biome: tundra; feature: field; material: soil | place: USA | collected 2010-05 | depth 0.15 m
TAGTGATAGCTATCATGATGGCTGTTTTGGAAACAGCAAAAATCGTATCAGCAACATGGCTACACGCCAACTGGCGCAACAGCAGCGTATCATTTTTACATAAAACATATCTTATGTTGGCGGTTGTGGCATTGATGCTTATCACGGCCATAGGAATCTATGGTTATTTGGCCAAGGGATATTTGGAACAACAAGCTCCAATTGGAACAACCAACATTCAAATAACCGTCAGAGAAGAACAAATCAAAACATATGATGGTCAAATCAAACAATTGAACGATAGACAGGCACAGTTGGATGCTTCTGTTAATGCTCTTATTACGCAAAATAAAATATCACGAAGCCAAACTTATAGAAACCAACAAAAAGCAGAACGAGAACAAATCCAAAAAGATTTGGTTGTTGATAGAAAAGAAATAGACAGACTTACGCAAGAACTATTGCCACTGAAAATAACAACGAACATAGTTCAAGTAAAGCTCGGACCGATTCGTTATGTTGCCGATTTGTTTGGTTGGACAAACCCAGATGCTGCCGTGCGTATGGTAATCCTTATCATCATGTTTGCTTTTGATCCATTGGCTATCGTTTTGATTTTATCTGGCGCAATCTCTATAAGAGAAAGTTCTTTCAAAAAGAAACACATACCAATAGTTGAACACACTCATACGATTCAAAAAATAGAAGAACCAATTCTTGAATTGGACGATTTATCAGACAAGCAAGCGATACTCAAGATTTTACAACGAAACCCAAATGTTATTGAAGACGTATTAGATACGGTTATTGAGTGGCATGATAATCCTCCAACCAAATAGCATAAATACTTTATTCTCAAAAAGGAGAACGCTTGAATGATGGCAAATTCTCAAAATCTTTCTTGTTCATTTTGTTATAAAACCAACAAAGAAGTAAAGCGTTTAATCGGCGGCGAAGATGTAGGCAGCAGTTATATTTGTGATGAGTGTGTCGAAACTTGTTCAAATCTCTTGAAAACTTCTGATACTGAAGAAAAACCAAAGAAAAAGAAAATAGCAAAAACGCCAAGGCTTATAAAAGAGTTTCTTGACCAATATGTTGTTGGGCAGGATCATGCCAAAGAAGTTTTGTCTGTTGCTGTTTATAATCATTGTAAACGTCTTGAACATTCTATCATCGAAGGCGTAGAGATAGATAAAAGTAATATCCTTTTGATAGGACCAACTGGTGTAGGAAAGACCCTTCTGGCATCTTCTATAGCAAGAATGTTGGATGTTCCATTCACGATAGCAGATACAACTTCTCTAACTGAAGCAGGATATGTTGGTGAGGATGTAGAAAGCATCATCACACGTCTCTTACAGGCCGCTAATAACGATGTGAAAAGGGCCGAACAAGGTATTGTGTTCTTGGATGAAATTGACAAAAAGCGTTCAAAAGATGGTTTTGGCACATCATCCAAGGATGTTTCTGGCGAAGGCGTACAGCAAGCGTTGTTGAAACTCTTGGAGGGAACAGAAATCATGGTTCCTTCTGGAAAAAAAGGTTCAGATTTAGTCAAAGTCAATACCAAAAATATCCTTTTCATTCTTGGTGGTGCGTTTGTTGGTTTGGATAAACTTTTGGAAGATGCCGAAACAAGCATTGGATTTGGTGCCATTGTTGAAAAGAAAAAGAAAAAATCGTCTGATTATCTCCATATGGTTGAACCAAATCATTTAATAAAATTTGGATTGATACCAGAACTTATAGGACGTGTTCCTGTAATAGCCATGTTGGATGAACTTGATGAATCGCAATTAGTTCGTATTCTTACCGAACCAAAAAATGCTTTGGTTAAACAATATACTAAAATGTTCGCTGTTGATGGTGTATGTTTACAATTTGAACAAGAAGCCTTGCAAGCCATCGCAAAACTTGCTATGTCTCGCAAGACAAATGGGCGTGCTTTACGCAATGTGTTGGAAGCACGTTTGCTAAAAACACAGTTCAATCTACCTGATTTGCGTGACAATGGCGCAGAAAAGATTATAATAGGCGCTGGCACGATAAACAACGGAGATGAACCAGAAGTGGTTTATAAATCAGTGTGATGTGGTTATTATTCTTTTTTATATTATTTTTGGTAGTCATAGCTGCCGAAATGGATGACCAATGATATTCTTGTTCGAACGTCTCTCGGCATTGTGGCCGATTATGTTTTTTGTTGTTTTAGTGATTTATGCTTATTTGTTTAGTCGCTAAAAGGAAAACAAATGTTCAATATCGATGACGACGATGAAGAACCAAAACTTCTTAACATAGAACATTTCTATGTGTCGTATTTTGATTCGGTCGCTCAATTACGCATATATTATTATGAAGTTAATGGTTTGTTCTGGACACAAACTACACAAACAAAAGTTCCGGCACATTTGGTAGACAATTTAACTAAAGCTGTTATGAGGGTTCATCCGACCAGAAACATCACAGTGGAGCCTTGTCTATGACTGAACCAGTTCCTTTAGAAAATTTATCAGAACTATCGATGATTGAGCTTGATGATATTGCAGATACATTGCGAGAGTGTTTGCCTGATAATACATGTAAAGCACAACTTGGACTTGTGCTGTATTCGCAAATGCGAAAGAAATATTTTCATTTACATTGTGATATGTTGAGTTTATGTTTCGAACTATTGATGCCAGATATAGAGCCGTTGATATCAGAAGACAACAAAAAAGAAATTAATGAATTTCTTAACCATAGAGAATATGGCTTGGCGTTGGAGATCGTAATGGATGAAACGGAATCTCATTCATTATACGGTTCTGGTGGACCAATAGATTTACAAATAATCAGATTGAGATCATATATGGGGCTTTCGCCATGCAAACAAATTTTTTAAAAGGTGATCCATGAAATGGACTGTTTTGCCGTCACAAGAAGACAGTTCCGTGACCTTTGTTCTTCCATCTGAAGAAGGAAACATAGAAACCAGATATGTTAGAAGAAACGATGAATATTTCATAGTATATTTGTCATCACATGCTTGTCAATCAAATAATAAACAGATATATTTTGAACCAGTTACAATAGATATGTATTTGGAACAAGCGCTCAGAGTGTTTTCGCATTATGATGGTATTGTTGATGAACAACGTGCTGTAAAAAGAGTGTTTTTCAATTGGATGGCGATGGGAGATGTGCTCTCAAATCCGCATTTTATCAATGATGGAAGCACTTTGCTTGGGTGTTTGAAATGCATCGCAAGAGAACGTGGATTATCCTCAAAATTCAATGTATCGACCATTCTTCCGATTGAATTGAAACATGGCCTTGTAGCGCCATTCAAGGGCCTCCCTATTGATTTCTATTATTCGCTATATAGCATGAATGAAACATTTAGAAAGCGCTGGATACCCAATGGGACGCCTGTAAAACAGTCATTACAGATGTTATCTGAGTGGCAAAAGAGCGAAAACAGAGAAGTCGTATTACATTGGGCGTTCATCAAAGGAGAAAACGATAGTGAGGTGGATGTAAATGCTGTTTGCGATGCTGTGGAAGCCCATGGTTTGAAAGTAAGAATAAATTTAGTTCGATACAATCCACCAAACGACAAGAGTTCTGAAAGTTGTGCGGAGACTATTGAAAAAAACCTCGGAATCATCCAATATAGGTTATCAGATAAGAGCAAGATTGTTCCTCTCGTAGGTAAAGACATTTTTGCATCTTGTGGACAATTCTTTGTAGGAGACTAAAATGTTGGACGATGAAAAATTTGTCGAACGCCTAAAAAAAGCAGCAGAGAGACAAAGTTGGACCGAAAAAGACGAAGATTCGATAATCGATGATTATGCTGGTGGAAACGTTGACGACGCCTATCACGGAGGCGTCGAAGATGGAGAAACATATTTGGCCAGAGAAATTTTGACTCATTTGAAAATAGAGTGGATTTGATGTTTGATATAGACGGCGATGATGGCTCTTTAGTTATACAACCGGCATCATAAACAATTGGCTATAACTGCTGATGGAAAAACAATATATCTATGGTGTGATATTGTCGTTATAAAAAAAGATATTGCTAAATGTTGGGTAATAAACGGTCATTACGATATAGAAGTTGATATAAAAACCAATCTAACGATAGCGGCTTACGGAGGCGGCAAAGTTTGTTGGGTTGGAACGGCTCCGTTTAGTGCTCGCGATTATAACGAAGCCATGAAATGGATTGTCAAACAACTCTGAAAGAAAAGTTCATGTTCGAAATCGATGAAGGTATATATTTTTTTGTATCATTTGTCGATGGCACAGGAATTTGTTATTATTATTGTATGGAGCATAACGATAGTGGTCCTGTTCATATGAACACCGATATCATTGAAGCAAAAAAATCCCCAAAACTAAAATAGATTTTATTTCTGATCGGATTAAAAAAAGATATGGAAGTCGCAATATATTAACAAAACAACTCTGAAAGAAAAGTTCATGTTTGATGTAAACGAAACTCCAAAACCTGTCTATTGGTGTGTTGTTTTTCTCGATGAGGATCATAACTATATCATCGTAAAACAATCTGAAGACGCGATACTCTGTGATTTGTTTCCAGACGGAGCGTATGATGAAAGTTTAGATTCTGTGTGGCGCAATAAGTCAGCGGGTCTTTATCATCTCAAACTTAATCCATGGACACGTGGTCCAGATATGCAAGGCGAATATGACTGTGGCGTTGACATAATAGAAGCAATATGCTTATATACTCATAATAATCAACACGAGAAAGGCTGAATAATGTTTTCGATAGACGATAAGAACTATTGGATTGTTGTTGTTAAAGATGAAAACGAAGCTGTTTTTGTTGTAAAACATTCTGATGATGTTGGTAATCATGAAGATGAGGTTCTTCCATATGGATTATCATCATTGATGGATAACGAGATAGACTATACTTGGGCTGATCCATTACCAATCGGTGTTTATAAGTTAGAGTTGGAATTGGTAAACGATGCCAACGGAGACCTCGAAATGGTAAATGTCGCCGCACATGAACTATTATTTGAAGTAACGGAGTAATAAAAATGGCTAAGGATTGTTGGGTAATAGTCTCTGTTGATCAAAATGGCGAGGTAAGAATATTGAAACGTTCTGCGTATGCTGATAATTTTTTTGATGATCCAGAAGAAAGCATTGATTATATTACTGCTGAAGCTACTACTGGAGAACCGGCTGGCATCTACAAAATGACGTTAGACGTTAGTATGGTTTATAAACTCCCTGATTACAAAGATGATGAGTAAATCATGGTTAATTGAATGATGCTGATGTTGGTTATAAGGAAATTTATGTAGTCAAAACCGAAAATACCGATATTATTGCAGAGGAAGTCTTCAACTTCCTCTGTGGTCTTATTGATGAAGATAAGCCAGAAGGCGTCTATAAAATATCCGTTGATATAAAATATGAACTTCTTTACGAGTTTGAAACCAACCAAAAATAAGCCTTGAAACGGCGTTTTATAGTGTGGTATAATAAATATTATTATGGCTAAGAAAGGAATTTTAGTTTTGTTTTTAAAGGTATCATTTGTCTGATTTAATTATTAACGAGAGCATTCGCTCTCGCACGGTCAAACTTGTTGAGGAAGACCGTTTAGTTGGTATACTAGCGTTACATGACGCTCTCTCACGTGCTCGTAAAGCAGGACTCGATCTTGTTATTATGCAAGAAGGCGATCCGCCTCTTTGTAAAATTCTTGATGCTGATAAGTTCAGATTCGAGAAAAAGAAAGCAGATAGAGAGTTAGCGAAACGTCAAAGAGCGATGACAATAGAAACAAAAGAAATTCAATTGCGTCCAGTTACGGATGTGAACGATGTTTCAACCAAAGCCAAACATGCTCGTAGATTCTTGGAAGACGGTAATAGAGTAAGAATCATCGTAAAATTCAAAGGAAGAGAGAGAACCCATAAAGATTGGGGCAGAGATATGATTGATCGCTTTTTGATTGAAGTAGGAGAACACAAAATCGATAAACCTTTATCCGAAGGCGATTCTGATTTGACGATCATTCTCGCATCGGTTGTTTCAAAATCTGATTTGATGAATAAGAAAGCAACATGTTCAGAATTACAGACATAGATTGTGAACCTATCACTATCAACGAAAATAATGAAATTTGTTTCCCAAAAGAAATTTTCAATATTATTGGAGAAAATTGGGTTTGGGATGTATCGTTTGATGGTAATTTTGGAATATTCTCAACTATTTTCAAAAGAGATGATGAATTGATCATGCGTATTTCTGACGACGATAGAAAAAAATTACAGTGGAAAACAAATCATCAGGTGGTTTGGACAACAGAATTTATTGATGAAACCATTACTGGTGAGAGTTCAAGCACCACAATTTATATACATAGTTATTGAATCAAAACGCTTTTTTAACAGAAACTACACGGTTTGATGACACTCTGAATTCTGACTCGGCATGAATATATTCATCTTCGATACCGGGACTTAATTTTACTTCACAAGCCAATACACCTATATCATCGATGGTTCTGTCTTTCATCGATTCAACGATTTCGTCTATATTTATCATTACTGGATTAGAACGAGTTTTTGTGAACCATTGCCATAGACGATATAGTTGAACTGTTTGTTGAGGATCAGAAGAACGATGTGGTAATGGTTTGCCAGAGTTGGATTTCCATGCCTTTACAAGATCATCTAAAATGCCTTCTGATTTAGCCCATCCCCATATCTTGGATGCTGGCAGTTCTCCATGAGCAATCATCCAAATGTCTTTGAATGCTCTCATAATCGTTCTGGCTACTTCTGGTTCGTGTGTGAATGAAATTAAATTTTGGTTTCCAAAATTTCCAACGCCTTTTCGTTCGATTGGTTTCTCTGCCGAAAATCCATTTTGTAATATTTCATTAGTATAGATGGTAGCATGATATAACGTTTCTACATCTTCGTGCTCTGGACGATACTTATGAGCATCACCATAATAATTTTTCATACGTTGTAGAACAGAAAGTTTTTCAGTCAAGTTTTTCTGTATCGCTTGAATTTTGAACACTACCAAAGCGCTTATTTTACAGGCGGCTAATAGCCTTTTTGCCGCTGTATATTCTGGATCGTTTTCGCTATCTGGATCACCAGGAACGAAACCGTAATTGGCAAATCCTTGTTCAGTATATTTTAGAAGATTGGCTGTTTCAAAATATTCTGGTTGAAACGGTCTGACATTTTCTAATGTTCCCATAACATATTTTAGAAAATCATGACTTCGGTCGTTGCTATACTCTAAATATGTTTCAAGACCTCGTTTCAAATCAGATATGTGATAATGACTATCTACATTGCTATCTAAAATGTAGTAAATATCAGGAGTTTTTCCTTCGTCTGGCGTATCATTTATTCCGTGTTTCAATGCGTAATTAAGAATGTATTCGCCATCTTTGCTACCAGCGATAAGCTCTTTGGCTTTATCCAACTGTTCTAATAACAGACCCAATTCTTTTATTCTGTTGGTCAGGTATAATCGTAAATTGAACGGTTTATTTACAATAGCCTCTTGAATAAGATTTATGAGATTGCGCATACATTATTTATCCAAAGCGGCGGCAAAACCCACGTGGTCTTCAGCCCGCTGGTCTTTAGTGGGTAGTTCACCCAAATAACCGCTATTATATTATATATGGATTTATTTATTTGAAAAACATTGTAAATATTGTTGAGATATTATATAATATCTTTATCGATGCCTTATGGGTCGGTACAACAACTTTGCTTTTAGAAGGTTATAAAAATGAATAATTCTATTATAGACGCCATGGTTCGCCATGGTATTGGCTTAAATACTCGTTTCTTTGAACAGTTGCAAGCAACAAACTCCAAATATCCCCCTCACAACATAACGCAGATTGGCGATAATTACTGTTTGACTATGGCTGTTGCTGGTTTCACTATCGATGACTTAGAAATAAGTGTTCAAGATGAACATTTGACGGTAGTTGGTAAACAACCAAAACCATATTATGATATGGATCGTAAATGTTGGGTGGAACGGGACGGAGACAATTCTGTAAAAATTCTTTATCAAGGGATTGGTTTGAGAGATTTTTCAAGCAGTTTCTTGATTGGAGATGTTGAAGTCAGTGGAGCAATTTTGAGAGATGGTCTCTTGGAAATTACTCTTATAAGACATATTCCAGAAGCCAAAAAAATTAAGAGAATCGCTATTGGTAATGGACTTCCTGACGATAATAGATTTTCTGACGGCAAGCTTTCTTCTTGACGAATAAACGAAAGGGAGATAATGTAATATTTCCCTTTCTTTTTGGAACAAAATAAAATGCCAAGATATGAAGACGATGATAATATAATCACAATCGGTCGCCCAGAAATCAAAGATAAAATCAAAAAACCATCAATGTATACGGTTGCTTTTTTTAACGACGACTACACCCCAATGAATTTTGTCGTTCATGTTATGACAAGTGTATGCAATCTTTCATTGGAAGAAGCCACCGTGGCAATGTTAAAAGTTCATAAAGAAGGCAAAGCCAATGTTGGTAGTTATACATTCGAGATAGCAGAAGATAAATGTTATAGAATTATAAATCTTGCGATACAACAAGGATATCCGTTGATGACGCAACCAGAAGAACTGAAATGATTGATAACCTCTCTCCAGAAGAGTTTATTGATTTCATTATACGTAATCAATCATTTTTTCTTTTGATTTTGGGTGCTTTAACGACTTTTTTTTCCTTGTCTTTGTTTTCTTACCATATGTTCGTTTCGCAATAAAGTCGCTAAAATGAAAATATGTAGAGCCGGATCGGCTTGTCTTTGTTCTGTAAGAGAAAGTTTCGATTGCCCAGAATGTGTTGAGGAGGATGAAATTCCGCATGGAGCAGCCGTATTTTTAAATGATGAAGTTCGCCAATATATTGATGGAACTGCTCATGTTCCTGGTATTGTTGAAAAACCAGAAACAATAGAAGAAATGGTTTTCCGAAGAGTTTTCTTCGATGAAATCATCAGACAGTGTGAAAAACGCAACTTTAAAAGTTTGAATCCATTCAATATCCTTATCATGGGATATGGAGGCGGCGTTTTGAATCGTGCCACCAGGGCTGCTATGATGGCAGTGGAAGCAATCAAAAACAAAACTCCGTAGTTAATCCACAGATTCTATCCTCTTTTGATAAATATACTTGCGAGGTTTAGCTCGTCGTATGTTTATTATTAGAGGATTACAATATGTCACGTCCTAAGCCAACGATTTTAGTGTCTCATACTGATACAAAAAACTATAAAGCAGAACAAGTGTTGTCTGCTTCGGCTATCTATGCTGTTTTCTATGATGACAAACCAATCAATCTTAGATCATTGCATACACTTATTGACCTTGGTCCTAAGTACAAGAAGGTGTCATTTAGTAACTCAGGCCATGCCCACAATCTTAGTGACAAACTCAATAAGCTATTCAAAACAGATAAATTTTCCGTTTATAAACTGACTGTTGGTGAAAAAATAACAGAAAGCGAATAAATTTGGAAAACACATTGAATCAAATACATAAATCAATTGTTTCTCATATACGAGAAACAAGCAAAGACGATAACGATTTTATTTCTCTAATAGAACTAACAGACGAACAAATAATTCGACGAATGTTTTCCAATTATCGTGGAGAAAGAGGAATGAGATTGACGCAGTTTGGTCTTGAAACAATGCGTCAATTTTTCAAAGGATATGAAATCAAAGTTCCAGAAAATGAAAAGATACGGCCTGTTCATCTCATCTTCCTTGATAAAATAGCTAAAATGCCGTATCATTGTGGCGATAAAGAAATGATAATTTATGATTCAATATTGGCTGTTCGATTGCGTCTCGTTGATGGGCGCTTATCAATTTTGATGGAAATAGAAACAAATTAGTTCGCAAAATGCGACAGATGTTTGACTTTTGAGATGGCGTCTACTATATTTGGCTCCTTGATAAATCGCCATTGGAGAAAAGTTTTATGGCTTCTACAACAATAACTTCTACACAATCTAAACTTACCCCTTCAGCAATCGCCATCGCCATCAACACAATGATGGAAACAGACGTTTCTTTTTACGTTCATGGGGCACCGGGTATTTCTAAAAGTGCCGTGGCTCGGCAAGTTGCTGATGAAAGAAATTTGGCTTTTATTGATTTTCGTCTTACTTCTGTAGCACCAGAAGATATAAGAGGCATCCCAGATTTTAGTGATGTTGGCGGAATGAAAGGTCTTATTTGGACACCACCATTGATCTTTCCTCGTGATTTAGATTTGGCTGATACCGTAACGATAACAGAATCACAACTCGTTCGTTTTTATAATCCCACCGGAAATAATGGAATATATTATTGTAAAAATCCAGATATTACGGTTCAATCTCTCGAAAAAGGAAAAACGGCGGAAATCGTAGAACGAAACGGTAATAGTTTCGTTGTTGTAGTCAAAAATGAAAACGATGAACTTACGACCGCTCGAATTTTATGGCGTGTAACCGGATTATCAGAAGCGGTATTAGGATTGGAAGAATTCAATTCCGCAGAACCAGCAGTTATGGCAGCAGCCTATCAGTTGATTCTTGATCGTCGTATTGGTGATTATCTTGTTCCAACTGGTGTAATGATACTTGCTCTTGGAAACAGAGATGGTGATAAAGGCGTCACCTTCAAAATTCCAAAACCTGTAGCCAATCGTTTTGTTCACGCTGAAATGATTGTTGATCATCCAGATTGGAATCTTTGGGCAATAAAAAATATGATCCATTCTAGCGTTGTTGGTTATTTGACAAAGTTTCCGTCAGATTTGTTTGATGAAAAATTTGCTGAAAAACCGGATCAAAGTTTTTATACTCCACGCTCTTGGGAATTCGTTTCAAAAATCATCAGTCTTCCAAATCTTCCTCCAATAAATGTTTTGCGTGCGTTGATTTGCGGAGCATTAGGCCCCGTGGTCGGAACCAAGTTTCTATCACACAGAGACTTTATGTCTGATATGCCGAATGTTAATTCTATTCTTGACGGAACCACAACATCATTCAAAGTCAAACAGGAATATAGAGTTCAGATTGCTTATTCAACATGCGTTGAAATATGCTATATGTTGCAAAGAGAATCCGTTGCCATTCATGAAAAATATAATATTCCTGGTAAATCGGCCGAAGTTATTCATCATAATAAAACCAACAGTCCAGAAAGAGAAACGTTTCTAAAGAGAGCGGATTGTGGTGTTGGGTTCGCCATGGAACATTTCACACCAGAAGTCCTTATTGTTTTTTGTCGTATGGCTCTGAGAATTTATAAGCTGCAATTCTCCAGCACCGGTAAAATGGCTAAATTTAACGAATTCCTTGGTGAAAACGTAGATGAGGTGATGGGATAATATGTTCCAAATAAATGACAAAGAAATTCTTCCATGGATTCGCCTCGGTGGAAGAGTTCATGTATGGTCTTCTGATATCAACTTGCCAAATGCTCCATACATGTACAATGGCCTTCTTGGGAAATATAACATTCTGACACAAACCAAATATCCTTATGAGATACACGGTCCATTTTCTTTGGATAGCGTTGATTATGTTGTTGGATTAGGAAAACAATTATCTTATATTAGAGTGCTTTATCAAAAATGGAATGCGCCAAATATCACAACATATTTCCCACAATTTGAAATATGCAAAGATGATAGATATATTTACCGAAAGGAAATCATTTAATGGCATCAACCGATCCAGTTGTAAAAGAGATAGAAGCCGCTCGTATCAAGTTGATTATCGAGTGGCCTATCTTTGGCTCTATCGTTCTTCATCTGGAACTAAAAGAAGTTGATTGGTGTCCTACAGCCGCAACAGACGGCAAGTATTTCTATTATAATCGTGAGTTTGTGAAAAAGTTAGATAAAGCACAATTGCTTTTCCTTACTGCTCACGAAATTTTACATTGTATTTACGATCACATATTCAGAAAAGGCAGTCGTGATAAAGACCTTTGGAACATGGCAGCAGATTTTATAGTTAATTGGACGCTCATTCACACTTTCGATAGTCATAAAAAAGCAATCGGAAGAAAGATTGAAAATGTTCCTCCGGTAACTTCCATCTGTTATGATCCTGAATACACGGATGAATTTAGTGTTGAAGAACTTTATGCTCTGTTGGAAAAGAAGCAAGTTAAAATCCAAATGCCATTGGATATGCATTTGGATGGCGATGGTGGAGACGGAGACGGCCAACCAAAAGAAGGAAAAGGTCAAGCACAAGATGGAGATAAAGAAGGCGACGGCGAAGGTGATAAAGATGGCAAAGGAAAAATGCCTAAATTATCACAAGAAGAAAAAGATACCATTCGTGAAAATATTCGTGCCTCTCTGATTCAAGCAGCACAACAACAAGCCAATTTTGAACCCGGTTCTGTTCCGGCTGGTATTCAACGGCTTATTGATAGACTGTTGGAGCCTAAAATAGATTGGAGACAGATGCTTGATACGGTTTTGCGTTCTGCTATCAAATATGATTATACCTACACCAAAAAATCACGCCGGTCTTATTCGACTAATATCATTTTGCCCGGTAGAAATATCATGGATAAAGTAGTGGCTATGGCTTTCTTAGATGGTTCTGGGTCTACAACAAAAGAAATGGTGACAGACTTTCTTTCGGAATGTAAAGGGATTATGAACACCTTCAGAGACTTTGAATTGACTATTGCGACGTTTGATACGAAAATTTATGGCGTAACCGTGTACACGCCTGACAACACCGATGAAATAGATGATTATCCATTCCAGGGCGGTGGCGGAACGGCACCATCATGCTGTTGGGACTATATGAAAGAAAATGAGATTAAACCTCATAAAATCCTCTTGTTTACGGACGGATATGTTGGTAATGATTGGGGAGAAGAAGATTATGCAGATACACTCTTCATAATCCATAGCAATCCACGTGTGACGGCTCCATACGGACAAACTTGTCATTATGAACCAAGAGGCTAAAAATGTTTTCGTTCGAAGATGATGAAGATGATATCAATATCGTCATATTGGTTGATGGTTATTTCGAAATACCTATACAAAGCTGTGTCAGTTTTGTAGATTATTTTGGTATAGAAAAAAAAGTGCGTTATTTTCAGATTGGCATTTTTTATTTCAATCAACATTTGCAAACGTTTTTCAATCTAAAAAACGGCGATAAAATCCAATGGAAAGTAGAAAAAGACATTCTTGTTTTGAGGAAAGTGTAATATGTTTTCGTTCGAAGATGATGAAGTAATAAAAGAAGCAATTTTTTTAGACACGTCTGGCGGTATTCGGATCGATACCGTTCAAAGTGCATTGAAAACATTTTCATTAGCATTAGCACGACATACTTTAGATTATGAACTTCATATAGTGTCTTTTAGTGATTATACATATAGTCCGCTTATTATAAAACCAAACAACATTGCTGATATGTTGACATATTCAATAATGTTAGGTGGAGGAACGGATATTCATTGTTGTTGGGATTATATGAGAACAAATAAAATAAAAAAATGTTTGATTTTAACAGACGGATTATTTGATTATGGAACCGATCCTGGCGATTTGGATATTCATTTCCTTTTTCATAGTCAGCCAACTGGTATATACTTATTCTCTCCATATGGTAAATCGAGTAACTATAAACCATGATAATAATATTTTATATCATGCTTTTGTTGAACCTGTATATTATGGGATGCGTGTTATACGCCCAAGGATATGAAATGAAATGGTCTGGCGGATTATTCAAACCCATTCCTGTCGATTGGACTCCTGGTAGCTGGAAAAATGATAGTAAGTAAAGTATATTTCACTGGATTAGAATTTGATCCATCAATCATAGCAAATCGTTGGCATAGAGGCGTTATACCATTAGAATGGCGTCGATATCGTTTCTTTGCGCCTAAATCTACAATGTATCCTGTAAACAAAATGAACAAATGGCTGTATGCCAACACAGAAAGCAGATGGTCTATTTGGATGCGAACTGTTGAAGGTCAATGGGAAATAAATCTGGCTTTTGAAAAAGATTTTGATGCCATGACGTTCGTTATGTCAGATGGAAAATCAGAAGCTCTAAAAGAAATTTGAAATATTTTGATTGACACCGAGTTTCAATAAATAACAAATGCGATATAATGAATTGACCGAAACAAAATTATACGAAAAAGAGGCTGCATCGCTTTACGTGATTAAAACAATGCAGCCTCTTGCACAACAATATGGTGTAACGGTTACTCTTACCGCCGATGGTCCTAACGAAATCGAATTGACTTGGATTAAGCGCACCACTGGCGAAAAAGGTAGCGGTGGAAAATATCTCTATGATCTAACTCAATTGGCTGATCAAAACAAAGTTACTATTATGCTGGCCGTTCATATGGGATCACAAAAATTGATTGAGTTATATCAGAAATTTGGTTTTGTCATACATGACGAAGAAGATGACGCCGATCCTGTTATGGTGCGACAACCACAATGACGCAGAACTAACCTGCATCAGCAATCTCTAAAAACATATAGATTGTCTCAATAAAGAGATGTTATAATACCGTCACATTTTAGTGACGGTATTTTATGTTAAATCAAATTATAGCTCGTTTTAAAGAAGCGCATGGTGACATCTATGATTATTCTGATGTAATATATATTAACAGAAGAATTCCTGTAAAAATCACGTGCCGAATACACGGGCAATTTTCTTCTGCTCCATATATCCACTGGTCTGGTAGCGGATGTCGTGAATGTAATAGAAAAAGAGTCTCGTTGGCATCATTTGTAAATAGGGCAACAAAAACACATAATAGAGTCTATGATTATAACAAAGTGTTTTTTAATACATTAAACGATATTGTTGAAATAGTTTGTCCAGAACATGGACAATTTTCACAACGGGCAGACAGTCATTTATCTGGTCGTGGCTGTCCTTCTTGTGGATTTTTAAAAATAAGCAAAAATAACGCCAATGATTTGAAGACTGTTCTCGATCAGTGTTATAAATCTCATGGTAACAAATATGATTATTCACAAGTATCATATGTTAATGCTAGAAATAAAATAACTATTATATGTCACAAACATGGTGTTTTTAAGCAACTTCCTGCCAATCATATAAAAGGAGCGGGGTGTCCCAGATGTACTAAACGAGTGTCCAAGGGGTGTACTGAATGGCTTATTAGTTTAAATAAACCAGACATTATATTTGAGTATAGAATACCAGAAACAAAATTTTTAATCGCTGATGGATATGTACCGTCTACTAATACTGTATGTTTTTATAATGGAGATTTTTGGCATGGTAATCCGACAAAATATAATCCAGATATTTTGAATCCAATAACAAAATCAACTTATGGCGAATTATACAATAAAACATTAACCATTGAACAGCGTATAAAAAATTTGGGATATTCTTTATTAACGATATGGGAGTCTGATTGGTTAGAGAAAAAGGCAACATCTCATGCATTATAAATTTCCCCAAAATATAAAAATTGATGAAGTTAGAAATGCGATTTCCAACGCTAACTCTCGTATTGGAAACAATCACGCTTTTATTGAAGCGGATAGAGACGAAATAATAATATTTAATTATTTAATTTCTACTCCAGAAAGTTTTCCAGAACCTATCACCGGAAACGAATTAATAGATCGTGAATATTCTATATTAAGGGAATGTAGAGGATTAACGTTTGATAAATTTACAAAAAATATTTTGGCAAGAAAATGGCACAAATTTTTTAATTTAAATGAAAAAGAAGAAACACAAGAACACAAAATAAATTGGAATGAGGTTTCTTCGGTAACATCTAAAATGGATGGATCAATGATATGTCCGGTAATGGTATCTGGAAATATTGAATGGCATACTAAAATGGGTTTGACGGATATAGGAAATATTGTTGGTACTTTTGTTTCTAATAAACCAAACTATAACAGAATAGCTACATGGGCTTATGATAATAACAAAACATTGCTATTTGAATTTTGTTCAAGAAAAAATAGAATAGTTATTGATTATCCAAACGATCAATTAATTTTATTGGCAATTCGTGATAACATTACAGGATTATATCATTCTTATTAGGAATATTATGACAAACACAATAAGCAACATTGCTAAAAATTTTGACATTGTTTTTGTTAAACAATTTTCAAAAAATTTAGACAACCCAACTGAGTTTATTAAACAAACCTATGATGAGTTAGAAGACGAAGAAGGTTATGTGGTTTCATTTAACAATGGACACAGAATAAAAATTAAATCCAAATGGTATATGCGTATTCATAACACCAAAGAACTGTTCTTTTTTGAAAAAAATGTTTGGTTTCTTATTCTAAACAACGAGTTAGATGATGCCAAACCGTTTATGAGCGATGAAGACAAAGCTTTGGTTGAAGATTTCGCTAATGAAATGGAACATAGAGTATTGAAAAAAGCATTGATGATGGCTGAGTTTATTCAATCTGCGAAAGAAAAGGTTCCGGATAAAAAAACATTCGCTCTTGAAATCGTTCCGACATTACATAATATTGAAAAAAGATTGGCATTCAAACTTTGGGACGGTGTTGATCCTAAACTTCTTGTGAGAGATTTTCTGGCCAAACACTCCAACAGTCAAAAAAATGTTGATGAAATGAGAGGATTTTTGGACGGATTGGATTGGAAAGATTTCTATTGTAATACACAAGGATAAAAATATTTATGTGATAATATTTATCAACATGGCATCACGTTTTACTATTGCTTCATCAATAGTTTTGAAGGAGCCATATTTTTTATTTTTTATTTTTACTATCCATTTATTTGAGTCATTTCGCCAAGTGATACCGTAGTTTCCATGAGAACTCTTTTTGGTTGATTTACCAACTCTTGCTTTGACAGATTGTTGAAATACTTCTGAATTTCTAATACCTTCTGAAACTTTCAGTCTTACATCTTCTGTTCTTGGAATGCCACGCAACATAGACATATCTTTGCCTATATTTCCTTCGCTTATTTTACGTTTAGTATCTTCTGACCGTGGTTTTCCTGTGTTGGTAATGCGTGCTGCTTCTGTCATTTTTTGTTGATGTTCTGGCGTATGTGTTATTGCTGATATTTCAAGCAATCGTTGTCTCTCTACATCGGATACTGGCAAACCTTTGTTCCACGGTTCTAAACCTTTGTGCGAATCTGATAGTTTTTGTTTCATTTTATCAGTCATTTGAATGCCTTTGTTCCAAGGTTCTGGCATCAAACCCGATGTATTTTTGTTCCATGGTTCGCCACCATTTTCAATCCATTTAGCATGACCGTCCAATAGTATTTGTTTTTGTTCTTCTGACATTGGAACGCCTTTGTTCCACGGCTCTTT
>ODAK010003069.1_pt1 | contig 17398 bp, 15 predicted proteins | sample 1539591 | NCBI WGS metagenome assembly ODAK01 (sample SAMEA3539303, study PRJEB22396) | soil metagenome | biome: tundra; feature: field; material: soil | place: USA | collected 2010-05 | depth 0.15 m
CGCACGCCGGGATCTGTGCGGGGGGACCGGGGTAACCCGGTTCCCTACCGCGTCAGAGTAAAAACGTAGGGGCGCGTCGAGAAATCGGGAAGAGACATTTCGGCGCGTTGTTGGCGAAACAGTCGCGCGATGCGCTCTATCGCGGCGGCGGGCGAAACCCCGTGGCATGTGCGCGCAGCATCTTGAACTCAGTTTGATACAACTTAGCTACGCGGTCGATCACCGTGAGCGGAATAAGGCCCGATCCAAAAATAAGGTATTCCTGAATCTTTTCGTAAGCAAATATCACAAGCAACTCACCTAACAAGTCTGTAAAACTCCCAGGGAATAACTGTGACTGCATAGAGAGTTTTACAAGAATACCATGCGTATCGTTGACAGGTAAGAACTCGATCCCTCTCATTTTCCCGTCCGAATCCTCTCCGATAAAACCCGATGTTCCGGGAAGCGCTATCTTGCCCTGACTGTGAAACTTGCGAATGGCAAGGATGGCGTCGCGGGAAATCCAGTAAGGAAACCGCTTCTTGTCACCATCTGTGCCAGTTGAATAAATGAAGAACGGATCGAAGGGCTCATCGTAAGGAACTTGGCCTTTTTCCTGCGCCTCGTAAAAGGCCTGCTCCATATAATAGACATCGATGATCCATTCGATCAGGCTGAGACTGTTGTATATCTTCGGGAGATAATTGATCTTTACGCGCAGCAGTGGAAACTTGAACGTCCGGCAAATCGCATCTTTCTTTGCATCTCGGATTTTAGCCGTAGGCGTTTCGTGGCTGGAGCCGTCGAATTCTACCGCAAACTGGGGGATGTATTCCTCGTTCGTTACCAGAAAATCAAAGTGCGCCATTAGAGCATACTTATACAAGTCGTCGGGAATCCCCCTTCCCTCGATTGGGCAAACGTCAGCCATCCTGACTTTCGTGTGAACTTGAAGGCCATAACGGGATGTGACGAGGTTCAGCTCCTTCAGCGTGTCTTCCTCTGACCGGTTGAGCAATCGCTTCATTCCGCGCATTCCATGCTATTTTGGTGACTCGATAGCACTAAAACGAAGTGGACGTCACTAGAAGGCGGAGACGGCCTCGGTTTCGCCCGGCGCGGCTCCGGCTGCGATCAGTATTCGGACGCAAGCATGATGGTGAGGACGCGGACGGTCTGACTCTGGTCGCTCGGCTCGCCTCGTATATTGCCAAGTCATCTGAGAGCCCTCCGTGAGCGGCTGATCGGCGTGTGGCTGCTCGGACTACCTTTTGCAATGGCGACTATCCGGCAATGGACGGATGAGGTCCGTGGGAGAAAGGTTTTCTGCATCGTCTCCTATGTTTTCCTTCCGATTCTGATGTGCAAGGTTTCTTCGTATCCGGGAAAAGCTAGTGCGACGCTGCCAAGCATGTCAGATGCTGCGATTCCTACGCCCGATAGTTCAGTCGCTAGGGCTCGCGCGGCCTCCTGGACAACCTGCGGAGCGGAGAACACATGTTCCACCGTCACATTGTGCGTTGCGCTCCCCGTCCCGAATGCCCGATTGTCCTCCCGCCTTATGCCGTTGAACGGCCAGTCAACCCATTCCCAATTCGCCCAAAGGCACATGAGACCTATCTGGTCCATGAGTCCCATGAATTCCTGGTCGATAGCGCTTACTGAAAAATCGAATTTCACCGGGGCAAGACGTTTAAGTCTTTCTGCGATTTCCTCAATCTTCACGGGAGGTATGAATCTGCGCGAGCGAAATTTTGCGAGTTCAAGTTCAGCATTGGCTGCGCGCTCGTTGGCGGCCGCGACTTGCTTGTTTGATTCTGTTTGCAACTCGGCGGAAAGCCTCCGCGCGCGTCTGGTAAACAGGATTTCACCAGCAACGCCTATTGCGACCAATGCGTCTGAGGCTACGAGACCCCACTTATTTACGAACGAGGAGTCCGAAACACCTGCCGCAAGGCCGACTTCAACCACAAGCCCAACAACAATCATCCAAGCCGAGAAATCTGCCCATCCTTCGAGCGATTCAATTCTTTCAGCAAGGCTTCTGTGGCCTTTGTTCATCTATCGCGGCTCCGGAAGAGGACGCGGACCGGGGCCTATCAGCGCCGTGGTCACGGACATCCTGATTATATTCGCGATATGGTTGTGCAGCCATTTTGGGCTGATTTCATGAACGCTTCCTTTTCTTCGCTGGCGCCTCCGGCTCCGGCTGGACCGGCCGCCAGTCAGCCCGTCTCAGCATCTTCCTATAGCCGTATTTCATGCCAACAGGATGAGATCAACTTTCGAGATTCGCAAGCTCTTGATTTCATGGGGCTGATTTTCCGTCTCAAAACCTACCCCTTATTGGACTTTAGCCAGCGACCCCAAGTTTTCCAGCCGTTTGCATTGCCTCGCCTCGTGATGGTTCAAGGTGCTTATCTCTGACAAATCCAAGCAGAACTGATACGGACCGTATGGGTGAGATGAGCGAACGATGACCGCCGTCACTGAATTTATTATCGGAGCCTTCGACGTTACGTTTTTCATTCGAGCACCTTAAATGACCTAGAAGTGCCGCCACCGACTGCTTCGCAGAGACAATCGGGCTGTAGGCATCGTCGATAAACTCGTCGTCTGAACCAGTTTCGTTATATTGGTTATTGAGGTCTTCGGGTTCCAGTGGCATGCCCTCAAACGGTTCGCGGATCATGTAGCCACGGCCCCAGACCGTGCCGATTAGATTGTCCGCCCCGGCGGAAGCCAGTTTTTTCCGTAGCTTACCGATATAGGTGCCAACGACGCTCATCTCTGGTTCATCCATCCCGCCGTATAGATGGTTCAGGAACGCTTCCTTGGTCAGCACCATGCCCTTGCGTAGCACCAGCAACTCCAGGATGGAATATTCCTTGCCCGTCAGATGCACTTCCTGCCCATCCACGGTGACCTCGCGGCTGTCGAGGTTCAGTTCGATGGCGCCCAAACGCAAAGTCGGCTGGCTGAACCCCTTGCTGCGGCGGGTGATCGCCTGCATCCGTGCCAGCAGTTCTAACTTATCGAAGGGCTTGGTCATGAAGTCATCGGCGCCCAGACCGAGCCCTTTGACCTTGTCCTGTGGCCGTGAAAGGCCGGACAGGATCAGCACCGGTGTATCGTTACGCGCGATCCGCATACGGCGGACCACCTCATACCCCTCCACATCCGGCAGGATCACATCGAGCAGCACGATGTCATATTCATAATGCCGGGTGAGTTCGATCGCCTCTTCGCCGGTTTCGGCGTGCTCAACGACCGCGCCAGCACTTCTCAGCATTAAGGAAATGCCATGGGCTGCGGTCAAATCATCTTCTACAAGCAAGACACGCATCATAATTGCCTTTCAATAGGATCAGCCTGCGTGTCGGGTATATGATGGCTAGAAATTCCTTGCTGGGGAATGAACCTCCTGCACTGCCTGATATTTCGGACCCCAAGCTCTATCATAAAATCATGCAAAGACTCCGTGCCAGAGAATGGCACGCTCTTCGCATGCTTTTGGTATCTTTGAATGAGACCAAAAGCAGAGCCCGCTAGCACGATGTTACGGACTCTGGTTACAGTTGCAGCAACCTCATTTTTGTCATCGGCTAGCATTATACCAAGTGCATGGCATGTCATTGGTTTTGTGAATGCCTTATCGGTGTATCCCGACTCCAATAGCTCGTACTTGACAACGAATTCCGATTCCTTCCAAACAATATCCAAAACCTGACTAGACTCTTCGCTGGAAAGCAGTCTCTGAAATTTTAAAGAATCTTTCCTGTCCGCGTTCGTGTACGTGAATACCCGCTCTCTCAGCAGCTCGATATAATTGCTTGCCATTAGTTGACGAAGCGCCGCCATTCGGAGCGCGGTCACTACCTGATCGTCTGCCCGCTTCTCCAAAGTATGAACCCCATGCTCATCGACTATAAGCCTAGGTGGATGAAACGCCGCCGTTGGTCAACCCTACCCGGTGCGGAAGCAGCCAGCCATTATGAGATTCCATTGTGGAAATCCCACAAGCGATAGCCATTTTTGATATGCACATAGTAAATCATATGCTGATTTATGTAATGGCAGACAACTTAGATAGAAAAGTAGTCTTCCCGCGGAAACTCGGGACAGGAGCAACGCGTTATGGAACATTTCGGCTATTGCCTGATCATCGGCGGCTATTTGATCCTATGGCTCTCTCATTTATAGCAAACCCAAGGTACCACATGGTCTCGGCCCGCGAGGTCAGCAAGGCCGTCGAATAACTTATCCTTTGTCGGACGGCGTGCGGTCGCCGACGTGCTTCTCGCCGACGCTATGAAGTCCAACAAATGACCCTTTGCTGGACAGTTACAAAAATGCAACAATCGAGAGATTCAATCCCGCCTTCGCCCGCTCCGAAATGACGTTGGTATCAACGGATCATCACTGTTCGAGCCAATCATGGTCCGTGCCGCGGCAATCCGGCGGACAGCTTTCGACAGCGGACCCTCGCGGGGGAATTTCGAGATCGGCCCTGTGATCCGAGCCAAGAAGACGCCGGGCGAGGGTGACCAGATTTTCTCGTGGGGGAGTCTCCTGACGCGCGACCGCGGCACGCGGCAACTCACGGGCTTCTTCTTCAAGCGACCGCCGATGCGTCGCGGCGCTGGCCTTGAGGCGGCTGAACAGCACGGCATCGACATTTTTGATCAGCACGCTGGCCATACAAGCCTACCTTCTTGGCTCTGTCACAAAATCATAGCAGAGGTTCGCGCATCAGTCAGGGTGCGTGGACAGTGAGGAAACCTCGGCTGGAAATCGGCCCGCCGACGGGTTACGTGTAACGCATGGACGCCCGCGCAACCCACCGCGACCGTGTTGCCCGTTACCGTGCCGCTCAGAGGGAGCCCGGATTGCGACCTGTCGTCCCATGGCTGCCTGACATCAACGACTCTGGCTATCGGGCGCGCCTCGCTGAGGAGTGCCGGCGCCTTGCCCACCTTACGCCCGAAGAAGACGCCGTCGCGGCGGATTTCGCGGTTCTGTCCGGGCGGACTCTGGGCTGGCGGTAGCATCCGCCTGGCCATCGCGGGCCAGTCAACCGTTGAATTACGCCCCCATGAGGCTCAGATTGTTCCTGTCAACGGACAGCCAACGATGAAAACCACGATAGACATCGACGAAGATCTGATGGCGCGCGCCCAGGGCGCCTGTGGCACGCGCACGCACAAAGCCACGATAGAGGAAGCGCTGCGGACTCTCATTCGCTTGCGGGAGCAGGAGGAAATCCTCGGCCTGGCTGGCAAGGTCCGCTGGGAAGGCAATCTCGATGAGACCCGGCTCGATCGCACCACCGAGTGATCCTGGTCGATAGCACCGCGATTTCGATCCTATGGAGCGGTACCTCGGCCTGGCCGTGATCCATCCTTGAAGGATCGAGCCGGAGCCTCCGCCCGCTTTACCGCCCCTGAAACACCGGCTTCCGCTTCTCCACGAACGACCGTGTCGCTTCCTTGAAGTCCTCGCTGTTCTCCGCCTCGCGCTGCATCGCATCCATGCGTGCCTCGTCGCGTTGCGCGCGCTCCAGCCCCAGTTGGTTGATGAAGAACTTCGACGCGCGGATCGACAATGGCGCGTTCGCCGCCAGCGTTTCCGCGTAAGCGACCGTGACCGCCTCCAGGTCTTCCGCGTCCAGCACGCGATTGATCAGCCCGACCCGCAGCGCCTCATCCGCCTTCAACCGCCGCGCCGAGAACATGATGTCTTTGGCGACGCTCGGCCCGACCAGATCGACCAGCGACTTCAGCCCTTCCGGCGCATACGCGATGCCGCGCAACGCCGCCGGCACGCTGAACTGGGCGTCGGACGAGGCGAAGCGCAAATCGGCGTTCAGCGCCATGCCCAGGCCGCCGCCGAGGCAGTAGCCGTGGATCATGGCGATCAGCGGCTTTTCCAGGTTCAGCATCCCGTGCCGCAGTTTGCCCGGTGCCTCTCGCGCCAATCGCGCGGCTTCGGCGTTGGCGCGCGTCTTGTCGAAGCTCTTGATATCGCCGCCGGAGATGAACGCTTTCCGGCCGGCGCCGCGCATGATCACGACCTTGATCGCGGGGTCGGCCGCGTAGGCTTCAATCACGCTCAGCGCGTCCTCGGACATGCCGGGCGAGAGGGCGTTAAGCTTGCTGGGATTGTCCCAGATCAGCCAGCCGATGGGCCCCTTCGCTTCCGCGCCGATCAGTCCGGATGTCAGGTGCATCGCCATGAGGTGCCCTCTGGTGGGTTCGAGCCGCGAACGTTCGCGCCTCAATACGGCGAGCCGCCACCGTCTTCAATGTGCCGGAACTCCCCGGAAAGCCGCGGCGGATCCGTGCGCAATGGTCATTCGCGCCCACGCGAACGAAACCCAGATGACATCCCCGGTCCGCGGACGCACAATCCGCGAGACGGCGTGGCGCGGAACCGGGTCGCACCGGCCCGCCGCGGCGCGAACGACCCGATTGGCCAAATGAACATCATTCCGGAAACCTGACGCATGAAGTTGGCGCCGCCAAGGCTGGTGCTCGCCGGAGCAGTCGCGCTGTTGCTCACATCGTGCGAGCGGCCGGCCGCGCCGGTCATCGCTCCCACGCCGACGCCGCCTCCGCCCCCGGTCGTCCATCGGCCGGTGGCTTCAGCCTGGAGCTTTCACGCCGGCGACGTTTGCACCGCGACCGCCGGCGGTGGCGGCCTCGCGCTGGATGTGGCCGCGTCGCGTGACACGCTGGAACTGGTCGTTCGCATGCTGAGAGGCGCGGCGATGCCGGCCAGCCGGTCCGTCGCGATTACCTTTGCCGGGGCGTCGGGCGCGTGGACCATGACCGGCCACAATGCCGCATCGCACCGGGTGATCGCGTCGCAGCCGATGACCGAGGACCAGGCCGGCCGGGTCCTGATCCTGCTGGGAGGCGGCATCGTCAAGGTGGGGAACCGAAGCGACAGCGTGCCGGAATTGCGAATCCCGAACAGCGGCACCCCCGGACGCGACTGGTTTGAATGCGTGCGGCGACAATTGTTTCCCTGATCGCCACATCGTCCGAAGCACCTCCTGGGCTGGACATGGTTTTCTTCACTTCCGTTAACGATTCATTAACCAATTGGTGGCCTCATTAACCTTCCCGTAACGGCTGGAAACCGAACTGTCGCGCGGGTGGAGGCCGAACATGAGCCACGATGACGCTCGCCCGTTGATCGGGAAGTTCTTTCACCGCCTCGGTTTGGCCGGGGTTGTGGCACTGGCCCTCTCGCTTCCCGCCGTCTGGCTCGCCTGGGAAGGCGCCGAAGCCCAGGCGAAGGCTGCTGTGCTGGCGGAGACGGCATCGGCGCGGGCGCGGGACGCACTGCGCGATATGTTCGCCCGGTTCGAGAGGGCGACCGCATGGCTGCGGGCGCAGGACCTGCAAGGTGACACGGTTTCCCTCACCGGCCGCCTGTTGCGCGTGGAACCGCTGGTGGCACCGGCCGCCGGCCTGGTGGTGATCAACAACCGCGGCTTGTTCGTGGCGTCGTCCTCGGTCGGAGCAGCCGCCGTCGGTACACCGGTCTGGTGGTACCGTGCTCTCCCCCTCGCGCAAACCCGCCAGGCCGTCGTTGTTGGCTGCGGAACAGCTTCGCCTGATGTGTCGGGCTGGGTATTGGCGCGCGGCATAGAGGGCGCGCAGGACGGTTTCGCCGGCGAAGTGGGCAGCACCCTGCCGGCGGTGGCGCTGCGGGCGCTGGCCGGCCCGAGCGGGAACACCACCAGCGTGCTGGATTACGCGCTGCGTGACCAGGACGGATGCGAGTTATCGCACGCCGGCGCCGCGGCGATGCCCGCGGTCTCGGGCGCGGCCCTGGTTCGACTGTATCGGGCGTTGCTGCCCGCGCGTTGGTTCATGCCGGAGCCTACGATAGCGACCATCAAAGCCGGAAACCTGACCTGGACCGGCACGATCAGCCCGGAGGCCGCGCTCTCGCTGCGGGATACGGAGATCCAGCTTCATGCCAGGATCGTCCTCGGCCTGATGATCGCGTTTGCCATCCTGACAACGCTGATGATCGTCGGGCGGCTGACCAATCGGCCGCGATCGGGCATCACCGAAGCGATCCCCATGGCCGCCGAGACCGTTGGGCCCGAAATGGAGGACCTGCGTCGAAAGCTCGATGAGATGGTGGGGGAGCGAGATCGTGTACTCGCCACGATCGGTCATGACGTGCGCACCCCGATGAACTCCATCCTGGGGATCTGCGCCCTGTTGCTGGACGGCGACCTCGACGAGGCGCAGCGCAAATGGTTGTGGCGCATCCGGGCAAGCTGTGAGGCGCTGCTCGCCATGCTCAACGGCATGCTGGAAATCGCCGCCGCCGGCGTGGACAGTGCCGAGATCCACCGCGAACCGATCGACGTCGCGAGCCTCATGGAGGAAGTCGCCGAGGTACTGCGGCCGCAGGCGGAAGACAAGGGTCTCGATCTGCTGGTCGACGTGGATGCAAGCGTACTGGGCTCATGGAATACGGATTCGACCCGGCTGCGCCAGGTTTTGTTCAACCTCTGCGGCAACGCGATCAAATATACCGTGACCGGTTCGGTCGAGATCCGGGCGCTGACGGAACGTGATAAGGCGGGACACGACCTGCTGCGGCTGCGGGTCTCGGACACCGGCCCCGGCATCGCCGCGGACGAGCGCGACGTCATCTTCGAGCAGTTCCGTCGCGGCCGCGACGAAATCTCCCGCGGGCAGGACGGCCTCGGACTGGGCCTGGCGCTCTGTCGCGAAATCGCCACCCTGTTGGGCGGCAGCCTGTCGCTTGATAGCGTGGAAGACGTCGGCAGCGTCTTCACCTTCGAGATACCGATTGAACGCTGCCTGTCATTGGGGGCGGCCGATGGTCCGCTGGCTGGACGTACCGCCCTCGTGGTCGGTCTGTCGGAGGGCGTGCGCCGCCGGGTTGCCTCACACCTCGAAAGTATCGGGTTCAATGTCGAAACCGCCGGGGATGGCTTCATGGCGATCGGGCTGGCGGAGCGGATGGCCTACCAGCACGGGACACTGGACCTGGTGGTGCTCGACGCGGCGTTGGTCGGTCTTTCGGCCGACGCGCTGTTGGCGCGGTTCAAGGCGAGCCGGCCGCTGGAGCATCTGCGGACCGTGCTCGTCGCGCACGGATCGGATGCGGTGATGGCGGCGGGGCGCGCCGACGCGATCGTGCCGCATCCCGTGGAGGCGCGCGACCTGGACCATGTGGTCGCCGGCTTTTTTGGCACCCGTTCTCCATTGCGGGAAGTCGATCCGTGCGCTCCGGCGGCACCCAGAGCGCGCGTTCTGGTCGTCGAGGACAATCGCATCGCCCAGGCGCTGTTTGTCGACCAGCTCAATCGCGCCGGGTTTTCAACGTTCTCGGCAAGTAATGGTCGAGAAGCGGTCGAGGCGGCGCGGCGCGGCGGCTTCGACGCGATCCTGATGGACGTGCAAATGCCCGAGATCGACGGCACGGAAGCCACGCGGCGCATCCGCGCGGACGAACGGCTGCACCGCATCCCGATCATTGGCATGACGGCTCATACCGGCTCGGTCGTGCGCAAGCGCTGCCTCGATGCCGGCATGGACCTGGTGCTGCACAAGCCGGTCGATTTCGCCTCCCTGCCACTGCGGCTGCGCGAGGTCATCGCGGCCTGGCACGCCGCCGCCACGTGCGAAACCGGCAGTGGCACCCAACAGACCGAGAACGCTTTCGAAATTGAAGATGAGTATCTGGAGTCGCTCCTGGCGGAGGTCGGCGTGAAGCGAGCCCGCATCTATGTGACGGCATTTCTCGCCGACACGGCGGTGCATGTGTCGACGATGGCCCAACTTCGTGACGATGGTGAATGGGAGGAGTTGGGACGGCTGGCGCACAGTCTGGCCGGTATCGCGGGTACTCTTGGGGCGATCAGTCTGGCGGATGGGCTGCTCATGCTGGAGGACGCGGCTCGGCTCGCGGATCAGGCGCGGGTCGGTGCCGCGTTGAACGACGTGCGATCGACCTGGGAGAGAACACGCATCATGCTGCGGCCGCGGTTCGAGGCATTGGCGTCCGGGCGGGGCGGCGGAGCGGCGAAGCAGGCGGCGTAGTACCACGCGGCGAAGCGCATGACTTTTGTTCGTGATGCCCCGTCTGACCCGAGCTTCGGGTGCCGCGAACGACGGCAAAGGGTGGAATCGACGTGACAAGCCGTGGCATGGCCGGGGATTGATCAGTCCGAAAGCCCGGTTGTTACTTTCGCCGCGTCTCAACCGGCATGGCCGTCGCGGTGACCCGCGCGCCGCGGGACCGGGCGAGTTCCAGTGCCCGTTTCAGGTCCCGCAAATAAATCGCGGCTTTCTCGCCATTCGCTGGCCGCGGCCGATCGAACAAAGCGTCTTCGGATGTGATCGCGATGATCACATCGGTGCCGAACGGCTCCGCCACCAGCCAGCCGGGATTGTCCGGGCCAGGCTCACCCAGGTTCAGAGTCTCACCCGGCGCGAAGACACGCGGTGGATCGGCGGTAACGTGCTGGCTCGGGTCGGCGAGCTGTGGATACAGATGCTGAACGTTGCCCTGGCGATCGAGGTAATCGACCCGCATCTCGCCCCGAAAGCCGGCCATGGCGAGGCGTGGCCGGATATTCTCATTGTTCACCAGCCATGCCGGATCACCGGCGAGATGCAACGTCAAACGGTCGCCGGACTCGCCGAACGTCTTCGCGAGCGGGCGCAACAGATCCTCCCACGGACAGAAGATCTGATCCACCTGTGTGACCCGTAGCGATGGTGCCGGACTGTTCAGGCCCAGGGCCGAGAGCTTCTGCCGCAGGCTTTCGATCGCGGCCCGGCCGCCGATGCCGGTGATCTGGACGGCGCCATCGCGAACCTCGCCGTCGACGAGCGAGCAGGGCAGGCGCGATACGAATGTGGCGATCTCCGTACGGACCGCCTCCCCCGGCCCCGCCTGAGGCGCGGCGGGTGGAGGTATCGGGGGTGGAATGACCGGCGTGACGGTCGGCGGAGGTGTGGCGATGGGCGGTAAAGCTGTCGGCGGTAACACCGGGGTGGGCTGCATCACCGGCGGCGGGACCGGGTTCACCGGCGTCGTCGGCGGCAAGGTCGGCGTGGTTTGTGGCGGCGTCGTTGTCACCGGCGGAAAGGTGGGAGGGGTCTGTGGTGGTGTCACCGGCGGTAAGGTAGGCGTGGTCTGCGGCGGTAACGTCGTCACCGGTGGAAGGGTCGGTGACGGCGCCGTTGTAACCGGCGGCAAGGTCGGAGCCAGCGGCGGTAAGGTGGGCGCCGGCCTGGCCTCTGGCGCTGGAGACACCGGCGCGGGCGTTGTCGTCGACACCGCGGGCGGTTTGGCCGGCTCGATCGAAGGTGGCGGCGTGCTCGGATTGCCCGCGAGCAGGAAGTAACCAACGCCACCCAGCACCGCCAGGCCCGCGACCCCGGCGCCGATGATGACGGGCAACGCTGACGATTTTTTCGCCCCCCGCGCCGCGTCGCCCGCTCCGCCTCGACCCGTCGTGCCCATTGGAACGGCCGGCGGCGCGATCGATGCCGCCAGCGCCGCCACCGACAGTTCAGCCGGCCTGGAGAGCGTCCCACTTTCGGCTGGCCGCGGTACGGATACCATCGTGGCGTCGCTGTTGTCGGCGGCAACCCGGGCCGCCGGCGTGGGCGCCACCACCGCCTCGTGGATCGCCGCCATGAACTCCGCGGCGGACGCGTAACGATCCTCCGGCCGCTTCGCCATCGCCTTGCGCACCACGGCATCGAACTGCCGCGGCGCGGTGACCGAAATCTGCGACGGCATCGGCGCCTCGGTGTTCAGCGCCTTGTGCATGATCGCCGACATGCTGCCTTCGAACGGCCGCTCCCCGGTCAGCAACTGATACAGCAGCACACCGGAGGAATAGATGTCGGACCGGGCGTCGACCACCTGCCCCATGAACTGCTCGGGCGACATGTAGGCGGGCGTGCCGAGTACGGTCCCCGCCTGGGTCATGCTGGAGCTTTCGATCCGCGCGATGCCAAAATCCGCGATTTTCGCCTGTCCGGATTTGGTCAGCATCAGGTTCGCCGGTTTGATATCGCGGTGCACCACGCCGCGTTCATGACTAAACTGTAGTCCCGCCAGCAGATCCTCCATGATCCGCACGATCCGCGGCAGCGGGAACCGCTCATTCTTGTCGAGCAGGCTCTTCAACGGCGGACCGTCGACGTATTCCATCACGATGTAGGCGAGGTCAGCGGTCTCGCCGTAGTCGAACACCCCGACGATGTTCGGATGGGTCAGCCGTCCGGCGGCCTGTGCCTCGCGGCGGAAGCGGGCGATTTCCTCGGCGGTTTCGTCATCGGCGACCTCGGGCAGGCGTACGGTCTTGATCGCCACGATGCGCTCGATGACCGGATCGAAACCCTCGTAGACGGTCCCCATGGCGCCGCGACCAAGCTGACGCCTGATCTCGTACTTCCCCAGGGATTCGACCGCCGACATACCGTAGGTTCCGCCTTATGCTCTCAGGTCACGCCAGGCTGCGTTGACGCTGAGTTTCTCGCCGCACGTCAAGCCCCCTCGTTCAACGTCAACCGCTCCGCGAACGTCATCCCAGGCACTTCGCCAACGTCATCCAAGGGCCCGTCCCGGGGATCTCCTCCGGCACGGTGCCGCGATGGAAACCGGGGATGACGCCGGTGGAATTGCCCGGACGGAACGAAACGCCAGGCCGTCACATGAACGGCCGATATAACTCCGGATCATAAACCCTTTCAGAGCCGAGACGAAACAGTACTCTGTCCGCCTCCCTCCCCGCCATCGCCGATCACGGCGAACGGCGCCCAAAAGAACGGATGCGCGATTTCGGCCGGCAACTGTCCTGAAGCCGCCCGGTCGAGCAAACTCAATTGCGCCTCCCGCAGCGCGCCCGTGACGCCCTCGGAAGACTTCTCCTTCAGGTCGTTGATGGTCAGCAACACCAGCAGCGCGGCGACCTGATCGCTCACCTCCCAGTGCGTGACCAGCAACGACCGCGCCTTGGCGAAGAAGAACGACCGCGCGAGCCCGGACAGACTTTCGCCCGCCCCTCCCCCCGGTCCGCCCGAGTTGCAGGCCGACAGGATCACCAGGTTGGCGTCGAGATCCAACCCCAGAACCTTCGACGCCGTCAGCAGCGCCCCCTTGGCATCCTGGGCGCCCATCGGCGGCGAGGTGACGATCGCCGCCTCGGTCTGGCATCGCAGGTCTGTCGGCAACAGCGCATGTGCCGCGAAATGCAGGATCCGATAGTCCTTCAGCGGCATTCTGAGGACCGCGTCGGCGGTGAACCCATCACCGGTCAACTCATCGCCCGTCGAAGCGGCGAGCACCGCCCGCGCGCCATCCAGTTCCTTCACCGCTCCAGGTAGCGGCGGAAGCGATGCCAGCAGGCGGCCGCTGTCCCCGCACTGTGCCATCGGGAAACTGCCGGCCGCCTGCGCCACGGTCACCGGGCGGAAGTCACCAAAGCCAAACCACGGCTTCGCCGCCGCCGAGGAATTCGCCACCTTGCGCAAGCTGACGAAATTGGTCGCCGCCGGAACATGCGTGATCGTTGCCTCACGTACCAACCACGGTGCTTCCGCCAGTTTGCCAAGGTCGGCCGGGCCGGTGAGCAACACCTCGAACGGCAGCGACAACAGCGGACCGGTTGGCGCGATCACCAGCGACGACGCGCCCTTCAGCTCCACCGCCACGCCGCCGAGGGTCAGGTCGTACAAGCGCCTGGCGTCAGCGATATCGAAGGTCGGCAATGCGTTGACCTCGGTCTTCTCGATGCCCGCCCGGACCGCTTTCACCAACGGGCCGATCGTGTCGATTCCACCCTCGATTTTCGAAATGGCGATATCGCCATGCCGAAGCGCGAACGCCCAACCGCTGTCTTTACTGAGGAACAAGGCAACGAACGCCTCGCCCGGGTGCAGCGACGCGAACACCGTGCTCGCCGGCACCACGTCTTGCACCAACTGTCCGTAGTTCGGCGACAGCGTGCGACCTCGGCTTCGGCCTGAGCCAGTGCGGCCTGCGTCAGATCGGCCTGCTTCTGCAACTGCGCCACTTCGTCACCGGCGCGCCCGGTGGCCCCCGTTCCAATCGTGTCGAGCGCCCGATAGATCCGATCGGACTCGCGCTGCAGGTCGTCACGCTTGCGCAGCGCCGCGCCAATCTTGAGATCGCGCGCGTTTTCCGCCAGCGACGCGCTCGCTTGCGAGATCTGGTGGCTGGTGATCGTGCCCTGGGCGACCTGAGCCGCCAGAAACATCTCCGCGTGATTCGCGCCAAAGCCGAACGTGCCGCCGCTCGCGTAGGCGTCCAGGCATGGCGCCATGAGATCGGGCGTGGTGCCGGCGTCGATGGCGATCAGAGTGCTCACCGCGCGCCGGCAGTTCGACAAGGCCGCGCTGGTGTCGCCTGACCGCATCAGCATGCCGGCGTGGATCAGCGCCGCTTCAGCGGCCGGTTTGGTGCCCGGCAGAGCGGTCTCGAAGTCATTGTCGGAGCGGCCGAGATCGGTCAAAGCGCGGTTCTGTTCCGCCTCCCTCGCCGCGGTCACGCCGGCGGTCCGAAACACGCGCGCGAACACACTGGGCCAGCCGAGATCGTTGGCCGACGCCACCCGCGCGGCGAAGTTGGTCAGCGCATACGCGTCCGACAGCTTGCCGAGTTCGCGCAACGCGATCGCCCGATAGCGCACGACCTCGATCAGCCCCAGCAGCAACAGCTGGATGGCGGGATCGGTCCCCAGCAATTTGAGGCTCGTCCCAGTGGTGATCCGCGCGTTGATGTCGAAGTGGTTGCGCACCGGCTTCGGCGCGGGCTCGCGGGTTAACGCCTCCGACGGCACCAGCTCGGTGTAGGCGGCCTGCGCGGCTCCGAGCAGAGCTTCGGCAGCCGCCGGCTTCTTCTCATCCAGCATGTGGATGCCGCGGTTAATGCAGCAAGCGGGCCTTCATCGCGCGATTGTCGGCCGAGGCGAGCACGCGTTCGGCCTCGGCGAATCGCGCGTCGGCCTGTGGGAACTGACCCAACGCCGACAATTGCAGGGCGAGCGACATCAACGGCAGCGCCAGCAGCGGACTATCGTTGCCGTGCAGTTTCCGCTGCTCGGAGAGCGCCTCGCGGAAGCGGGATTCCACTTCGGCGGGCCGCCCGGCGAGGTTGGCGCGGGTGCCCTGCGCCATCAACTTGTCGAAATTCCCCGCCTCGCCACCACCCACGCGCGCCGCCGCCTTCTCGCCGCTGTTCCAGTAGTCGGACGGCGCCGGCCTCTCGCAGCCCACGAGCAGGACCAACAGGACGATCAGAGCGCGGAACAAGACTGCCATGTCAGTACACCTCGTCCGACACGAGCGGGAGGAGCAGATCGTCCTGGTCGGTCGGATCGAAGATCGAGCCAATGGCGAAGTTGTTCAGCGGACTGGCGGCCGGGATACCCTGGACCGTCAGCAGCACACAGTTGACCGAGGCGATCGGGCAGCCGTTGATCCGGAATGCCGCGTTGCTGCCGGGCTCGATACGGGAGGTGCCGGCCGCCGCGTCCCCGCCCAGACCACCCACCGTTCCGCTGAGCGCGGCGCCTCCGCCGGGCGCCTGACCGGTCGTGACAGTATCCAAATAAAGTACGTCAACGGTTCCGGCGGCCTTCGCGCCCGCGTTCAGGCCGAGGATGAACCAGGTTTTCGGCGCCACGAGCCCTGACCCGTTTAACGTCACGCCATTGCTCGCGTCGATCCGCACGATACTTGACGTGCCTGTCACGGCAAGCCGGCCGTTCTGAATGACTTGGCCGGTGGCCATGAAGAAGCCGGATTGGGACATGGTACTGGTGGGCAACTGGGTCTTCAGCAACGCGCCGGTTGGGCGGGCCGTGCCGCTCGTTTCGATCTGCGTGCCATCCAGTCCGGTGGCGGTCGCGGACCCGTTGTTCACCACGATGCGCGGGGCACTGAGCAGACCGCCCTGTGTCAACGCGCCGGGGGAGGAGATGGCGATCGAGGAGGCGGAGATGATGCTGCTGGTGTTGGTCAGTGAAAGGCCGCCGGTGTCCGTGATTTCGACGACGCCGGCGTCACTGATGACGAGGCCGGACAGGGTCATGTCTCCGGACAGCGTCACGCCGGTCTGACCGCTGATGGTGCCGGAGGCGGTCAGGCTGCCGTGATCGCCGATCCCGACGGTGCCGGAGGGGCTGACGACGTTCCCCGTGACGGTCATGGCTCCCACGTCGGCGATCGCGGCCCGCGATGCTCAGTGCGCCGGCATCGTCGATCCTGACCGCTCCGGCGGCGCTGGCGATCGTGCCGGGGACGGTCAGGATCGACGATGGTCACACCGGTTTGACCGCTGATCAGGCCCGGGATGCTCAGCGCCCCGAGATTGGCGATCCCCACGCTTCCGCCAGAGCTCACGACGCTGCCTCCGGCGGTGATCGATCCGCTGTCGCTGATGGTCACGCCGGTCAGGCCGCTCACGAGGCCAGAGGTAGTCAGCCCGCCCGAACCGGTGATCCCAACCGCGCCGGCCGAACTGGCGATCGCGCCGGCCACGGTGATATCGGCGGTGCTGGCGATTGTCACACCATTACTTGCCACCAACGTACCGGGATTGCTCAAGGTGCCGGACGTGTTGATCGCGGCCGTGCCGGTGGACGTGACCGTGCCGGCGATCGTCGCGTTGGCCAGGCCGGTGATGGCGACCGCGCCGGCGGCGATCGAGGACGTCGATTCGACAACGAGATTGAGCGTATCGCTCAGTGCGAGCGTGCCGCCCACGACGATCGGGCCGGTTATCGAGAGGGCCTCGCCGTCGTCCAGGATGAAGCTGGCGGCGGTGAAGTTCGTCAGCGTCGCGATCTGATTCGTGCTGGCGGTCGATCCGGTCAGCGACGTGGCACCGGTCGAATGGCCCGACAGGGTGCCGGCGATCAATGTCCCGGTTTCGGTGATTGAGCCGCCGGTCGCGGCCAGGCCGACCGTGCCGGCGCCGCCATCGCTCACCAGACCCGTGATCGCGACATTCGCGCCGGTCAGAGCAATCGCGGCGGCGCTGATGGTGCCGCCAACCGTCAGCGACGCGCTGTCGGTGACCGTCGCCGCGGTGCCGCCATTGACCACGCCGGCGGCCGTCAGGCTGGTGCCGTCGTTCAGCGTGAAGCCGGAGGCCGTAAAGCTGGCAAGCGTCGCCACGTGGTTCGTGAGCGCGGCCGCGCCGGTCAGCGTGGTCGCGCCAGTCGAACTTCCGGACAGCGTGCCCGCGATCAGCGTCCCGGTCTCGTTGATCGTGCCGCCGGAGGCGATCAGGTTGATCGTTCCGGCTCCGCCACCGGTGACCAGGCCAGGGAGCGCGATATTCGATCGACCCGGTCGTTGCGATCAAATCG
>ODAK010003070.1_pt1 | contig 17392 bp, 16 predicted proteins | sample 1539591 | NCBI WGS metagenome assembly ODAK01 (sample SAMEA3539303, study PRJEB22396) | soil metagenome | biome: tundra; feature: field; material: soil | place: USA | collected 2010-05 | depth 0.15 m
ACACCTACGTCGCCGTGCAGGGCGTCGACCGGATGCAGAAAAACCGCCGGCGTCCCCGTACTGCACATCGTCGCCGCCAGTTTCTGCGCCACGAAACCCGACTTACCGAGGCCCGTGATGACGACCTTGCCCCGATGCGCTTCGATCAACCGGACCGCGCACAGAAATGAATCGTCGATGCGGCCCGCTGCGCTGGCAATCGCTTCGGCTTCGGCCTCCATGGACGCGCGTCCGGCCGCTATGAAGTCAGGCGTCATCTCTATTGAAGTGCGAATGTTCCAGTGTACTGAAACCGATCTCATAAACTGTACAGAATGTCCGAGACCAAAACGCTGGCCGACTGGGTCCTCTCCAGCCGCATCGAACACGTCCCCGCTGACGTTCGCCATGAAGCGCGCCGCGCGCTCGTCAATTACCTCGGCTGCGCGTTGGGCGGCAGCCATGATGAAGCCGTCGACACAGCGATTCGCGCGCTGGGCCCTTACTGCGGTGCACCAACCGCCGCCATCCTCGGTCGTGCCGACCGCCTCGACCCGTTGCATGCCGCTCTGATGAACGGCATCAGTTCGCACGTCTACGACTTCGATGACACCACGCCGAAGAACTACATGCACCCGACGTCGCCTGTCGCCTCGGCACTCTTCGCCTACGCCAGCGCGAATCCCGTGAGTGGCCACGATTTCATGCAGGCCTTCATCACCGGCTTCGAAGCCGAGATGCGTATCGGCAACGCCGTCTATCCCGCGCACTACGATGTCGGGTGGCACATCACCGGCACCGCGGGTATTTTCGGCGCAGCGATCGCCATTGGCAAACTTCTCGGTCTGACCCGGCAGCAGATGATCTGGAACATTGGTCTCGCCGCCACGCAGGCCGCCGGCATTCGCGAAATGTTCGGCTCCATGGCGAAGTCTTTGCATCCGGGCCGCGCGGCACAGAACGGCTATGAGGGCGCGCTTCTGGCGCAGGCGGGCTTTACTGCCGGCGAACACGGGCTCGAGGGACCGCGTGGCTTTGCCGCCGTTCAGGCAGCGACCTACGATCTCTCGAAGATCACCACCGGCCTCGATACGGAATACGAACTCCGCGCCAACACTTACAAACCCTTCCCTTGCGGGATCGTGAACCACCCGACGATAGACGGCTCGATCCAGCTCCATGACGAACATCACTTCACGCCACGTTCTATCGCCGCCGTGCGCCTGCGCGTGGCCCCTCTCGTGATGGATCTCTGCAACCAGACCAACATCACCAAAGGCCTGCAGGGCAAGTTCTCTGTCTATCACGGAGCTGCGATCGGCCTCGTCCGAGGCAAAGCAGGCATTCAGGAATATACCGATGCCGCTGTCAACGATCCCGCTATTAAATCCGTTCGCGAGCACACTACTGCATCGGGCGATCCCTCAATCACCGAAGATCAGGCGCACATCGAAGTTGAATTAACCACCGGCGAAAAATTCACCCGGTTCGTGGAGAAATCGCTGGGCAACATCCACCGGCCGCTCTCCGATGCGCAACTCGATTCCAAGTTCCGCGACCAGGCCATACTGGCGATCTCGTCAGTTCAGGCCGAAACCGTCCTCTCGCAGTGCTGGAAAATCGACGAGCTCGAAAACGTTGCCTCCCTGGTCGCGTTAACGACCCCAAGATAGATAATGGACTCGCACCTTCCATGCACCGCTTTCTTCTCGTTCTCCTGGCCGCCGCAATCGCGCTGATACCCCTTCAGGCCGAAGTCAACGAGGTCCGCATTCCCACGGGAGCCGGCGGCGTCGGCTTCCTTCCTCTGCTGGTGATGGAAAGATACCAGCTCATCGAAAAGCATGCGAGGGAGGCAGGCATCCCCAATCTCAAAGTTCGCTGGATCAACATCGGGGGCCCGGCCGTCATGAATGACGCGCTCCTCTCCGGTTCCGCGGACTTCATCACGGCCGGCCCTCCCGCCTTTCTCACGCTCTGGGACCGGACTTTCACGTCCGCCAAAATCAAGGGTGTTGCGGCTATGTCGTCGATGCCCATGTACCTCAATACGCGCGCCGACCATCTGAAGAAACTCGATGACGTTACCGCAAGAGATAAGATCGCCGTCACCGCCATTAAGGTTTCCATTCCCTCGATCGTCATGCAGATGTACGCGAAACAGAAGTACAGCGACCCTTCACGTTTCGACAAATTCACAGTCACGATGACGCATCCCGACGCGGTCATCGCGCTGCTCTCCGGTTCCTCCGCCATCGACGCGCATTTCACTTCGCCGCCCTTCGCTCAGCGCGAAAAGAAGGACCCGCACGTTCGCACCATCATGCTTTCCGATGACGTCATGGGCGGCTCCACAACTTTCACCATGGTCTCCACCACAACGAAGTTCCGTGAGCAGAACCCGAAAGTTTACGCCGCGGTGCTGAAAGCCATCGACGAAGCCAATCGCGTGATCGCCACCGACAAGAAATCGGCCGCCGCGCTTCTGGCGGATAAGGGTTTCTCTGTCCAGGACATCGTCGACGTTCTCAATGACCCGCACATAAAATTCACCACCACTCCCGAAAACGTCATGAAGTACGCGGACTTCATGCAGGCCATCGGTTCTATCAGGAACCACCCTGCGTCGTGGAAGGATCTCTTCTTCCCGGAGATTCACGGAGCACCGGGCAGTTAGTGGCGCCGTTGCTCCAGGTAAATGGCGTCACGCTGCAATACCGCACGCGCGACCATCTCGTCACCGCCACCTGGCGCGTTAGTTTCGACGTGCTGCACTCCGACCGCTTCGTCATCCTCGGGCCTTCGGGCTGCGGCAAGTCCACTCTGCTGAAGGCCGTCGGTGGCTACATCAAGCCGGTGGAAGGCAGCATCGCGCTGAACAATGCCAAAGTGACGACACCGGGCCCCGATCGCATTTTCGTCTTCCAGGAATTCGATCAACTGCTTCCCTGGAAAACAGTGAAACAGAACATCGCGTTTGCCCTCACCGCCAGCGGCAAACTCGCCAGGCATGAAGCCGATCAGCGCGCGATGCATTACATCGAGAAGGTGCGCCTCACCGAATTCGCCGACAGTTTCCCGCACACTCTTTCAGGAGGTATGAAACAGCGTGTCGCCATCGCACGCGGTATGGCGATGGAGCCGCAGATCCTGATGATGGACGAACCTTTCGCCGCGCTCGATGCCCTCACCCGCGCGCGCATGCAGGAAGAACTGCTGCAGCTCTGGCAGGACACGAAGTTCACGGTCCTCTTCGTCACCCACTCCATCCCGGAAGCTCTCCGCATCGGCAACCGAATCCTTCTGCTGAGCGCGCATCCCGGCCAGGTCAAAGCGGAAGTCAACAGCGCTGAGTCAGACGAGGCGCGCATCGAAGCGATGCTTTTCGACCATGCGTCCTGAAATCAAATATTCGGTGGCCACGACCGGTTTCGATGTGGTTGAAAAGCCTCTCAGCGCATGGCAGCGGTTCTACGATAACGGCGCCGCGCGTAAGACCGTCCTGCTTGCAGCCCTCGCGCTGCTTTGGGAACTCTATGCCCGCTGGCTCAACAACCCGCTGCTCTTCCCTACGTTCTCCGACACTGTCAAAGCGCTGGTCACGTCCAGCGTGTCGGGCGAAATCCCCCGCGCCGCTGCCTACTCCATCGGCATGTTGCTGAAGGGCTACGCGATTGGTCTCATCCTCGCCGCGCTTCTAACCGCGCTCGCAAGCGCCAGCCGCCTCGGCTCCGACTTTCTCGAAACTCTCACGGCGATGTTTAACCCGCTGCCATCCATCGCGCTGCTCCCTCTTGCACTCATCTGGTTCGGCCTGGGGGATGGCAGCGTAATCTTCGTGCTTATCCACGCGGTGCTCTGGTCGGTCGCGCTGAACATGCATGCCGGCTTTCGCGCTGTGAGCCCCACGCTGAAAATGGTCGGCCAGAATTACGGCCTCTCGAAACCCGGCTACGTCATCCGTATTCTGCTGCCTGCCGCATTCCCGAGCATTCTCACCGGACTTAAAACCGGGTGGGCGTTCGCATGGCGGACGCTCATCGCCGCCGAACTGGTTTTCGGCGTAAGCTCCGGATCAGGAGGCCTCGGATGGTACATCTTCGAACAGAAGAATCAGCTTCTGATTCCCAACGTCTTCGCGGGCCTGCTCACCGTGATTCTGTTCGGACTCATCGTGGAGAACCTGATCTTCAAATCGATCGAGAACGTGACCGTACGCCGCTGGGGCATGCAGACGTGACCAGGCAGCTCGCATCGGCCACCAGTTCCAAGCCCTTGATTTCAGCCGCGAGCCCGTCCCGCGAAGCAAGCGATAGAAACCCGCTCGCGTTTTCATCGAACTTTGCGCGAATCTCCTCGTAGCTCATCGGATTCTCCGCCGACCCGCGATTGTATTCTTCCAGTTCATAGAGCCTTGTCCCATCTTTCAGGGTGATGGTGACCTCGCCCTTAAATCGCCCGGGTCCCGGATAAGCCGGATCCACGTAATAACTCACGCGCCGCGCCAAATCCAGAATTTCCCGATTTCGCAGGCTCTCCGGACGGTACGCATTCTTCCCGAGCGAACCGTGCACCAGCGCTTCCGCGAGGGTGTACTGCAGGCTCACACGACCGTGTGAATCCGAGGCGGGCGCAAATTTCTCAGCCGTCGGCTCGCAAACGATCCCCACGATGAACTCAGTCACGGGACACTCGATCCGCTCCACATCCGCCACCTTGATCCCATGCTGCCGCCGCAGCCGAAGAATCGCGCTGATGTAAGGGTGCAGCACATGCGCCGCCGGAAACGGCTTGAACGATGAATTCCGGCTTTCCCAATGCCTGCCAAGGTTGTCACTGATACGCCCGTAATCAGCGAGCTTGCCGCCATCCTGCAAATGCGCAGCGAACAATCCGAAGCGGCCTTCGAACACTTCCGCCGGACCCGTCGTACCCTCCCTCGCCAGCACTGCCGCGGTGATTCCGCTCTGGGCCGCCCATCCAGGATGCAGGAACTTCGTCTGTGTCCCATCCACCCAGCACTGCAGCAACCCGGCAGCGAAACTCCCGCAGATACCCGCCGCCTGTGCCATCTGATGCGCGTCGAGCCCCAGCAACTTTCCCGCAAGGTAAGTCACGCCAAAGGTACCGAACAGGCCCGTCGGATGAAAACCGCGCTTATGAAACTGCCCCGAAGCCACACTGCCCACCCGGCACGAGATCTCATTGCCGAGCGCAACGGCGGTAATCAGATCGCGACCCGACACCGGCCCGAGTTCCGACAGCGCCAGCGCCGCTGCCACCGCCGGGCTGCTCATATGGACGATCGATTCGTTGTGTGTGTCGTCGAATTCCAGCGCCTGCGAAAAAGCTCCGTTGGCAAACGCCGCCGCAGTCACTCCGACGCGGTCGCCTGTGCCCAGCACCCGGCACGGCCCCGATGGGGAAAGCGCCAGGGCAGCCGCGCGAGTCGAGCGGCCGAAAGACGTCTCCGCCCCCGCCAGCGATAGCCCGATGACATCCATCACCCGGAGCTTCGTCGCTTCAACAACGTCGTGAGGAAGATCTTCAAATCCCAGGCTCGCAGCCCAGATCGCGAGTTCAGTTGATAGTGGCAAACTTGTGACGATCATACTCCGCAAAATTTATCGAAGGTAGTTGCGTATAGAACAGCACAATTGTGGTACTACTAGTACCAGTACTATAACGGAGCCGCCGATTGTCACAATTCATACATCGTTTCCTCTTTATAACCGCATTCGGCTCTCTCGCCGTTGCCGCTGGCTGGGCCCAGGCACCTTCCGTCGGAAGTTGCCCGGTCCTGCCGGCGGATAACATCTGGAATACTCCAGTCGATCAGCTTCCCGTGTCGTCGTCTTCCTCGACTTGGGTCGGCACCATCGGTGCCACGTCGCCGCTTCACCCGGACTTTGGTCCCGATCCCTACGGAATTCCCTTCATTATCGTGCCTGGCACGCAGACAAAATATCCGGCGACATTCACGTACGCATCGGAAAGCGACCCGGGCCCTTACGCGACGCCGCTGAATGCGCCGATCGAGGGCGGCAGCGCCAGCACAGGCGACCGCCACGTCATCGCGGTCGACGCCACCAACTGCATTCTCTACGAGATGTGGTCTGCCTATCCCCAAAGCGCCAGCTGGACGGCGGGGTCGGGCGCAATCTTCAATCTGACCTCCGATGCACTTCGTCCGGCAGGCTGGACTTCCTCCGACGCCGCGGGGCTCCCGGTCTTTCCCGGCCTCGTTCGCTACGACGAGATTGTGACGGGCGCTATTAACCACGCGATTCGGTTCACCGTGCCGCAGACACAGGCCGCGTATGTCTGGCCCGCGCGGCATCTCGCCTCCAGCCTCACGGGTGCGCAGTATCCTCCCATGGGCGCCCGCTTCCGGCTGAAGGCCAGCGTTGATATTTCCGGCTTCTCGCCGACGAATCAGATCATCCTGCGTGCCCTGAAAAAGTACGGCATGATGCTCGCCGACAACGGCTCTTCCTGGTACCTTTCCGGCGCGACGGACCCCCGCTGGAGCAATGACGACCTCCATAACCTGACCCAGCTCAACGGCTCGAACTTTGAAGCAGTCGACGTTTCCTCTCTGATGATCGATCCGAACTCAGGGCAGGCGAAGCAGAGCGGCATCACCGTCACGGTGTCTCCCACCGCTGCGACTGTCAACCTGAGCTCCACCCAACAGTTCAACGCGACGGTGCTGAATTCGACCGCCACCAGCGTGTCCTGGTCGGTTAACGCCGTTCCCGGTGGCAATGCCACGAGCGGCACCGTCAGCGCATCAGGACTTTACACAGCGCCTTCCATCCTGCCGTCCCCCGCCGGCGTCACCGTTGAGGCTGCCAGCAACAGCACTCCCTCGGCTTTCGGAACGGCGAGTGTGACTCTGGTTCCTTCCCAGCCCGTCGTGACTGTCACAGTTTCGCCGTCGAGCTCGTCTTTGCAGACGGGTCGCAGCGAGCGCTTCACGGCAACGGTTTCGGGTACCGCGAATCACAGTGTGACGTGGGAAGTGAACGGTCTCACGGGCGGCAGCAGCGCCGTCGGAACCATTACAGCCGCTGGTGCCTATACCGCTCCCGCTGCCGTCCCGTCCGGTGGAAGCGTGACCATTACCGCACTGAGCATCGCCGCGCCAGCGTCATCGGGCCAGGCAAAAGTTACCATCACACGCCGTCGCTAGAACGGTTCAGATGGCTGGAGGCACGTCGAGCCTGACCGCGATCCCGTCCAGTTCCTTACTGGCGGCTGGGTAGTATTCCATCACCAGCGGATCGTGGCCTGGCACGATGTGGTCCGGAGAATCGGCCAGCTTGTACAACGTGTTGTAGCCCTCCAGCATCTCCGCGATGTTGTAAACCACAGGGAAAGGTCTGCGCTGCTGGAAGTTCGCATAGAGATGCGATGCGTCCGACGCCACCACGACCCATCCGCGCTTCGTCCAGACGCGCGCGATTTGCAGACCCGCCGAGTGTCCACCGACGCGATGCAGCGTGAGCCCCGCCGCCAGTTCCGTATCGCCATCGTGGAATACTGCTTTGTCAGTGAAAACGTGCCGCACCATCGTCAGTATGTCGGTCAGGTCGAACGGCGCGCGCAAGGTCTGGTGACACATACACCGACCCGTCGCATAGGACATATCGCGATCCTGCAGATGAAAGCGCGCATTCGGAAAGCGGTCGAGATTGCCGGCGTGATCGTAGTGCAGATGGGTCAGAATCACATCCGTGATCTGATCGGCGTGCAGGCCGATTAACGGTAGAGCGTCGGCGGGATTGCGGAGCAGATTGCGCCCGCGCCGGATGGCGGCTTCCTGCGCGAAGCCGGTATCCACAAGATAGGTGCAATCACTGCGCCGCAGCACCCAGACGAAGTAGTCCAGGTCGGAAGCAAACTCGTGCGGATCGGCGAGGATGAAGTTTTCGCCGGCGTGCCGGTTACCCAGATGCGCATACCGGACAGCGATGATTTCGAAGGGTTCGGGGTGAGCCAAGCGCTCAGGATAACTTATCGCAAGCATTAGCGTAACTATCAAAAGATGCGCCGGTACCGGGTGTTAGAGTGTAGGGCGAATGGCGAAACAATCGATTGGTTTTGTTGGCGTTGGACGCATGGGCGGCCCCATGGTGCGGCGCCTGTTGAATGCGGGGTTCGATCTCACGATCTATGACAAGAGTGAGGAGGCGGTCGCGCCTCTGGTCGAACTTGGCGCCAAGCGCGCTGCCTCGCCCGCCCAGGTTGCCTCGGCGGCCGAGATCGTTCTGGTGAGCCTTCCCACGCCCCCGATCGTGCAGGCCGTCGCCCTCGGGCCGAACGGTATCGGCGAAGGCACGAAAATCAAGATCTTCATAGACGTTTCGACCACCGGTTCCACCGTGGCGTCCCGCGTTGCGGAGGCTCTCGCAGCGAAGGGAATTACCGCGGTCGATTCGCCCGTCAGCGGCGGAATCGCCGGAGCGGAAAAAGGTACGCTCGCAGTCATGGTGTCCTGCCCCGAGGAGACTTACGAGAAAGTGAAACCGGTACTCGAAGTCATCGGCAAGCTTTTCTTTGTCGGCACTAAACCCGGGCAGGGGCAGACGATGAAACTGCTCAACAACCTGCTCTCCGGAACTGCCATGGCGATTTCGTCGGAAGCCGTAGTCATGGGCGTCAAGGCAGGCCTGGATCCGCAGCAGATCATGGACGTGATCAACGCCGGGAGCGGGCGGAACAGCGCCACGCAGGACAAGATCCCTCGCTGCGTCATTCCCCGGACCTTCGATTTCGGCTTTGCGATCAGCCTCCTGAATAAGGACATCCGGCTTTGTCTCGAAGAAGCGGAAGCGTTGGGGGTGCCGATGATTGTTGGTACCGCGGTTCGGCAGTTACTCGCCATCACCATCGCGACCGAAGGCGCCGACGCCGATCTCACCGAAACCGTGAAGACCGTGGAGCGCTGGGCCGGGGTAACTGTAGGCGCTACCGTAGGGGCCAAAAAGTAATTTTGTGCCGAGTCTGTCGCGCACCGTGGCCAGAGCAGCCCGTGCCGTAAATCCGCACGATCTGCCGCAGGCCGTGGTCGACAAAGTAAAGATCGGCTTGCTGGACATGTTGTCCTGTGCGCTTGAAGAGCAGCCCGCGCCGTGGCCCTATCAGACCGTCGGCGGTGGCGAAGCTGCTTTTATAAACGCCACGCGCGCCCATGGCCTCGTTCGGGAAGACATGCACATCGGCTCCGTGAGCCATCTCGGAGTCGTCATCTTCCCCACGCTCCTCGCGTTGAGCCGGCGAAAGCAAGTCTGCGGGATTGAGTTCATCCGCGCGGCGGTATGCGGCTACGAAATCGGGGCAGCCATCGGGAAAGCTCTCATGGACCCGGCGTTCGTGCAGTTTCACAGGCCAACCGGAACAACGGGGCCCATTGCCGGCGCGGTTGCCGGAAGCTTGCTGCTCGGCCTCAGTGAAGATCAGACGGTCAGCGCGATCGGCTTCGCCGCCAACACCGCCAGCGGGCTTAATGAATGGCCGTATTCCGGCGGCGAGGAGATGTTCTACCATCCCGGCTTTGCGGCGCGCAATGCAGTGACGTCCGTGGAACTGGCAGAACTGGGGGCGGTCGCTTCCGAGACTGCGCTGGATGGTCGCGCCGGTCTGTTCGCGACGCTGGGACGAGCGGATCGCCTCTCTGCCGTTACGCCATTTCAGGAAGGCCGCTGGGAAATTCTCTCGGTCTATTACAAACCGGCGCCTGCCTGCAACTATGCGCAGACCGCCTGCCAGGCGGCGCTCGCTCTGTGTGACGCCTCCGACATCGTTAAGATCCACGTCCGTTGTTCCGCCGCGGCTGTAGCCTATCCGGGATGCGACTTCACCGGCCCTTACGCGCGAATTCTGCAGGCCAAAATGAGCATTCAGTACTGCGTCGCAGCAACGCTCGCGCACGGCAAAATCGCCGAGAGTAACTACCGTGAACTCGCCAACCCGGAAGTGATGCGGCTCATCAGCGTCATAAAGATCGAAGCGGATGATCGCTTCACAGCCGCGTATCCGGCCAGGCAGGGCGCCGAGGTGACCATCGTTCTTCGCGACGGCGCGACACGCACGCATCGCATGGATGACGTCGTACCCGCCACGCCGGACGAAATCCGCGCCCGTTTCCGTTCTTCGTGCAGGAACGCTGACGCCGTCGAAAACTTCATCGATAATCTCGAATCGCAGCAGTACACCGGTGCGCTGAACAAACTCTTAGAGGAGGAATAATAATGGACCAGAAAACATTTGACCGCGGGCTTGAAATCCGCAAAGAAGTGATCGGCAAAGAATTTGTCGAGAAGGCCCTGGAGCAGGCTGACGACTTCACCCGCCCCCTGCAGGAACTGGTGACCGAGTATTGCTGGGGCGCCTGCTGGGGCCGCGAAGGTCTGTCGCGCAAAACGCGCAGCATGTTGAATCTCGCGATGCTGGGCGTGCTGAACCGGCCCAACGAACTGAAGAACCACGTGGCGGGCGCGCTGCGCAACGGCGTCACTCCCGAAGAGATTCGCGAAGTACTGCTGCAGGTCGCGATCTACGCGGGGATCCCGGCAGGCGTCGATTCCTTCCGCGTCGCGCATGAAGTGATCAAGAGTCACGCCGGGGCAAAGCAGGCATGAAAAAGCACCAGATGCTGATTGCGGGCGAATGGGTCGACCCGCAATCCGGCGAGTGGTTCGAATCGATGAACCCCTACACCGCTCAACCCTGGGCGCTCATCCCACGAGGCAATGCGGCGGATGTCGATAAGGCGGTAACCGCCGCGCGCGCCGCATATTACGGTGACTGGCGAAAACTGAACGCCTCCGCTCGCGGCGCGATGCTTCGTAAACTCGCCGACCTCATCAAAGCCGAAGCCAATGAACTCGCGGAGATCGAAACCACGGATAACGGCAAGCTCATCGCCGAGATGCGCGGCCAACTCGGCTACATTCCGCAGTGGTTCAACTATTTCGGAGGGCTCGCCGACAAGATCGAAGGCCGCGTCATTCCGATCGACAAGCCTGGCGTCTTCAACTTCACGCGCGAAGAGCCTCTGGGCGTCATCGCCGCGATCACGCCGTGGAACTCGCCGCTCATGCTTGCGGCCTGGAAGCTCGCCCCCGCGCTTGCCGCCGGTAACACGGTAGTCTGGAAGCCCTCCGAGCACTCTTCGGTTTCCGCACTCGTCTTTGGAGAACTATTCGCCAAAGCAGGCTTTCCCCCCGGTGTCGTGAACATCGTCACGGGTTTTGGCGGCGAAGTGGGCGAACCGCTCATCACCCATCCTCACGTTGCCAAAATCGCTTTCACAGGTGGCGACAAGACCGGCGAACACGTATACGGCCTTGCCGCAAAGGGCATTAAGAAGATCACTCTCGAACTGGGCGGCAAATCCGCCAACATCGTATTCGATGACGCCGATATGGAAGATGCCGTGAAGGGCGTCGTTTCCGGCATCTTCGCGGCCACCGGCCAGACCTGCATTGCCGGTTCGCGCGCGTTGATTCACCGCTCCATCCACGATCAGTTCATGGAGAAGCTCCTGGCTCTGGCGCAAACCGCGCGCATGGGCGATCCTTTGCGGGCGTCAACACAGGTCGGCCCGATCACGACGAAACCGCAATACGACAAGGTTCTCGATTACATCCGTATCGCGAAGGAAGAAGGCGCGGTGTGCAGGCTGGGCGGTGCGAAAGCGGAGCGGCCGCAGTGCGGCACCGGCTGGTTCGTCGAGCCCACCATCTTCACAGGCGTAACCCCCGGCATGCGGATCGCGAAGGAAGAAGTCTTCGGCCCCGTGCTTTCCGTGATCCCGTTCGATACGGAAGACGAAGCCGTCCACATCGCAAACGACACTCTCTTCGGCCTCGCGGCAGGCGTCTGGACCACCAGCATGAAGCGGGCATTCTCCATGTCCGAGCGCCTGGAAGCCGGTACCGTGTGGGTCAACACTTACAGGGCGGTCAGTTACATGTCCCCGTTCGGCGGATACAAACGTTCCGGCATTGGGCGCGAAAACGGCATGGAAGCCATCCGTGAATACCTGCAGACAAAGAGCGTCTGGATCGACACGGCAGGCAATGCTCCGAACCCCTTCGTGATGCGATGATCGAGGCCCGAGTATTCGAGGACCTGAAGCTCGTCGCCGCCCAGCTGGCAGGATTCCTGGTGCTGGCGGGCAGCGGCGCCCGTCTCGACCCATTACTCCTCACGTCCGCGGAACTGGTCTATCGGCAGGCGGGCGACAGTCTGAGAAGCTCGCGAGTCCCGGAACGTCATTTGGTCGCAGCCGCTGCCAAACTCGCCGCTGTCTTGACGCAAATGCGAATGCAACGCGATGCCCTGCCGCTGCTGGAGAGCGCCTACACCGACCTGCGCGCGGCGTCACGGGCGATACCGGGAGTGCAGATGGTCGCATTTGATCGGGGGTGCTGTTCCACATGAAAAATAACTATTCAATCTGGGTAACCGAGTTCGCCAACGTCCCGAAGTATCCCGTCAGCGGCCTGATTTACGGCGCGCACAACCAGGGACACACACGCCTGCCTTATTGCTACGTCGTGGTCAAAGGCCACGGCCAGATCGCGATGGTGGACGTCGGCTACAACCACAAGGAATACGGCGAGGTGCTGGCTAACCTCTATGGGGTCCGCGACTGGCATTCGCCGCACGAAGTACTGGGCGAGATCGGCATCACACCCAACGACGTGTCGCGCGTCTTTCTGACCCACGCCCACTTCGATCACATGGGCAACATCGAAGATTTCCCCAAAGCGACCTTTTACATCCAGGAACGCGAACTCTCCAAATGGGTCTGGGCGATGTCGCTCGAACGCCGCTTCCGCTGGATCATGGGCGGCATCGATCCGGCGGACATCCTGAAGACCGTGGGCCTCGCCCGCGAAGGCCGGCTGGTAAGCCTGGAGGGCGATCGTGAGAACGTGCTGCCGGGCATCGACGTTCACGCGGCGCCCGATACGCACACCTGGGGCTCCATGTACGTCCGGCTGCGCAACGATCTGGCGTCGGTCTCAAAGAACGCCTGGATTTTCGCCGGCGATCTGGTTTACAAGCAGGAGAACCTGCGCGGGGCCGACCCGGCGGACCCCGAGTACATCCCCATCGGCTTCGCCATGGGCAGCCAGTTCAATCTGGTCATGACCACTGAAAAGCTGGTCAAGGGCGTGGATGGCGACATCTCGCGCGTGGTTGCGATTCACGAAGAACGCCTGAAAGAGATGTTCCCTTCGCGCCTCACAGCGAGCGGCGTTCGCGTAACCGAGCTCGCGTTAGCTGACGGGGAGCCGAGCCGGGTCAGGTGAGTTCTTCGCCTCCGCCAGTTCGTGCGTGAATTCGGCGCCGAAAAAGAAGATCAGCGAAGAGTAGTAAACCCACACTGTAACCGCGATCATCGATCCCGCCGCTCCATACGTCGACGCGATCGCGGCTTTTCCGAGATAAAGCGCGATGAGAGCTTTACCGATCGTGAACAGGAACGACGTCGCCAGCGCTCCGGCCCATACGTCCTTCCACGCGATCTGCGTCTCCGGCACAACCTTGAAGATCAGTGCGAACAGCCCGGCGATCGCCACCATAGACACAACATCGTTCGCCAGGTGAACCGCGAACTCGGGCGCCGGAAGGCTCGACGCGAAAAACTTTCCGACAACCGCTGTGGCGGTGCTCATCAGCAGCGATACCAGCAGCAGAAATCCTACGCCCAGCACCATGCCAAACGTGACAAAGCGCTGTCTTACCAATTCAATCAGTCCGTTACCGCCGCGGGGCTTAACGTCCCACATGATATTGAGCGCATCCCGCAGCTCAACGAACACTCCGGAGGCGCCGAAAATCAGCGTGACTACGCCCAGTACGGACGCCAGCCACCCGGCGGACGGCTCTTGCGGGCTTTCCAGAATCCCTCGCACCGCGTTCGCTCCATCCGCCCCTACCGCGTACTGCACCTGCCCGATGATTTGCTGCTGCGCCGCGGTATGACCGAACACCAATCCGACCACCAGAATTGCGAAAACCACTATCGGAGCGAGCGACAGAATGGCATAGAACGCCATGGCCGCGCTGAGACGCATGGCGTTGTGATCATTCCAGGCAGAGAAAGTGCGCCGGAGGATTGTCCAGAGGTTCGGGATCCGCGGCGCAACCTGCACGAGACCAGTGAAGCACGAGCGGGGCCGATCAGGCGTGGCGCAGCTTCGGCTGGCGGCTGACCTTCGCGCAACGAAGTTCCAGACGCTTCTGCCGCAGCATCAGGCTTTCAGAATCTCCCGCGTTCCGTGCCGCATGCACACACTCCAGCGCCATTCTGTAATTTTTCTCGCGATGCTCGTAATGCTTTGCAAGTTCTTCACAAGCGCGGGCGCGCCAGGGATTGGGCGAAAGTGATAAATCGGTGAAGGTCGCAATGGCGGCGTCCATCAGCCCCAGTTTCTTTTCCAGTAGGCCGGCTTCGAACAGCGCCCGGAACAGATGCTGATCGCCCAGCCCCAGATCCACCGCTCGCCGGATCAAACGGTGCGCCTCTTCGAGACGCCCGGACGCCTGCAGCCACCGTGCGAGGCCCAGCAGATCGGCGCCATGTCGCGCTCGTACGTTTTCAGGATCTTTAAACGCTGCTGGAATCAGACCGGTGAGACAGGCCAGCGAAACGATATCGAGCACGTTGTGGTGAAAAATCGGGATCAGCCGGAAGGCGTGGCGAGTCCGCAGGTATTCGAAATAGTAGTAAGGGATCAGTTCGCCCGGCACATCGGCTTCGCGTTCCAGACCGAGGATCTGATATTCCAGGTTCACCAGCCTGCAGCTTTCCAGCCGCAACCTGAACAGCCGCCGCGCGCCGTGGAGAAGGTCGAGGTGCGACATATTACTGAACGGATGGCGCGCTCGCGACATCGTATAGCGCGTTTCAAGCAAAGGCTGGTCGAAACTCTTGCCGTTGTAAGTCACGAGCACGTCGAAGCGCGTCAGGTAAGCACTGAGCGAATGCAGCATCGAAGGTTCTTCGCAGTAATCGCGCATGAAAAACTGGCGAACGCGGAACCCTTCTCCATCGATGCTTCCCACGCCGATCAGAAACGCACAGGTCCCTGAACCACCCGCCAGGCCCGTGGTCTCAGTGTCGAGAAACGCCCAGGTCGTAGGATGCGCACTGGGAATAACCCCATCCGACAGCGAATCGAGAAAATCATCTGGCAGCTCGATCAGGTCGGAGATCTCGTAGCTGCCGTAGCGCTGGTGCCGGTGGTAGAGCTTCTCAGTCTCGAAATGCTTGCCGAGAGGCGTTTCGATAACCTCTCCGGTAAGCAGTTCTTCGACAAACGCGGCCGAATCCGGCTCCGCCTCAGGCCGGGAAGCCGGCACCGGCAGGCCTGCATATTTGCGATCGATCGTGGCGACCGTCCGGCGAAGATGGGCGAGCTGTTCGCTGATATTCATATTCGGCTTTTCTTCGCCAGATGCTTTGTTCCATACTAAAACATCCTGCGCCGCTTTCTGTTTTTTTCCATTTTGTTCGCGATGCTGCTGACGGCACATCTGTGTCACGCGGGCGTGCTCTGGACCGAGGAGGATCTGCCGCTCGCCGCCGCTCTTCGGATGCTCCACGGCGCGACGCTTTACAAAGACATCTGGTTCGACAAACCCCCGCTGGTACCCGCGATTTACCTTCTCTGGGGCGTGAAGACGGGCTGGGCGCTACGGCTTGCCGGCACGGTGTACGCGTTTATCGCCGGCCTGCTGGCGTACGCGCTCGCCGCCGGTTTATGGTCACGCCGCGAGGGGTATTGGGCGGCGGGGCTTATAGCTTTCTTCCTGACATTCGACACGCACTCCGCGGTGCTTCCTCTGGCCGCCGATCTCCTGCTGCTCGTGCCCAACCTGGCGGCGGTGCTCCTGGTCTCTCGGCGTCAGTTTTTCTGGGGCGGGGCGGCCGCGGGTATCGGCTTCCTGTTCAACGCAAAGGGTATTTTCGTGCTCGCTGCCTGCGCCGTCTTCGGCTTTGAGGCCTTGCTCCCCCTGCTGGCAGGCTTTGTCCTGCCGAATGTGGCCGCTCTCGGGTGGCTGGCGGGCACAGGCGCGCTTGGGCCCTACATCGATCAGGTCTGGAAGTGGCCTTCGCAGTATGCGGGAAGCCCGGTAGTCGCCGATCCGGTCTGGAACGGAATTATCCGCACAGCCAACTGGCTGGGCTTCCACGCCGTGCTGGTTGCCGGGGCTGCATGGTACTGGCGCAAAGAAAAGAACTGGCGCCTGGCCGCTTGGGTGGCGCTCGCAGTCATTGGGGTGTCGCTGGGCTGGAGATTCTTCCCGCGCTATTACTTTCTGCTCCTCCCTGCGCTGGTGATTCCGGCAGCCCGTGGTTTATCGTTGATTCCCCGCCGCATCGTTATCTGGATCGCCGTCGCGACCATGATCGTCCCGGTGGTCCGCTTCGGCCCGCGCTACTTCCAACTCTCGGGCTGGAACGACCTGGCGCTCGACGAAGACAGCCGCGCCGCTTCCAAACTTGCGCTGCAATACGCTCCGGCTGGCGGCTCCCTCTACGTCTGGGGCTATCGGCCAGAAGATTACATCTACACGGGCCTGCGCCCCGCCACACGTTACCTGGAATGCCAGGCGCTGACCGGCGTCCCTGCCGACCGGCATCTCACCCAATCGGCCGTTGTCCTCACCGCCGGCACGCACGAGGCCCGTGAGGAATTGGCCGCTGCAAAGCCCGACGTTCTCATCGATGGCCTCAGTCCGTACAACCCCGCCCTGTCCATGGATCACTATCCGGAACTGCGCACGTGGCTGGAAGATTACAGGGAAGTCGCGCGCACCAAGGGTTCCATCGTATATTTGCGCCGGTCACGTTTACAATCGAGAAAGTGAGCAAAAGAATCCTCGTAACCGGAGGAGCCGGCTACATCGGCTCGAACACCACCCTTGAACTGCTCGACGCAGGCTATGACGTCGTTGTCGTTGACAACCTCTCGCGCGGCAACCGCAGTGCGGTCGATCCCGCGCGGCTCCGCATTGTCGATCTGGCCGACACCGAAGGCCTCATCCGCGTGATGAAAGAAAAGCCGGTGGATGCGGTCATACACTTCGCCGCTTTCATCGCCGTGGGAGAATCGATGAAGGTCCCCGAGATCTATTTTCAGAACAACACCGCCGGTTCGCTGTCCCTGTTGACCGCCATGCTGAAAAGCGGAGTCTCCAGAATCGTCTTCTCCTCGACGGCGGCCGTTTACGGCATGCCGGAAAACGTGCCGATACCCGAGACGGAACCTCGCGCGCCTGTGAACGCTTATGGCGAATCGAAGGTCATGGTGGAAAAGATGCTTGAGTGGTTCGACCAGATCCACGGGATGCGAAGCGTCTGCCTCCGTTACTTCAACGCCTC
>ODAK010003071.1_pt1 | contig 17391 bp, 10 predicted proteins | sample 1539591 | NCBI WGS metagenome assembly ODAK01 (sample SAMEA3539303, study PRJEB22396) | soil metagenome | biome: tundra; feature: field; material: soil | place: USA | collected 2010-05 | depth 0.15 m
TGGGGGTCGGACGCCAAGCGGCGATAGGAACGTGCCTATGTGTAACAACAGCTGTTGTTACACAGATTCTACATGCGGATTTCATTTCCGGGCTGCCTGCACAGCAGGTAGCGCTGGAGACTACCGGCTCGCTCGTCACATTGCTCGCAGGTTTTCTTGTCTTCGGGCGGCTGCGGCGTAACTCCCGTCTGACCGAACTAGCGCTAGCGACCGCGCTGGCTGTCATCATGCTGTCCAACGTGCTTTTCGTGATGCTGCCGCTGCTTATGGGTCAGGCAAGCGCCAATTCGACCGTGTGGGCCGCGATCATCGGCCGCTCGGCCGGCAGCTTGCTATTCGCTGTGGCCGCGTTCGTCCCGCCCGTTCGCCTTCGTCGACCCGGCCGGGCGCAAGGGCTCGCGGCGACCGGTGTAATCGTCATCTTGGTGCTGACCGCCGTCCTTCCCCGCGTCTTCGGCTCAGGCTTGCCACTTGCCGTCACCCATACCGGTGACGGCCTGCATGCCAATCCGGTGCTGACTGCGGTACAGATCGTGGCGGCGGTGCTCGCCGTTGCGGCCGCGGCCGGATACCTGAGGCGCGCTGAGCGACTAGCCGACGAGTTCTCCGGCTGGCTGGCGGTAGCCGCGATCTTCGCCACGGCTTCGCACGTCAACTACGCCTTCAGCCCGACGATCTACTCGTCCCAGGTCTCACTAGGCGACATCTTCCGCTTCTGCTTCTACGTCGTTCTCCTGGCCGGCTCGATGCGCGAGATCTGGTCATATTGGCGCGCGCTGGCCGCGGCGACCGTCGCTGAAGAGCGGCGGCGTTTTGCCCGTGACCTGCACGACGGCCTCTCCCAGGAACTGGCTTACCTCGCCCGTAACCTGTCCAGTCAGCACGGAGCCGTTGATGAGGAGACGCTGCGTCGGCTGCGGGCCTCTGTCGACCGGGCCCGGCTCGCATCCCGGCAGGCCATAGACATGGTCGCGGCACCTGGCCGGCCCGCGCTCGCCGACGCTCTCACCGAGGCGGCCGGCGCGGTCGCGGAGAGATTCGGCCTCAGCCTTTCCCTTGATCTCGCCTCAGGCATCGGCATGGCGCCCGCGCGAGCGGACGCGCTGGTGCGGATCGCTTGTGAGGCGCTCACCAACGTGGCCAGGCACAGCGGTTCTCGCCAGGTCAGCCTGATCCTGCGGCGCGAAGGTGGCCGCGTGCGCATGCGGGTGCGCGATTCGGGTCATGGGTTTGACACCGCCGCCTATCGCGGCGGCTTCGGGCTCACGTCGATGAGCGACCGCGCTCGCTCCGTCGGCGGCGAGCTAAGCATCATCTCTGAGCCGGGTGCGGGCAGTCAGGTGGAGGCAACGTTGTGAGCATGAAAAAAAGGCTTCTCCGCATCTTGATCGCCGACGACCACGCCCCGACCAGGGCCGACGTACGCCGAGTGCTGGTGGCCGACGAGCGCTTTGAAATCTGCGCGGACATGGCCGACGCCGCGGGCGCCGTGCAGGCGGCGGTGCGCGAGCGGCCCGATGTGTGCCTGCTCGACGTCAGGATGCCTGGCGGCGGCCTCTCGGCGGCATGGGAGATCGCGGCCAGGCTGCCGCGTACCAAGATCGTGATGCTGACGGTTTCCGGTGAGGACGCCGACCTTTTCGCAGCGCTCCGAGCCGGTGCAGAAGGCTACTTGCTGAAGACGATGAATTTCGCCTGGCTGCCTGATGCCCTGGCCGGTGTCTGCTCAGGTGAGGCGGCTATTCCGCCCAAGCTGGTCGCGCGAATGCTGATGCGGTTCCGCACGCGTGACCCACGCTCGCGGCGGCCCCTCGACCATGGGTCCGCCGAGCACCTGACAAGCCGCGAATGGGAAGTACTCGAGCTGCTCGCACAGAAAAATTCGACCGCCGAGATCGCTCGCGGCCTGGTGATCACGGCCAGTGCGGTGCGTGTTCACATTACCGCCATCGTGCGTAAGCTGCATGTTCCCGACCGGGCCGCTGCTATCGCGCTGTTCCGGGAGCGCTCAGACACCTGAGCGCCCGATCAGCGCCGGCACCTTCGGTATTTCGCCACCGCCAGGTAGCGTGAATATCGGCTGAAAGCATCGCAGCAGGAGGATATGAGCTCCATACCACCGTGCAGTACGGCACGCCGTTTATTCAGAATTAGTTTATTCAGAATTAACGGAGCAGCTCGAACCAGAAGATCGAGTTCGCTTTCCTTCATGGCAAGGGCTCAGGGGAGCTGCCATAGGTCGGTGGTCCTGTTAGTACGCCAGAAAACCGGCCTGCGCTCGAAAATGGCGCATCTTTTCACATTGATGCTACCTGGCATGCCCGCGCTTCGGAAGGAAGCTGAGGAAGGGCAAGAAAATGACAACGCTTGTCACGGGTGGCGCCGGTTTCATCGGCTCCCACCTAACCGAGAGCCTGCTCAGCGGCGGCGAGGACGTCATCGTCCTCGATGACCTGAGCACCGGCAATGAGCAGAACCTCGCCGCGGTCCTGGACCAGCCGTCACTTCAGTTCGTTAAGGGTTCGGTTCTCGACGCGTCTGTCGTGGACGAACTCGTCGGCCGGGCCCACACCGTCTATCACCTCGCCGCCGCGGTGGGGACCTTCACGATCCTGGACCGGACGCTCGAGAGCCTGCGTACCAACCTGCACGGGACGGAGAACGTCCTGGACAGCGCACTCCGGCACGGCGCGCGCGTCCTGGTCGCGTCGACCAGCGAGGTCTACGGCAAGAACACCAAGATCGGGCTGCGGGAAGACGACGACCGCCACGTCGGGTCTCCGCTGAAGAACCGCTGGTCCTATGCTGAGGCCAAGGCGCTCGACGAGACCCTCGCCTACCTGTATGCGGTGGAACACGGTCTGCAGACGGTCATAGTCCGGCTGTTCAACACCGTCGGCCCGCGTCAGACCGGCCGCTACGGCATGGTTATCCCGCGCTTCGTCGGGCAGGCGCTCGCCGGCCAGCCACTCACCGTGTTCGGGACCGGCCAGCAGGCGCGCTGTTTCTGCCACGTCCACGACGTGGTGCCTGCCCTGCAGGCCCTGATGGCGGACACCGCGGCGTATAGCCAGGTCTTCAACCTCGGCGGCTCCGAGCAGGTGTCCATCACCCAGCTCGCCGAGCGAGTGGTGGCCCACGTCGGCTCGTCAAGCACCATTACGTACGTGCCCTATGAATCGGCCTACGGACCGGGATTCGAGGACATGCAGCGACGCGTGCCCGACTGCACCCGGGCTCAGCAGCAGATCGGGTTCCGGCCCGTCCGGTCGCTGACCGACATCATTCAGGCCGTCGTCGCGCACCAGGTCGCTGACCGCCCTGAAGTGCCCGCCATGTCCGGGTGAGCCTGAGTGATCCCGGTCTGGCTGATATTCGCGCTGGTCTTCGGCATTAACTTCACCCTGTGGGGGGCGATCGGATTCCTCCGGATCGTGGACAGCGCGCTGGACAGGATCCGGCGCTTGCCGCGGAACCCTGGCTCGGCGGCGCATCGGGCCCGGCGCGCTGACCTGATCGTTCAGGCGGCCGCACCCGGCGGCCGGGCTGGCCCGGCCCTGGCCTCGGACGGCGGCAGGATCCTCGGCGTCGCCGATCTCGCGGTTCTGATGGCTGCGCACAACGAAGAGGTGGTCATCGACGACTCCCTGGCGGCCATCACCGCTCTGGTGCCGCCGGAGAACGTGCACGTGGTGTCGGACGCGTCCACCGACAACACGGTCGCCCTGGCTCGCCGGCATGGCGTCAACGTCATCGAGACCGCCACCAACGTCGGCAAGGCCGGTGCCCTGGAGGAGGGCATCAGGACGTTCGGCCTGGTCGAGCGGTTCAGCGTCGTGGTCTTGCTCGACGCCGACACCAGGCTTGATCCCGGGTATTTCCAGGCGGCGCTGCCGTTGTTCGATGACCCGCACATCGTCGCAGTGGCAGGGTGTGCCCACAGCAACTGGCATACTCCCGGCATGTCGTTCACGGGCCGGCTGGTGACGGCCCACCGAAGCCGGATCTATGCGCTGACGCAGCGGCTGCTGAAGTACGGCCAGACCTGGCGGCGGACCAACGCCACCCACATCGTGCCCGGCTTCGCCAGCATGTATCGCACGACCGTCCTCCCTGACATCACGATCAACCCGCCCGGCCTGGTCATCGAAGACTTCAACATGACCTTCGAGGTCTACCGGAAGCACCTGGGCCGGGTGGGCTTCACGGTTGGCGCCAGGGCCGTCACCCAGGACCCGGATACGGTCCATGACTACATCAAGCAAACGAAACGCTGGGCTCTCGGGCTATGGCAGACGGTGCGCCGTCATCGGCTGCGCCTGGATCTGCTGTCGGTGATGCTCTGCGTGCTTCTCCTCGAGCTGCTGACCGCGAGCCTGACCTTCCTCATGCTGCCCGTGATCGTCGTCATCCTCGCCGTGCCGGACCTTTTTCCCCCGGTGCTGCACTGGCCGGTGGCGTCGGCGGTCCATACCGCCGTCGCGAGTCACACCAGCCTGCGGACCATCTACCTCGGCGTCCTGGTGCCCGACCTGCTGCTGACGCTGGTCGTGGCGGCGGTCGAGAGACGGCCGCGGTATCTCCTTTATGGCCTGTTCTTCGTGTTCATGCGGACCATTGACGCGGCGATCGCTGTCTACACGCTGCCGCGCGCTTGGCGGGAGCAATCAACCGGCCGATGGGTGAGCCCAGCCCGGCGCGATCCAGCCGGCGCCGCCGCCAGCTACCCCGCCGGACGGCGGCGGGAGCGGCAGGCTGAGCCGGAGTCGGCCGATACGCGCGCGTTTGCCGAAACGGCGCAGGCCGGGGATATCCAGGCCCAGGTCCGCCTCGGGCGGCTCTGCGTCTTCACGCTGAACCCGCCGGACTTGTCCGAGGCCCGGATCCGGTGGACCAAGGCCGCAGCAGCCGGGCACACCGGGGCGCAATTCAACCTGGGGGTCATGCTCGCGACCGAGCTGGACCCGCCGGAGCTGGCCGAGGCCCGGATGTGGTGGACCAAAGCCGCAGCCGCCGGGCACACCGAAGCGCAGATCAACCTGGGAGTCTTGCTCGCGGACCTGCTGGACCCGCCCGAGCTGGCCGAGGCCCGCACCTGGTACTCCAAGGCCGCCGCCACCGGGGACACCCGGGCCCAGCACGGCCTCGGGCGGCTGGTCATTTGATCCGCCGCGCTACGAAACAGGTGACCGGCCGCGTATACGAATACAGAGTTTTTAGGCGCGCGACAACTCCAGTCAGTTTCGAGGTCAGCACACGTTTAACTACCGGACGCTCGACGCCGCTGCGCCCGCAACGGTCGCGCCCCTCGGCGGCCGCGGACGACGATGGCGCGGGCTGCCGCCGTACTGCATCGTGCTTGAGGTCGTGCTGCTCGGCGCCGTGGTCTGGGGATTGATTGTGTTGAGTCCGCCCAGCCAAAGCCTCGTCGTGGCCTCTGTGCCTTACTGGAACATCGACTACGGCACGACGTCGGTGCTCTCGAACCGGCATACGTTTAGCGAGATCTCGCCATGGATGTACGGGCTGAACAGCAGCGGCCAGATCGTGCCGCAGTACGGTCCCGCGCAAGCCGCCACGCTAGACGCGCAGCTCGCGCGCCTGCGCGCGGCGCGGATCCCGGTGGTGCCCACGCTCGCCAATGTCGTACAGGGCCAGTGGGCTTACCAGCCGGTCATTACCAGCATCTTGTATATCCCCAGGGTGAGGGCACAGCACGTGGCCGCGATCGTCGCCCTGGTGGAGCGGCAGCACTACGCGGGGATCGACATCGACTACGAGGACCTGCGCGCCAGCGACCGGAGTGCCTTCACTGCCTTCATCACCCAGCTGGCCGGCGCGCTGCACGCCAAGGGCAAGGTGCTGTCCGTCGACCTTTTCGCGAAGCCCGACAATCGCGGCTACGACCAGCGGAATGTCGCACAGGACTATCAGGCCATCGGCCAGGTGGCCGACCAGGTGCGGCTGATGGGTTATGACTATCACTGGACTAGTTCGGCGCCCGGGCCGGTCGCGCCCATCGGCTGGATCCGGGCCGTGCTCCGCTACGCCAAGACCCAGATACCCGCCAGCAAGATCATTCTAGGCGTCCCCCTCTTCGGCTACGACTGGACCGGCGGGCACGGCACGCCAGTGAGCTGGCTGCAGGCCTTCCAGCTGTCCGAGCAGTACGGGGTACAGCCGCATTTCGACGCCGCCAGCCAGTCGCCGTGGTTTGCGTACACCGATCCATCCGGCCGCCGGCACGTGGTCTGGTTCGAGAACGGGCCAAGCACCCAGGCGAAGTTCGAGGCGGCGGAAAGTGCCGGGATCGGCGGCGTCTACGTCTGGATGTACGGGCTTGAGGACACGAGCATCTGGACCGCGCTGCGGCAGAGCTTGCCGCACCGCCTGTCCGCGGCCACCCTGTGGCGGGCCGGGACTTAATGCCGCAAGCGCTCAGATACCTGAGCGCCCTATCCTCGCCGGAGCCCTTTTCATCTCACCACCGGCAGGTAGCGTAACTAACGCTAATTACTTCGATTTCACATTAGGCGGGGGTGGAAAACCTGTGCTCGGATCTGTTTCGCCTGTACTGCATTGGCGCAAACGCGGCCCGCGATTGGCGGTGGCGGTAATCGCCACGGCCCTGCTCATGGCAGGGTTGATCGCGGGGCCCCTCACGCAGGCCAAGGCGGTAACTTCACCTGTGACGGTGTCGCTTACGTTCGACGACTCAAATGCTGATCAGCTGCCGGCTGAACAGACGATAAAATCCCTCGGCCTGCACGGCACCTTTTACACGGTGTCGGGATGGGTTAATCAGCCCGGCTATCTGACGCTGGCCCAGGTGCAGCAGATCGCTGCGGACGGCAACGAGATCGCCGGGCACACGATCGAGCATCCAGATCTGCCTACTCTGGCCGCCGGAGAACAGCAGCGGGAGATCTGCAACGACCGGGTCAACCTGATCAACTGGGGCTTCCAGCCGACTGACTTCGCCTACCCGTTCGCCGACGCTGACACGAACGAGACGGACGCGAAGGCCTGCGGGTACAACAGCGCCCGGGGTCTTGGCGACGTGGTCGACCCCCAGGGCGACTGCAACGGCTGCGTCTACGCCGAGACGACGCCACCGCCGGATCCGTACTACCTGCGCGCTCCGGACGAGGTCGACTCGACCGTGACTCTGGCCCAGATGGAAAAGCAGGTGACTCAGGCTCAGTCACACGGCGGCGGCTGGGTCATCCTCACCTACCACCACATCTGCACCCCCATTGGGGCTGCGAACTGCCCGGCCGATCTGTCCACCACGCCGACCATCTTCAACGCGTTCGTGACCTGGCTCGCCGGCCAGGGCTCCAACGGCGTCACGGTGAAGACCGTTCAGCAGGTGATCGGCGGCACGTTCAACCCAGGGGTGTACGCCAGCCCGCCGGCTCCGGCCGCCCCGGGCGTCAACGCCCTGGTAGACCCGGCGCTGACGAGCATCGACTCCACCACGGGGTTCCCGGCGTGCTATCAGCCTGGCGGCTGGGGCACCAACACGGTGGCCTGGGCGAGCAGTACCAGCGTCCCACCAGGATCGCCTACCGGATCGACGTCACAGAACGTCACGATAACCAGCTACAGCTCGGGCGACGCCAAGCTGTTGCCCACCTTGGACCAGGGGGCCTGCACACCAACCGTGGTCCCGGGTGACACCTACAACCTGAGCGTCCGGTACGAATCCACGGCGGTCAGCCAGTTCGCTCTGTACTACAGAACGACCTTCGGTAGCTGGGTCTACTGGACGTCGAGCCCGTGGTTTGCCGCGGCATCGACGTGGGCGCAGGCCACCTTCACCACGCCGGCGGTGCCGGCCGGGGCCAACGGCGTCAGTTTCGGACTGGCCCTGATCGCCAATGGGACCCTGACGACCGACGACTACAGCTTCGTCCTCCCCGCCTCGGGAGGTGCGGCCATCCAGGCCGCCCTGACTGGGCCCCCGGGACCCATCATCTCGATCGCCAATGAGCGGGTGCGCGTGCACTCGCACCTCCGGCTGCTGATTCCCGGCCGGGGCAACATCAGGCCGGGCCGGAGCTTCCCGATGCCGGAGAATCCCGGACCTCACGCCAAGTCGCCCACCTAAGCGCTCGGAGACCTGCTTAACGCCGCCGGTCACGTCACAAGAGCGTGACCGGCGGCGCTGGGCGGTGCGGATAAGCGGGCAGGACGTCGATTTCCCGATCCGGGATCGGCCGCTCATGTTCCGTCGTCGCTGTCACAACCCGAAACCCCTGGGGGTATCCGTGAATGTTTTCCGGCATGATCGCGCGGCCGAGCGCAGGCCTCGTGATGGACAGACCGCGCTGGTATCTACCGACCTGCTGGTGATCGGCCTCGGGTACGTCGGGCTGCCGCTGGCTCGCGAAGCGGCGTTCTCCGGGCTCACCGTGGTCGGCTACGACCTGAACACCGAGATGGTGGCCGCGCTGAACGCCGGCCGCTCGCACGTGGGCGACGTGCCGGGCTGCGATGTGGCCGAGATGCTGAGGAAGGGCTTCCGGGCGACATCGGACGAAGCCGACGCCGGGGACCCCGATACGGTGGTGATCTGCGTGCCCACGCCATTGTCGGCTGATACCGGGCCTGACCTATCCGCGGTCCGCGGAGCGGTCGAGGTGACCGGGCGGATGCTCCGGCCCGGCATGCTCGTCGTGCTCGAGTCAACCACGTATCCCGGCACGACCGATGAAGTCGTGCGGCCGCTGCTGGAGAAGGCTTCCGGGCTCATGGCCGGCGTCGACTTCTCGCTGGCGTTCTCGCCCGAGCGGATCGATCCAGGTAATCCCCGCTATTCCATCCGGAACACCCCCAAGGTCGTCGGCGGGCAGACATCGTCCTGCGCCGACGCGGCCGAGCGGTTCTACGGCCAGCTCTGCGATCAGGTGGTCCGGGCCAGGTCCGCGCGCGAAGCGGAGATGACCAAGCTCCTGGAGAACACCTACCGGCACGTCAACATCGCGCTGGTGAACGAAATGGCGATCTTCTGCCATGAACTCGGGGTGGACTTGCGGGACGCCATCCGGTGCGCGGCCACGAAGCCCTTCGGCTTCCAGGCCTTCCACCCCGGGCCCGGCGTAGGAGGCCACTGCATACCGATCGATCCGAACTACTTGTCCTACAAGGTCCGGACGCTCGGCTACCCGTTCCGGTTTGTCGAGCTCGCCCAGGAGATTAACGGCCGGATGCCGGTGTACACCGTCGACCGGGCCGCCGAGCTGCTCAACAGCAACGCGAAGCCGCTGAAGGGCGCGCATGTGCTGCTGCTCGGTGTTACCTATAAGCCGAACGTGGCCGATCAGCGTGAGTCCCCGGTCCAGCTGGTGGGGCGGAAGCTCCGCTCCCGCGGTGCGGTGCTGACGTACCACGACCCCTACGTGGACGAGTGGCGGCTCAGCGAAGAGCCGGTCCGGCGGGCCACCGACCTCGACGAAGAAGTCGCGCAGGCCGACCTGGTGATCCTGCTGCAAGACCACTCCTCGTACGACCTGGACCGTATCTCACGTGACGCCCGCCTCGTCCTGGACACGCGCGGCCGCATCGAGGGACCCAACGTAGAAATACTGTGACACGGTCCGGTGCCTTACTCCTCGAACCGGCCGCCTAGGTACCTGGCCAGGAAACGCTCGGCCGCGGCGTAGAACTTCAGCCGGTTCTCCGGCTTGGCGAAGCCGTGGCCCTCGTCGGGGAAGAGCATGTACTCGTGCTCGATCCCGGCCTGCTCAAGCGCGGCCACGATCTGCTCGGACTCGGCCTGCTTGACCCGCGGGTCGTTGGCGCCCTGGGCGATCAGCAGCGGGATCCGGATGTCACGGGCCCGGGACAGCGGCGAGCGTGACCACAGGAACTCCTGGTCCGTTTCCGGGTTTCCGACCCGCTTGTACAGCTGCGCCGCCATCGGCTTCCAGTACGGCGGGATCGTCTCAAGCAGCGTCTGCAGGTTCGACGGGCCGACGATATCCACCGCGCAGCAGAACACGTCCGGCGTGAACGCCGCGCCGACCAGCGCCGCGTACCCGCCGTAGGAGCCGCCGTAGATCGCGACCTTCGCCGGATCGGCCCAGCCCTGGTCCACCGCGTAGGCGACCGCGTCCAGCAGGTCGTCATGCATCTTGGCGCCCCACTCGCGGTCGCCGGCGGTCACGAACGACTTACCGTAGCCGGTCGAGCCGCGGTAGTTCACCTGCACGCAGAGGTAACCCCGGTTGGCCAGCCACTGCGCCTCGGGATTCCAGCCCCAGGTATCGCGCGTCTGCGGGCCGCCATGCACGTCGAGCACCGTCGGCAGGCCGGAGCGGCCGCCGTCCGGCGGGAAGGTGACGTACCCGTGGATGGTCAGCCCGTCCCGCGCCTTGAACGAGAACGGCTCCATCCGGGCCAGGGTGTACCGGGACAGCTCGGGACGGCTGTCGAACAGGAAGCTGCCGGTGCGGCTGGGCCGGTCGTAGGAGAAATACTGGACCGGCCCGGCGTCGTCGGTGAACGCGATCAGCCAGGTCTTGTCGGCCTCGTCCCGGCCGACCGGCTGCGGGTCGCCGTGGTGCAGCGCCCGGATCGCCTTGAAGTCGGGCTCCACCGCCGGGTCGAGCACGTGGTACTCGATACGGTCCTTGAGCACCTCGACGATCTGCGGTTCCCGCGTGTCCGGATGCAGCATCGCGCCCGCCACGTCCGCTTCGGGATCTTCGAGGAGCACCTGGGTGGCGCCGGTGGCGAGGTCGACCCTGGTGAGCCTGCCGGTGTCCACGCCGATCGAGCTGATGGCCAGCAACGAGGTCCCGTCGGCGCTGAACGACAGCGCGTCGCTGGCCGGGGCGTCGTCGGCCGGGATGGTCACCAGCGTCCGCCAGCTGTCCTCCGCGCTGTCCCGCACGAGCAGGTCGAACCCGCCGTCGGGCAGTGGCGAGACCGCGGCCCTGACCACCATGTCCTCGTCCGCCAGCCATCCGGCGTACCCGGGGTTCTCGATCAGCTTGGTCAGTTCCCCGGTTGTCAGGTTGAGCCGGAAGACGTCATGCAGCTGCGGGTTCTCACGGTTCATCCCGACGAGCACCTCGTTGCGGTGCCGCTTGCTGGTAGCGATGATCCGCGCCTGGATGCCGTCGAACGGCGTCAGGTCACGCCGCGCCATCGTCTCCATGTCGACGTCGTACAGCCGCCAGTTCTCGTCCCCGCCGGTGTCCTGCACGTACAGCAGGTGCCTGCCGTCATGCGCCCAGGCGAACGCCCGGATGCCACGGTCGCTGTCGTCGGTGACCACCGACGCGGCGTCCCAGTCGACGCTGGAAGGGCCTGAGGCGCCGATCGGTGCCACCCAGACGTTGAGCACTCCGTCGCGCGGCGCGATCCAGGCCAGCCGGGTGCCGTCGGGCGAGATATGCGGACTGACGCGCTCCGGATTGCCGAAGAGCACGTTGCGGGGGATGAGATCGGCCATGACCTCATGCCTACCACACCGGGCTGAGCGTCCGGCCCGCCGCCGGCCGGGGTTCGCCTGGGGCGTAGGGACCCGTGGCCAGGAAGCTCAGCCGGAGAACCAGTGTGCCGGCGCGGGGCTGGTGTTGTGGTAGATGTGCTTCTTTTCCTGGTATTCGTCCAGGCCGGAGGGCCCGAGCTCGCGGCCGATGCCGGACTGGCCGAAGCCGCCCCATTCCGCCTGCGGCAGGTAGGGGTGGTAGTCGTTGATCCACACCGTGCCGTGGCGTAGCGCGCCGGCCACCCGCTCGGCCTGGCCCGCGTCCGACGTCCACACCGCTCCGGCCAGGCCGTAACTCGTGTCGTTCCCGAGCCGGATCGCCTCGTCTTCGGTGCTGAACCGCTCGACCGTCACCACCGGCCCGAACACCTCCTCCCGCACCACCGTCATGTCCCGGTGGCAGCCGCCGAGCACCGTCGGCCGCAGGAAGAAACCCTGGGCCAGTGGGGGCTGGGCCGGCCGGCTACCCCCGGCCAGCAGCTCCGCGCCCTGCGCCTGGCCCAGCGAGATGTACCTCTCCACCTTGGCCCGGTGCGCGGCGGAGATCAGCGGGCCGCATTCGGTTTCCGGGTCAAGGCCGCGGCCCAGCCGGATCCGGTCCGCGCGGGCGGCCAGCTCAGCGACGAAGCTGTCGTGCAGTGAGTCCTGCACGATCAGCCGGGCGCCCGCCGAGCACACCTGGCCGGAGTGCAGGAAAGCGGCCGTCAGCGCGTTATCGACGACGGTGTCGAAGTCGGTGCCGTCGAAGACGATGTTCGGGTTCTTGCCGCCGAGCTCGAGCGCGACCCGGCGCACTCCGCGCGCCGCCGCGGCCATGATCGCCTCGCCGGTGGCCAGCCCGCCGGTGAACGAGATCAGGTCTACGCCACGGTGTGCGACCAGGGCCTGGCCGACCGTGGCACCCTGGCCGAGCAGCAGGTTCACCACGCCCGGCGGCACATCGGCTTCCTCGAACAGCCCGACCAGCGCCACCGTGGACAGCGGGGTCAGCTCGCTGGGCTTGATCACCGCGGTGTTGCCCGCCGCCAGCGCCGGCGCGAGCTTCCAGGAGATCTGCAGCAGCGGGTAGTTCCAGGGCGCGATGAGCGCGCAGACACCGACCGGCTCGTGCGTGATACGGCTGGTCACGTGGAGCCGGCCGGGGTCGACTACCCGTCCCGCGTGCGAACCGGCGATGCCCGCGTAGTAGCGGAAGACGGCGGTCGTGTCATCCACGTCGGCGCGCGCCTCGTTCAGCGTCTTGCCGGTGTCGAGGCTTTCCGTGCGGGCCAGCTGCTCGCGGTCCCGCTGCAGCAGGTCGGCGATCTTGGCGAGCAGGGCCGCCCGGTCGGTCACCGTCGACTGGCGCCACGGGCCGTCGTCGAACGCCTCGCGGGCGGCTGTGACCGCCGCGTCCACGTCCGCCGCGGACGCCTCGGCCACGGTGTCCAGCGGGGTGGCGTCGAACGGGTTGATGGTCTGTGAGGTGCCGTCATCGGCAGCCGGGGCCCACTTTCCCGCGATGAAGAGATATTTCACGCCCGGCTCCCAGGGATCAGTGTGACCTCGCCACTATAGACGCGCCCGGCCCTGGCGGTTAGCGTCACAAGGGAGCCGCAGGTTCCGCCGTGACCTGCAGCTCCACCCGGTGGAGCAACGCCGCCGGATATCAACTAGTTTTGCTGAGGTGAGTGGTTCGCGAACCACGCTGGCAGGGTGGCTGGCGCGGATAGGTTTCGCCGATGCCGCGCGGGCCGAACGCCTTTTGCTTACCGATCTCGGTATCACCGAGGCCGAGCTGAGGACCGACACGGTCGTGACGGCTCTGGCCGTCGTGGCCGACCCCGACCTGGCCCTGATCGGGCTGGCGCGGATCTTCGACGCCGCGGATCACCCGCACGCCCTGCGCGCGGCGCTCCGCAGCGAGCAGGATTTCCGTGACCGGCTGACCGCGGTGCTCGGCGTCAGCGCGGGCCTGGCCGATCATCTGGCCAGGCACCCGGAAGACTGCCAGGTGCTGCGCGGTGCCGTCAGCCCCCCCACTGCGGCGCAGCTGCGCGAGGAGATGCTGCACGCGGTCGGTGTGCCCCCTGGTGACCTGGCCGGTCCCGACGCCCCCGACGATCCGGTGGCCTGCGAGAAGGAGCCCACGGCCGCGCTGGCCGCGGCGTACCGCCGTCGTCTGCTGCACCTCGCGGCCCGGGACATGACCGGGGTCGCGACCGTCGACGCGGTGGCCGAGGAGCTGGCCGACATCGCGGCGGCGGTGCTGGAGGCGGCCCTGGCCATCGCCCGGGCCGAGCTGCCCCCCAAGTCCGTGCCGGTCCGGCTCGCCGTGCTCGCCATGGGCAAGTGCGGCGGCCGTGAGCTGAACTACGCCAGCGACGTCGACGTGATCTTCGTGGCCGAGCCGGTCAAGGGCGAGGAGGACGAGACCGCCGCGCTCGCCACCGCCAGCCGGCTCGCCGCGGGCCTGATCGGCGTGTGCGCGCGGTCCACCCCGGAGGGCAGCATCTTCCCGGTCGACCCGAACCTCCGGCCGGAAGGCCGGTCCGGCCCGCTGGTCCGCACGCTGGCCAGCCACCAGGCCTACTACCAGCGCTGGGCGAAGACCTGGGAGTTCCAGGCCCTGCTGAAGGCCCGGCCGGTGGCGGGCGATATCGCCCTGGGCCAGGCCTACGCGGACACGCTCGGCCCGCTGGTCTGGCAGGCGGCCCGCCGCGAGCATTTCGTCGAGGACGTGCAGGCCATGCGCCGGCGCGTGGAGCACTCGCTGCCCGCCAGCCAGGCCGGGCGTGAGCTCAAGCTTGGCCCGGGCGGGCTGCGGGACATCGAGTTCGCCGTCCAGCTGCTGCAGCTGGTGCACGGCCGGATCGATGAGACGCTGCGCGTGCCCGCGACGCTGCCCGCCCTGGCCGCCCTGGCCGCCGGCGGGTACGTCGGCCGGGCCGACGCGGAGGAACTGGCCGCCGCCTACCGCTTCCTGCGCCGCACCGAGCATCTGCTGCAGCTGCACCGGCTGAGCCGCACGCACACCCTGCCGGAGGATCCCGCCGTACTTCGCCGGCTTGGGCGGGCGATGCGGTTCATCGACCGGCCGAACGAACCGTGGTGGCAGTCCGCGGAAACCGTGAGCCGCCCCGATCCGGCGGTCGAGTTCGATGAGTTGTGGCGCCGCCACGCCCGGCAGGTCAGGCGCCTTCACGAGAAGCTGTTCTACCGGCCGCTGCTCGAAGCGGTGGCCCGGCTGCCGTCGGAAGCGGCCAGGCTGACGCCGTTCGAGGCCCGGGCGCGGCTGGAGGCGCTCGGCTACCAGGACCCGGCCGGGGCGCTGCGCCACATCGACGCGCTGACCGCCGGGGTCTCGCGCCGCGCGGCGATTCAGCGCACGCTGTTGCCCGTGCTGCTCGGCTGGTTCGCTGACGCCGCCGAGCCGGACGCGGGCCTGCTGGCGTTCCGCCAGGTCAGCGAGGAGCTGGGCTCGTCTCCTTGGTACCTGAGGCTGCTGCGGGACGAGACCAAGGCGGCCGAGCGGATGGCCCGCGTGCTCGCGTCGAGCCGGTACGCGGCGAGCCTGCTGCTGCGCGCGCCCGAAGCGGTCGCGATCTTCGGCGACGATGCCGAGCTCGCTCCCCGCAGCCTGGCGGCGCTACGTTCGGAGATGATGGCGGCGGCCCAGCGCTACGAAGACGATGCCGAGGGCGCGGTGACCGCCGTCCGTTCGGTCCGCCGCCGCGAGCTGCTGCGGACTGCTAGCGGGGACATTTTGTGTGCCCCCGGGGGGGAGAGCCACCCCGGGGGGGACGAACCAGGAAGCCCCCCCCAGACCCCCCCCGCTCACGAGGGGGCGCTCCGGCCTTCCCGGGCTCGCTGGCCGTCGGCGGAGCTGGCGGCGACGGGGGAGGCGCTGACTGGCATTACCCGGGCGTCGGTCGAGACGGCGCTGGCGGTGGCCACGCGGAAGGTCTCGGGGGAACTGCGCGAGCCGTTGCCGACCAGGTTCGCGGTGATCGCGATGGGCCGCTTCGGCGGGCATGAGTGTGGTTACGGCAGCGACGCGGACGTGCTTTTCGTGCACGACCCGCTGCCCGGTTATCCCGAGAGACAGGCCGCGGACGCCGCCCACGCGGTGGCGGTGGAACTGCGGCGGCTGCTCGCGCTGCCGGTGCCCGATCCTCCCCTGATCGTGGACTCCGACTTGCGGCCAGAGGGGCGCCAGGGGCCGCTGACCCGTACCCTGGCCGCGTACCGCGGCTACTACCGGCGCTGGTCCGCGCCGTGGGAGGCACAGGCGCTGCTGCGCGCCGAGGCCGCCGCCGGCGACGCCGCCCTTGGCGCGGAGTTCATCGCCCTGATTGCCGAATTCCGTTACCCGGAAGGTGCCGGCCCGGGCGAGGACGGGATTAGCCCCGCGGCCGTCCGCGAGATCCGCCGCATCAAGGCGCGGATGGAGGCCGAGCGGATTCCGCGCGGCGCGGACCGGGCGCTGCACGTCAAGCTGGGCCCGGGCGGCTTGTCCGATGTGGAATGGACCGTCCAGCTGCTGCAGCTGCGACATGCCCATGCGCTGCCCGGACTGCGCACCACCCGGACCGGCGCGGCGATGGCGGCCGCCGTCCAGGCGGGCCTGCTGCCCGCCCGTGACGCCGGCGCGCTGATGACCGCGTGGGAGCTGGCCGCGCGGATCAGGAACGCGATCGTCCTGGTCGGCGGCCGGCCCGCGGATACCCTGCCGGCCCGGCACACCGAGCTGACCGCGGTCGCCCGCCTGCTCGGCTACCCGCCAGGCGACGCCGCGCAGGCGCTCGAGCAGGACTACCGGCGCGCCGCCCGCCGCGCCCGCACGGTGATGGAACCGCTCTTCTACGGATGACGGTGTTCTACGGTTCGTCTCCCGCATCGACGCGGCCCCTCAGGACGCCGGTGACCTGGCCGCCCTGGTCCGGCAGCGGGGATCCTAGCCGGGGCCCCGGCGAGACGGGCGCGAACGCAAGACCGGCATGAGCGCTGCGCCGAGCGCGGCGGCCGCGGCGATCAGGGCCAGGTAGGCCCCGGATTGCCAGCTGAGTCCCGCCATCGGCACGTCGGCAAACCCGATGGCCACCAGGACGAACTGCAGGCCCGCGCCGGCGATCAGCACGGTCTCGGGCGCGACCGGCAGTCGGAACGGGAACTCCTCCCAGCCGGATCGCTGCAGTAGGTAACCCGTCATCAGCACCGCGAGCAGGACCTCGATGACCAGGTAACCGTGCGCGCCCGTCCCGCTGACGCTGGTGCCCAGGTCAGCGAACCCGAACCAGGGCAGGAACAGCGAGACGAGAACGATCAGGGTCGCGCCGCCCGCCGTCTGCTCCACTCGGGTCAGCCGCCGCCAGGCCGGCCGGAACTGGCTGGCGGGAACGTCCGAGCCCGGGATGTACCGGCCGGCCCGATTGTCAGGAAGGAACTGTTCCCCAGGGGTCCTGGGGTACTGGCTGGCCGACGTGCTCGGGATGAACGTGTCGGCCAGGGGACTGGCCTGCGCGGTCGGCGGCGGGAACGGATCGGCCAGGTCCCACGGGTGGGCCTGGCCGGTCAGCGCAGCGCCGCATTGATCGCAGCTCGCGGAGTCTTGCTCGTTCGGGGCCTGACACTGGGGGCAGCTCAACTGCTCAACCTCCTGAAGCTCGGCTGCGGCACCGGGATAAACTCCGTGCGGCTCGTAGCGCAAGAGAACTATTGCCATCAATTTGGACGCCTTTGTCCGGGCGCCGCGCTGATAGACAATAGCCTTGCCGTTGGTGTCAACTGCTACGCAGTACCCTACAGCGGGGTAAGCAATACTGATGGCAGTTGACAGCATAGATAGACGAATTAATTGTCATCAGCGATTACCGCGGTATTAGCACTGGTCATCGTGGGTCCGGGCC
>ODAK010003072.1_pt1 | contig 17391 bp, 17 predicted proteins | sample 1539591 | NCBI WGS metagenome assembly ODAK01 (sample SAMEA3539303, study PRJEB22396) | soil metagenome | biome: tundra; feature: field; material: soil | place: USA | collected 2010-05 | depth 0.15 m
AGTGATAGAGGTACTTGTTCTCGGGGTCGAGCGGGTCGTCGATCTTGAAGCCCCCGCCGGCTTTCGTGATGAAGCCGGCGACGGAGAGGGTGCCCGGTCCGCCAGTGCTGGAACCGATAATTACATTCCCATAGAACGTTCCCGCATAATTAGAAGAAGGAGCCAGGAAAACCTCGCTTTGCACATTGCCGGTAGAGGGATCCTGGGTAATAAAATGTCCCGCCCATCCGGCCGGGTTGGACACGCCCTCGACTCCATATCCGCCCTTGGTCACGCCGACAACTCCCGCTGTACCTTGTAGGTTTTGCGCCCAATTCGTGGGCGCACCGCCCGTCGCCTGTCCAAACACGCCCGCCGTCCCTATGGTCGTCGAGGTTGTGGCCCCGAAAACTGCAAAGAGGGGGGTCGTCGTTCCGGTCGAGATGGCGTAAACTCCGTGCCGCCCGCCCGAGGCGAAGAGGCCGTCCTGACTCGTACTTTCGGCCCAGACGCCGTTGAAGGTGGAGCTGGTGCCCTTGGTGCCGACATTCGAGGTGCTAGCGCCGAGGACGCCAATACCCGGGGTTGATTGACCCTTGACCCCTATTGCGCCGGTACCATTGTTCGCTTGCCCCCACACCCCGGTCCCGTTCGCTTGACTGTTTAGGCCTAATATCGCATAGCCAAGGTTTTGCGACGTGGTGACCGCGAAACTCCCAAATTCCGAGTTGCTGGCATTCCATGTGTAGTAGCCGTTGATGTCGATGATCACGTCCGCCGACGCGTTCGCCGAGAAGACGTTGATCGACCCGGACGTCCCCGCCTGCACGACCGCCGCGTTCGCCACGGTCGCCCCGACCCCCGGATAGTTCAGGTTCGACGACGTCGGTTGCGCCGCTCCCGTCGGCCAGACCTGCAGGTACCCGCCCGCCCCCGACCCCGTATTCGTGACCGTCAGGTTCAGCGAGTACGCGAACACCGGGGAGGGAATACCCGTGCACGTCGGGTGCGTGGGAATCGGGACCGTCCGCGTCCCGTTAGCCGGGATCGTCGGGGTTCCGAAGGCTCCCGTCTGTCCGAGCCCGCGCGTGTCCATCACACGGCACGGCGCCACCGGAATGAACGGCACCGCAGGACCCTGCGACAACGCCAGGGCCGTCCGCCCGCTTCCAGACGAAGCTGGCGCCGTCCACGTCGCCGGCGCCGACCAGTTCTTCAGCGGAATGTCCACCGCCGCGGCCGGCAGGGCAGCGGCGAGCACCATCGCCACCACGATGAATCCTCCGAGAACACGTCGATTCAGCATCAGTCTCCTCCTTCTTCTTTCTTCCGGGTCAATCACCGATCCGGAAATGGAACCGTTTTGATCGAACCCCGAGTCAGGCCACGTCTGGCCGACCCCACAGCGGGCATCCATCACGTCCTGTTTCCTAACTGGGATGAAATCTATGACGTCCTCACTCTTAGCGCAAGGTGAATCGCACGTCACTATGACAATTGCATCACTCCAGGCCGTGCGGGGAAAATCGATCGGAAGGAGCGGGATCAGTCCGGGGAGACGTGACGAATCACGACGAAAAATGCCGTCGCCGCTCCCAGCACGGCGAGGGCTCCGTTGGGAAATGCAACACCGTCGTCCTCATGCCGTCGAGTCGCTTCCGGGGAGCCTTTGCCGGACGTGTTCGTCGGCCGTCATGTTCCAACGCCGGGCCTCGCGCCGGACGACCGCGACGATGCGGTCGCGGTCGGCGTCGGACAGGTTCGAGCCGCTTGGCAGGCAGAGGCCATTCTCGAAGAGCTTCGCCGAGACGCCCCCGCCGAAGGTCCGGCACCCCGAGAAAACCGGCTGCAGGTGGAGCGGCTTCCAGACCGGGCGCGCCTCGATGTTCTCCGCTTCGAGGGCCCGCCGCACGTCCTCCCGCGTCGCCCCGAATGACCCCGGATCGATCGTGAGGCAGGTCAGCCAGCGGGTGGACCGCCCGGCGGCAGCCTCCGGCATGAACGCGATGCCCGGGAGGCGCCCGAGGCCTACGACGTACGACTCGAAGTTTCGCCGGCGCGCCCGGACGCGATCTTCGAGGACGCGAAGCTGTCCGCGTCCGACGGCCGCCAGCACGTTGCTGAGCCGGTAGTTGAAGCCGATCGTCGAATGCTGGTAGTGGGGAGCGGGGTCGCGCGCCTGCGTGGCGAGGAAGCGGGTCTTCCGGACGATCTCTTCCGAGGCCGAGACCAGCATGCCGCCGCCCGAGGTCGTGATGATCTTGTTGCCGTTGAAGGAAAAGACGCCGAGAAGGCCGAAGCCCCCGGCCGGCCGGCCCCGCCACGTCGCCCCGAGCGCCTCGGCCGCGTCCTCGATGAGCGGAACGCCGTACTTCTCGCAGAGCGGGACGATGGCGTCGTAGTCGGCGCACTGCCCGTAGAGGTCGACGGCGATCACGGCTTTCGGACGTTTTCCGCGCGCCGCGCCGTCCTTCAGCGCGTCCTCGAGCCGGTTCGGGTCGATCGTCCAGGTCGCATCGGCGTCGACGAAAACCGGGGCACCGCCCTCGTAGACGACCGGATTGGCCGACGCGCAGAACGTCAGGGACGGGCAGATCACCTCGTCGCCCGGGCCGACGCCGAGGATCCGCATGGCGAGGTGAAGCGCGGCCGTTCCCGACGAGAGCGCGGCCGCATGGGGCACCCGGACCGCCGCGGCGAATTCCCGCTCGAACGCGTCCACGTGCGGCCCGAGCGGCGCGATCCAGTTCGAGTCGAACGCCTCGGCGACGAGAGCCCGCTCGTCGCCGTCGACGTGGGGTGGCGAGAGGTAGACGCGGGCCGGACTCATACCGTCCCCGGCTTCGGGCGCGCCGGGACCCCCACGGCGACCGTCCCCGCCGGAATCTCGCCGATGACCGCGCCCCCCGCCCCGACGACCGCCCACGCGCCCACGACCGCCCCGGGAATCGCGGCGCTGCCGACCCCCATGAGCGCCCCTTCCCGGAGGGTGACGTGTCCGGAGAGGTGGGCCCCGGGCGCGACGTGGGCGAAGTTCTCGAGGAGGCCGTCGTGGTCGACGGACGCCGCCGTGTTCACAATGACGTGCCGACCGATGGAGGTCCGGGGCTGAAGAACGGCGCCCGCGAAGACGACCGAACCTTCTCCGATCGTCACCGAAGGGTGGATGACGGCCGACGGGTGGATCACCACGCTCCACGGGAGCCGGAGCCTCGCGGCGAGGTCCCGCCGCACCCTGTTGTCGCCGACCCCCAGCACGGCCTTCTCGCCGGTCCCGGCGCGGCATGACGCCACGGGACCGAGAACCGTCACGTCGAGGACCTTCGAGCCGTGCCGGCGGGGATCGTCGTCGAAGATCGCCCGCACCGTCCCTCCCATCGCCTGAATGGTCGAGATGACCACGGCGGCGTGCCCACCCGCCCCGATCACGACCCAGGATCCGGCTGACGTCATGACTCCTTTCCCGTGAACCGGGGCATCGTCGCATGAGACGGCGCCGAAACTCCACGTTGCGTCAGGACCTCGACGACGGTCCGGAAGAGAATCCTCAGATCGAGGGCGAGACTCACGTGGTCGACGTACCAGACGTCCAGCTTGAAGCGCTCCTCCCATGACAGGACATTCCGCCCGTTCACCTGCGCCCAGCCGGTGATCCCAGGGAGGACCTCGTGCCGCCGGGCCTGTTCCGGACTATAGAGCGGCAGGTATTCCATCAGGAGCGGCCGGGGACCGACGAGGCTCATGTCGCCCCGAAGCACGTTCCACAGGGACGGGAGCTCATCCAGGCTCGCGCTCCTCATCATTCGTCCGACGGCAGTCAATCGATCGCCATCCGGAAGCATTTGTCCTTCCTCGTTTCGCGCCTCGCTCAGGGTACGAAACTTGAGGAGATCGAAGTGCCTGCCATGAAGTCCCGGTCTCCGCTGAATGAAGAGAACCGGAGAACCCAGCCGGATTCTCACGAGAACCGCGACGGCGACCATGAGCGGAGCAACCAAAGGGACCGCCGCTACCGTAAGCGCGAGGTCGAGCAGGCGCTTTCCTCTCTCTCGATAGAGTGATGAGCCGCGTCCCGACACTCAAGACAGTGTACCGGCTCCTACTCTGCGGCTGCGAATACCGTCGTCATCCTCGGCCTCCTCCACCCCGCCGAAGGCAGGAGTCTAGGATGGCCCGATAGCTCGTTTTCCGGTCCAGATGCGCCGTTGAGAAACCTCTCACCCGCTCCTTCCATGCCGGGTCCACGCGCCAACGTGACCGGCATGTACGCAGCGCCTCGAGCAGGCTCTCGGGGTCACCCGCCCGGTAGTTGGCTCCAATGCCCCACTTCTCGATCAGCGCCGCGGTTTCCCCCGGCAAGCTGTTCACCACCGGCGTCCCTGAAAGCAGATAGTCGTTCAGTTTGTACGAGTAGGCGACGTTCCCTCCCGCTTTGAAGCAGTTGAGCCCGACATGGGCTCGCGCCAGATACCGAAGCAGCTCGGGGTGCGAAATATGGCCCGACACCCAGGCCTTGAGGCCGAGCCGTGAAATCCGGAGGCGAAGATCGGCCTCCCGTTCCCCGCCGCCGAGCAGGAGAAGCCCGGCCTCCGGGCACTCGACCGAGAAGCGGGCGTAAGCGTCCAGGACGCAGTCGAGATCGTAGTTCGCGCCCAGCGTTCCGGCATACGCGAGGAGGAACGTCGCTCCATTCAACTCGCGCGGCAGGCTTTCGGCCGAGCCCACCCGACGGTAATAGTCGAGATCGCCGCCCAGGTAGATGGCTTGCGCCGCTGGCCGCCCCACCCGGAGTCGGACCGTATCCGCCCGCCGGGCGTACTCCACGGACTCCCCGTAAGCGTCATCGGCCGCCGCGATCGCGAGATCGGCCGCACCCTTCCATGCCTCGTAGGGTAGCCGCAGGATGGGAGAGACCCGGGTTACGCTCAGGATCGATTCCGGCCACGTATCGTGAATGTCCACGACGAATCGCGCCCTTCCCACTCGGGCGAACGCGGCAGCGACGCAGGCCGCACCGTTGTGCGGCAAAGCCGCGAGAATGGTGTCCGGCATCCCTCCGCGAACTGCTTCTCCGAGGAAGTAGAAGCCAATCAGCGAATCGAAGACGAGGTGCGACGCGACGCGGCGCAGGCTGACATTCCGCGCGTAGCCGGGCTCGTAAACCTCGACACAACGCCACGGAATCGGTCCGATTCTGCGCCGCGTCCTGGAGTTGTGGTCAAACGCGCTCACGAACTGAACCACCGACGCTCCCCGGTCGGTCAGTTCCTGGCAGATGAATCGATACCGGTCGGGCGAATCGGCGCTTGCCGGATTCGAGAAAGCAGAGACCACCCAGACGACGGTCCGATCCGCGGCGCGCTCTTCAGGCATCCGGGGCCCCGCACACCTCCCTGTATACCTCCATCGTCTCCTCGGCGGTCTGCCTCCAGGTAAACGCCCGCGCCCTGCGCAATCCTTTCGCTTTCAATGCGCTCCGCAAGTCCTCGTCGAGCAATACCGCTGCGATCGCCCCGGCCAGCGCGGATACATCCGTTGCATCCACCCGCACGGAAGCGTCCCCGCCTACCTCCTCAAAAACCGCCGAATCCGCGCTCACGACCGGGCAGCCGCACGCCATCGCCTCCAACACGGGAAGGCAGAAGCCCTCGTAGTGAGAGGGCGCCACCATCACCGACGCGCTTTGATAGAGCGTCACCAACTCCCTCTCGGAAATGCGGCCCGCAAATTCAATGGCCCCCTCGAGACCCCGTTCCTGTACCTCCTGCCACAGTCTGTCCCCTGTCTTCGTCTTCGTTCCCACCAGTATCAGCCGCGCCGTTCGCACTCGTTCCCGGGCTCGTTCAAACGCCCTGATCAGCCCATCCAGATTCTTGTGCGGCGCCATTGAGGCGACCCCAAGGACCGTGGGCCGGTCGACATGCCCGCCTGCGCGATCCCCGACCCTGAAGACCGTCTCGTCCACTCCCAGATGTATGCTGCGGATCCGCGAGCCGGACCACGGGAACTCCTCCGCTACCTCCCTCTCGACCGCCTTCGAGATCGTGATCACCGCCGCCGCGGACCGGAGGGATATCGGGAACAGAACCCTCCACAGCCATCGCTTCGCGTTTGAAATCTCCTTCGGGCGCCGGTAGTGGATCATGTCGAGTACCGTCACGACGCACGGAAGACCGGGTGCCACGGGAGACAAATACCCAAGCGAGTGCAGGACGTCTACCTGCGCTCGTTTCGCGTATCGAGGCAGGGCCAGGTACTGCCATAGCAGCCGCACCCCCGTTTGCCGCCAACGCACCGGACATCCGACGATCGAGAGATTCTCGCTTCGCACCGGAAACGCTTCACGGCCGTCGGCGTTGAGAAACACGACGAACTCGTCCCGTGGAAATGCTCTGACGAGCGCTTCCACGAGTTTGGTGAGATAGGTTTGGGTACCTCCCATCTGATTCGGGCCCCAGAAGAGGGCGTTGATGCCAATTCTCATCTTCCTCCCATGGAATCCATCTTGTCCGAAGGCATCGTCGCCGCGACGAGCTTCGGAACGACGGCGCCCCGGCCGAACTCGCGCTTGACGGCCTTGCTCAGGTCGAAGGGGTCGTGCTTCGGGAGGTCGTCCGAGAGAAAGCGGCCCAGCAGGTCCGCCAGCCCGTCCACGGAGGTCTCACGCGCGAGCCACTGCGGCTCGAATCGGCCGACGACCTCCGGAATCGCCCCGACCGGTGTCGCCAGAACCGGCCGCCCGGCCGCCATCGCTTCCAGCGCGATCAGGCCGAAGCACTCGAGAGCGAGCGTCGGGAGGACGAAGGCGTCCGCCGCGGCGTAGCAGCGCGGAAGCATGTCGTCGGAAACCCGCCCCGCGAACCGCACGGCGCCGGAGATGCCGAGGTCGCCGGCCAGACGTTCGAGGTCCGCTCGAAGAGGCCCGTCGCCTCCCAGCACGAGGAAGAGCGGACGGCCCGAACGGATGAGGCGGGCGCAGGCTTTCAGGAGGAGATCCAGCCCCATGCGCGGCACGAGCCTCCGAAGAGTGAACAGGACCGGCCGATCAAGGGGCCAGCCGAGATTGCCTTTCAGCTCGTCACGATCCTCGGACGGGGCGAACCGCCCTTCATCCACCCAGCCGGGAACAACCTCAACGCGTTTTCCGATCATCGGCCCGTGAATCTGCGCTATTCGGCCGCGCGTGAACTCCGAGAACGCCGTCATGGAATCGCAACGGAGGAGGATCCGCCGTTCCAGGCGGGAGAGGAGACTTCCCGCGATCGCGAGCCGGAGACGCTCCGCTACGGGCGTGAGCCGCGCCGAGGCCTGGTACTCGTCTCGCACCGGGGAGTGGATCGAGTAGGAGACGAAAGGGCGCGATCCCATGAGGGCGATCGCCGGCAGCATCGTGAGGAGGGTGTGACCACAAACCACATCCACGCCGCCCGGGAGATGCCGGCGGAGAATCGGCTCGATGGCCCGGCCGTGACCTCCGATTCGGCGCGGATCGAAGGCGGCGAGAGCCGGAACCGAGTAACGCAGAACAGTCACGCCGTTCCGGCGCTCGAGCTCGGGCGCCCCCGCGGACGCCGAAAGCGCCAGGAGGAAGACCTCGTGCCCCGACTCGGCCAGGTATCGCGCGTGTCCCCAGGCGAGCTGCGCCGAGCCGTCGGGGCGGTCCGGGAAAAAGTGCAAGGCCGCGACGAGGACTTTCATCCCGGCCCCAGGCTCGTTCCGTTGCGGCGCGCACGGCAGAGTGAAGCCGGAATTTTCACGTCGCGTGAAGATTACAATGAGCGCCACGTGGCCGAAACCGCACGCACGATCGCCCGGTTCATCTCCGGAACGGAGTTTCGTGCTGGCCGCGGCCGCTGAGGCGGGCGCCGATCCGCGCCGGCGGGGCGGCCGCCCGACGTGGCTGCGTTCCCGCTGGTGCGTCGCGTGTCTGGCGCTCCCCTTCCTTGCCTGCCTCGTGGTAGTGGCCGTATTCCCGGACGGGCGCCCCTTCGCCGTTTGGCAACTCGTGCTCTGGCTCGCCTTCGTGGGCGCGCTCGCGCTCCTCTCGGACCAGCGGCTCCTGAATCCCGTTCAGGCCGGAGCGCTCTTCTTCTATTCCTGGTTCGGGGTCGGGCCCCTCGTCATCCTCCTCTTCGGTCTGAACGCCGGAATCGGGGATGAGACCTGGCGGTTCTATCCGGCCGGAACGAGGTCCCTTCCCTTCGTCGCCTGTGGGCTCGTCCTTTATGCCCTCGCGGCACGAGCCGGCGCTCGCTTCGTCGGGAGGCGCCGTTGGGGGTTCCGGTGTTTCGCGGCAGGACAGACGGCGCTCGAGGGCCGGACCCTCGTGACCTTCTTCGTTCTGGGGGGCAGCCTCGTGCTCCTCCTCGAAGTGCTCCCCGCTCTCGGAATCCAGGGCATCAGCAGCGTGAACTTCCTGGGTGGGAAAAGAACGGACGTCTGGTGGGTCGGAGTCCTCGATTCGTTGTCCACCGTTCTCACGCTTGCGAACGTCGTCGCGATCTCCTCGATCGTGGCTCCGCGGCTTCGCCGCCTCCGTCACCTCCCCCTCATCGGCGTCGGCGTCCTTCTGTTCCTCCTCGTGCGCTCCCTGTCGAGCGGATGGAAAGGACAGTTCCTGCTTCCCGTGGCCTGGCTGGCGATCGCCTTCCTCACCGAGCGGCAGCGGCCTCCCCTCCTCCTCCTTGCCTCACTGGCGGCGGTCTTTCTCCTCTTTCTGGAGCCCTTCGTCTCCGAGGCCCGCAACGAGGCCCGTATCCGGGGCGTCGTCGACCCCGCCGGTCGGGTCGAGGTTTTCCAGGAGGTTCTCCGGAATCAACTTCAGGGAAACCGGCAGAAGCCGGACCCCTCGTCCCGGATGTTCCATCTCAATGCGCTGTTCCGGGGGATCTTCCCGCTTGCGGGCGGCCTCCTGGAAAGGTGCACCGCCACCGAGGGCCCGTGGCATGGCGACACGATCGAGCGCGCGGTCTTCGGGGTCATTCCCCGGGCGTTCTATCCCGACAAACCCGATTGGGAGGTTGGGAACTTCTTTGCACGCGACGTCGGCGGGACGATGGGCCTCCTGGACCCGGCGAACGAGGAGCACCAAGCCGCGATCTCGATCCCGATCGAGATCGCCGGAAACCTCGGCTGGCTCGCGGGCCTCTCCTCCTTTGCGATTCTCGGGTTCGCCTGGGCCACCCTCTCGGCGCTCGTTCTCGGACCCGACCCCGCGCTCCACCCGTGGAACCCGTACTTCGTCCTGACGACCGGCGTTCTCGAATCGCCGCTCCTCGCCCTCCTCGCGCAGGGGCGCGACTTCCTGATCCTCGGCGCATTCATCGCCCTCGTCTGGCGCCTTCAGGGGCGGCACCTCTAGCTCTTCTCGTTACGAGGCGTGGCGCGCGAGTACTTCGCGAAGCCTCACCCCCGAGGCAGCCGTGAGGAACCGGAACTTCATCAGGGTCACGGCCGCGCACGCCGGCAGCGACGAGACCGGGGCGCCGGGGGGGACCGGGCGGGTCACGGCGCGCGACGTCACGCCCTCTCCTCGGCCGCTGCCATCCGGCGTGCGAAATCGTAGATGTTCGTCGGGCAGTCCGGCATCGGGACGTCCGTCCGCGAGCGGCCGGCGAGCCGCCGCAGAGCCATGCGGCCTTCCGAGGCGAGGTGGATTGACATGATCCCCCAGTAGCGGACCAGGTGGAACGGGTGGTAGCGGCGGAACTCCCTCCGGCGCGCGGCTATGCCCGAGATCGTGTCGAAGCGCCAGTATCGCCAGAGAAAAGCCCACATGGCGTCGTAGTCGAAAGGAATGTCGCGGTAATACTCGGGAAACAGATCCCGGGCGACGAGCATCGCGTCCGGGATCATGTTCACCCAGAAAGGGACCGCCGGGCAAAGAGTCGCGTGCAGCGGGTAGTCCCCGTACTCTCGGAGGAACCGATCGATCTTGACCGCCAGCTCGCTTTCTTCTTTTCCAATGGTGTGCGTCGCGGAACGGTCCTCGGCCTCCCCGTAGTGGGTCACGCTGCGGCCGATCCAGAGCGCCTCGTCGCAGAAGACGGGCAGAGCGAAGGCCATGAAGACGTCAGGCTGCGTGGAGTGGAAAAGACGTCCGGTTCGTTGCCGGATCCGGTCGAGGACGTCCATCGAGACGAGCGCGTGGTAGAGGAGAGGCAGCCGCATGTACGCGAGCCCGCCCCAGCGGAAAGAGAAAGCGACCCGGGGCCGCAAGGCCACCGCCTCCGTCCGGCTCGAGCGGGCCCAGCGGGAAAGGCGGGGGCCGCTCTCCTTGCTCGGCCATTTGTAGATGCTCGGTTCCCAGTAGTAGACCGGGAACGGCCGTTCCAAGACGAACCGTTCGAGATCCGGAATCGCCCCGACGGCGAGCGCGTCGTCGTCGCCGATCACGATGGCATACCGGCCCCGGACGTGCCGAAAGGCGAAATCCCAGTTGTCGCACATGGAGAGGCGCCGGTCCGTCCGCACGTATCGCAGCCGCGGGTCGGCAAGTCCCTCGACGACGTCCCGCGTCCCGTCCTCGCTCACGTTGTCGCTGACGATCACCTCGAAGCGGTCGCCCGGCTGGGCGAGGACCGTGCGGAGCGTGTGGTGGAGCGTCCGCGCCCGCTCGCGCGTCGGGATGACGACGGAGATCAGCGGCGCCGTGCTCATCGGTGGGACACGTCGGGGAATCCGAGCCGCGCGCGCGAAGCCAAAAGCCGAGTCCGAACTGCAGGCGCCGCGAGCACCGCGGCGGCCTGCGCCCCCGTGAAGACGAGGACGAGAACAACAGCGAGGGCGAGGCGCCCGCCGGGAATCGTCGCCGGGCACGCCCAACGGGCAACCGCCGTGACGGAGAACGCCGCGAGGAACGGGCCGCCGACATCGACCACGTACCACGAGCGTTTTTCCCCCGGCAGGAGGCGGCGGTGAATGAGATGGACCTGGATGAGCACGTACCCCGCGTTGAGGATCAGCCACACCAACGCCGCGCCCGCGATCCCGTAACGGGACGTGAGGAAGATGAGGAGCGGCACCAGAACGATCACGGCCACGACGTTTGACCGGAAGACCAGCGTCGTCCAGCCGTGGGCGAGCTGAAGGGCGTAGGGGGGATTCATGAGGCCATTGAGGGCGCTGCCGCCGACGAGGAGGCTCGCCGCGAGGGCCGTCCGGCCGGCCGTGAGAGGGTCCCCCGTCCAGACGAGGACGGTCTCGCGCGGGAACAGAACGATCACCGACGCGACCGGCAGAACCAGAACGGACGTCAACTGGCAGCCCCGGTGGTAGAGGGCCGCCAGCCCCGCTCCGCCGGCGGCCACGGACCGCGAGTACTCCGGGAACAGCGCGTTGAACATGGCGCCGCTGACGAGAGCGAGAGCTCCGGCGATCATGGAGGCGAGAGTGTAACAGCCGACCTCGCCGAGCGGCAGAAGCTTGCTCACCACGAGCTTGTCGACCTGCGTCAGGATGAGTGTCACCGCGGCGACTGCCGTCATGCCGCCGGCGAAGCGCCTGATCCCAGCGAGCGTCTGGAGGCGGACACGAGACGGGCGGCCCGCCGCCGGAAGGCTGCGCCAGAGAGCGGCCCGGAGGAGGACTGTCTGAAGGGCCGCCACCGCGAGCTGGCAAGCGAAGAACGCCAGGATCGTCGCCGAGACCGTCCAGAGGACGGCGAGAGTCGCGATCGCGCGGACGAGCGACGTCCCCGCGAGGATCGCGTTGAGAGACACCTGGCGGTCGAGGCCCTGAAGGCCGCCACGATAGAGGCTCGTCGGCCACTGTACGGCTATGACCGCACCCATCAGCCTCAGCGCATCCCGCACCGTCTCCGCCGACAGCCGTTCCACGTGCAGCCACCGGCCGGCGAGGGCCGGGGCCGCGAGAGCAACTCCGGCCACGATCAGGAGGGCCACCCCGGCGTAGACGAGCTCGAGGGTCTTCACGAGATCGCGGGTCCCGGCCGGCCCGCCCGTGTCGGCCGTGCCGCGCGCCAGGCTCCGGCTCGCGGCGGGAGAAAGCCCGAGATCGAGGAGACTCAGGGCCGTCTGAAGCGTCATGAAGAAGCCGACGAGTCCCCACGACTCGATCCCGAGGACGTGGAGGTAGAGCGGGACGACGAGGATGTTGATCGCCGCGACGACGCCGTTCCCGGCGAGGTTCGCCAGAACGCTCGTCTTCAGTCTCGCCGTCCCTTCCGGCGCAGCCAGGCGCCCGGCCAGTGCGTGATGTTGCGTGTCAGGGCGCTCTCGTTGAACGGCCACGACGGCTGCTCCGGCTCGAACTCCGGATGCGCGGCCACGAACTCGGCGGCGGCCGCCGCCGGATGGTCCCACGCCCACTCCGGCTTCCCGCGAGGCACGTCGAAGTGTTCCTTCATGCTGCCGTCGGTGGCAACGATGTAGGAGCCCGGCGAAACGAGGGCGTGGTAAGCCTCCAGCTCCGCGCAAACGTGCGCCTTCGTGTGGCAGGAATCGAGGACGACCATGGCCGTCTCTCCCGGCGCGACCAGCGATTTCACGCGCCGGACGACGTCCGCGTCGACGGAGCTCCCTTCGACGAGCGTGATGCGGTGGAAGAGCTCGTGCTCCTCGAGAGCCCGGCGGTTGTGGGGACGGATCTCGATGTCCACGCCGATGACCCGGCCCCGTCCCATGGCCTGGAAAAGGCTGGCCGAGAAAACGAGCGAGCCGCCGTGAGCGACGCCAGTCTCCACGAGGACGTCCGGTTTCACGCGGTAGATCACTTCCTGGAGGCGGACCATGTCCTCGGGAATCTGGATGACGGGCCGCCCCATCCACGAGAACGTGTACGGGTATTTCGCGTTCCACCCGAGCTTCAGCCAGAGCGCGGAAATCTCCTCGAAAGCCTCGACGGAGAAAAGGTTCATCTCGACCTTTCGCCCGTCGGCTTCCCGCACGATGGTTCGGGCCGCGGTGTCTACCGTCAGCTTCATTCCGTCCCCCGCTCCCCCGCGTCGTCGTTCCGGGCCCACCATTCGAACGTGTTTCGGAGTCCGTCGGGCAGCGTCCAGCGCGGCGTCCATCCCTGCGCCTTCAGGCGGCCGGGCTCTCCGCAGAGGTACATCGGCTCCCAGTCGCGGTAGGGACGCTCGCCGAAACGGATCAGATCCTCGCGCCCGGCGATTCTTCCCACCGTCTCCATCACGGCTCGCATCGTCACCGGGACTCCCGAGCAGATGTTGAAGACGCCGGTCGCACGGCGGGCTGCCAGTGCGACGAGCGCGGTGGCGACGTCTTCCACGTGGAGATAGTCCCTCACCTGCTCGCCGGCCGTGGCGGGAAAGGGCTCACCCCGGAGAAGGCTTCTCATGAGCGACGGGATCGCCCGCCTCGGATCCTCCCCGGGCCCGTAAAGAAGAAAGAGCCGGGCCCAGGCAAAGCCGAAGCCCCGCCGGGCCGCCAGCCGCTCGCCCGTGAGAGCGAGAGAGAGTTTTGCGGCCGCGTACAGGGTGTCGGGCCGGGTCGGGCTCTCCTCCGCGACCGGCCCCGTCGCCGCGGCGTACTCGAAGCAGCTCCCAACCGCCACGACGTGGGCGCAGCCGGCGCCGGCCAGCTCCTCGAGTAGCGCGAGGCTGCCGGTGAGCGCCGAGACGTTCTCCGGCGCCTCGAGATATTTTCCCGGCTCCGCGTACCAGGCGAGATGAATGCAGACATTCGGCCGGTATTCCGCGAGCGCCGGGCGGAGAGCACGCGCCTCCTCGAGCCTCCCGGGCAGCGCCGCGTATCGGCCTTCGAGACCGTCGAGGCGGGCCGTGGAGACGCCGGGCTGGAGAAGAGCCGCCACGTCGTGCCCACCGCCGACAAGGGCGCGGACGACGTGCGCGCCGACGAAGCCGGTCGCGCCCGTTACGAGAACTCGCATCGCTCCTCGGAGAAGTCGGGAATCGACCGGTCGCGATCGGACAGGACCGGATCCGGCAGCGGCCATACGATGGCGAACGCCGGATCGTTCCAGCGGACCCCGCGCGCGGCCTCCGGCCGGTAAGGGACCGAGACCTGGTAGAAGACCTCGACGCCGTCCTCGAGCGACTGGTAGCCGTGGGCGAACCCTTCGGGGACGAAGAGCATCCGGCGGTTCTCCGCGGAGAGCTCGACGGAGATCCACTTCCGGAACGTGGACGAGCTTCGGCGCAGGTCGACGATGACGTCATGGATCGACCCGCGCGTGCAACGAACCAGCTTCGCTTCCGCGTCGGGCGGCGCCTGATAGTGCATCCCGCGAAGCGTTCCTTTCCGCTCGTTGTACGAGAGGTTGCATTGCGCGACCCGCGGCGAAAGCCCGTTCGCGGAGAACTCCCCCTCGCAGAACATCCGAGCGAAGAAGCCGCGAGCGTCCCGGTTGATCTCCGGATCGACAAGGAAGGCCCCCGGGAGAGTCGTTTGAGTGAAGCGCATCGAACGCCTAGACCACCCGCGGCTTCGGGATCGGGATAATGATTCGGCCTGTTCCTCGCCGGGCCTCGGCCTGATGGGCGAGGATCTCGCGCGCCTTTTCGTCCCGATGCGGCGCGGCCGACGGCCCATGCGGGGGCACCGTCTCGGTGATCGGGACCGGGGCGGCAGAGGCACACGAACGGCAGCGAAAAGCGTTGCCCGTCATGCCGCTTCCGCGCCCCCGAAGTACGCGCGGTACCAGGCGATCGTCCGGTCCAGACCCTCGTCGAGGCCGTAGAGCGGTTTCCACCCCAGGACGCGGCGAGCCTTTTCCGCGCTCAGGACCTGGCGCCGGATCTCGTTGCTGGCCTCGTTCCGGACCTCCGGGACGAGATGCGAGCTCATCCGCGCGAGGATCTTCCCGATCAGGTCGAGGACGGTTCGCTCCTCCTCGTTCGAGAAGTTGAAAGCCTCACCGCGGAGCGCCGGGTCCGCCGCGAGCCGCTCCGCGAGCAGCATGTACGCCGCCGCCCCGTCCTCGACGTAGAAATAGTCGCGCACGAACGTGCCGTCGGAGCGGACGACGGGCCGCTCGCCGCGAATCACGGACCGGACGGTGCCCGGCACGATCCGGTTCCAGTTCAGGTCGCCCCCGCCATAGAAATTGCCGCAGCGGGTGATCGCGACCGGCAGGTCATAGGTGACGGCGTAGGCCGTGGCGATGAGGTCGGCGCACGACTTGCTCACGTCGTACGGGTGGCGCCCGTTCAACGGCGTCGTCTCGTCGTACGGGAGCCGTTCCTGGTCGCCGTAGGCCTTGTCGGATGAAGCGAGGACGATCTGCCGGACCGGAGGGCTCCGCCGAGCGGCTTCCAGAAGCGCCCAGGTCCCTCCGACGTTCGTCTCGAAAGTGGAGACCGGATTGCGGTTCGCGATTCCGACGATCGTCTGGGCGGCGAGGTGGATCACGGTGTCGATCTCGTACTCGCCCAGGATCCGCTCGAGAACCGCCTGGTCACGCACGTCTCCGCGCGCCACGCGGACACGGTCGAGGAGTCCCGACCGGACGAGCTCGCTCTGCGGCACCCAGTCGCGGACGAGGCAGACGACCTCCGCGCCGGCCTCAACCAGCCGCCGGACGAGCCATCCGCCGACGAGACCCGTTCCCCCCGTGACGAACGTGGGGCGGTCGAGCCAGAAGCCGTTCACGCCCAGACCTTCCATGGAGCGGACTCCTCCTGCCAGAGCTTCTCGAGCAGCCGCCTGTCACGGAGCGTGTCCATGCATTGCCAGAAGCGCTCGTGCCGGAAGGCGGCGAGCTGGCGGTCCGCAGCGATTCGCTCCAGTGCGTGCTCGAGGACGGTCCCGTCGTCCTTCAGGTAGTCGAAGACGGCCGGCTCGAACACCATGAACCCGCCGTTCACCCATCCCTCGCCGATCTGGGATTTCTCCGTGAACTCGGCAACGAGATCGCCGTCGAAGACCAGCCCCCCGAACCGCGCGGGCGGGCGAACGGCCGTCACGGTCGCGAGGAGCCCGTGCGCCCGGTGGAAACGCAGCAGCGCCCGAAGATCGACGTCGGAGACGCCGTCGCCGTACGTGAGCAGGAAGGGGGCGGCTCTCAGCCACTTCTCGAGACGCTTCACCCGGCCCCCCGTCATCGTCTCCTGCCCGGTCTCGATCAGGTGCACCGTCCAGTCGTCGATGGCGCCCGGATGCCGCTCGACGGCTCCCTGCGCGAGGCGGATCGACATGTCCCCGCTCAGGCCGTGGTAGTCGAGGAAGTAGCGCTTGATCGACTCGCTGCGGTAGCCCAGCGCCACGAGGAACTCCCGGAAGTCGTAATGAGCGTAGTGCTTCAGGATGTGCCAGAGGATCGGGCGGCCACCGATCTCTACCATCGGCTTCGGCCGCACCTCGGTCTCCTCGGCGAGCCGGGTGCCCATCCCTCCCGCGAGAACGACGACTTTCAGCGACGAAGCGCTGGTGGGACTTCCGGCCATTCTGGATGCGAGACTAACCCAGAGCCGGCGCGCGACATATGCCGGACCGGACCCCTAACCCCGATGAAGAGAGGCGCACTACGGCGCGAAGTAGCCCGTCACATCGAGAATGAGGTGTATCGTACCCCCACCATAAAGCTCGGGATAAACAGAGATGTTGTTCGTCGGACCCGCCGTCAGGGGAACGATCGCGCCGTTTGCAATCGTATCCCCGGGTGCGAAGTTGATCGTCGATACGAGAGGCTGCGTAATGCCGTAGGGGTAGAGGATCAGGTACCCGGGGTTCGTCGGCTGCGTGATCGTGACGTTGAGTGTCGCCGCCGTTGCCCCCGTCGGGACTCCGCACTTGCCAATGAGGTTCACGGTCCGGGTGCCGAAGTTCGTCAACACGGGAGGGTTCACGGTTCTGGTATCGAAAAATCGGCACGGCGGGACGGCGTAGTACTGGTAAGGGCCGCTCTGCGCAATAGCATCCGACGCGAAAGCGGCCGAAAGCGCCCCGGCGACAAGGAACAGAAGCCCTTTGTGTAACCGTTTCATAAACTCCCCTTCTTTATCGACCGCAGATGAGATTCTGTTTCACAGAAGACGTCGAAGTCAAGCCACGTGAGCACTGTCACTGGAAGTACCCGTTCACGTCGATGACGACGTGAACCGTTCCTCCCGAGTCGTTGTAGACGTTGACGCGCCCCGTCCCGTCGCTCGACAGGCGGAGAATCGCGTTATTGGCTCGGTTCTGCCCCGCGTTGAAGTTCAGGGTGCTCGTGAGAGGCTGCGTCCCGTCCGCCGGATAGATCGTCAGGTACCCCGGGCTGGCCTCCTGAGCCGCCGTAACGTTCACGGACACCGACGCGGCGCCCAACGGAATGCCGCACGCCCCGCCAAGAGCCACGGCCAGCGTGCCACCGGACGCAATGGGTGACCCGCTTCGCGTGTCGAGCGCGCGGCAGGGTGTCGCCGTGTAGAAGCGCACCGCCGAGCCTGCCGGGAGAACCGTGACCGTCGCGGTCCCCGCCGCGCTCGTA
>ODAK010003075.1_pt1 | contig 17384 bp, 15 predicted proteins | sample 1539591 | NCBI WGS metagenome assembly ODAK01 (sample SAMEA3539303, study PRJEB22396) | soil metagenome | biome: tundra; feature: field; material: soil | place: USA | collected 2010-05 | depth 0.15 m
TCTGTTGCTGCTGGGCATGCTGTTGGGGCTGCTGTTGTTTCTGTTGCTGCTGGGCGTGCTGTTGGGGCTGCTGTTGTCCCGGCTTGGCTTGCTCTTGTCCTTGCTGTGCCAAAGCAGGAACAACGGTTCCGAGGGACAGGAGCAGGACTGCTGTTCCGAGAGCTGCAAATGCTTTCATTGGAATTACCTCAACTCCAGCGTAGGCGCAGAAGCGGCGAATAGCTGTATCCTTTTGACCACTGCTTGTTAGGCACCCATCACGCGAGAAGACATGCGCGCTGTGCAGTCCAAGAATTTCGCGAGGACCGCGGATTCCAACCACGCACTGGATATCTATGCTGACCGCTCCGTAACTACCGAGGAACCCCGACTGCACAAACCTGCTTCTACCGCGTCAAATGCTTATAATGCGGAGTAGTGAAAGTCGAGCCTTTTCCATCCAATGAATGTGCATCATTTCTTATTTGCCTCGGCCATCGGCGGTGAAATTTCAGGGCTTATTGAATCCAGCGGTCTCGTCGCCAAGGCTGTCCTCCTGATTCTGCTGTTGTTCAGCCTGGCATCGTGGGCCATCATTTTCTCCAAGTGGGGGTTGTTCCGGCGCGCGCGGGTGCAGAGCAACCGCTTCATACGCGCGTTTCGCAAGTCGGAGCGACTGCAAGATGTTGCCGCTGTTGCGGAACAATTCAAGCCCAGCCCGCTGATCGCGGTCTTTGAAGGCGCTTATGACGAACTGCGCAAGCAAGCACCGTATCCCATTCGCATGGCCGCCTTGCAGCGCGCCACCCAGATCGCGTCCTCGGAAGAATTGAGCCGCCTGGAGAGCCGCTTGCCCTGGCTGGCGACCACGGGAGCGGTTACGCCGTTCATCGGTCTCTTCGGAACTGTGTGGGGCATCATTGACGCCTTCCACGGTCTGGGGACCGCCGGCGGGGCCACCTTGCGCGCCGTTGCGCCCGGGATTTCTGAAGCCCTGATCACCACCGCGGCGGGCTTGTTCGCCGCCATTCCCGCGGTGATCGCCTACAACATGTTTACCCAGCACATTCGCGAGTTCGGCGCGCGCATGGACGACTTCAGCCTGGAACTGGTCAACGAAGTCGAGCGGGCACAGGCCGGCAGCGCCCGCCCGGTCGAGAGTGTGGAGCGGCGGTAATGGCGTTCATCAATTCACGGGGACGGACCCAGACGTCGCTGGCCGACATCAATGTCACTCCGCTGGTGGACGTGGTGCTGGTGTTGCTGATTATCTTCATGGTGACCGCGCCAATTTTGCAGTCGGGCATTGAAGTTGCGATTCCTCATACCCGGACCGTAAAGGAGATCACCGAGGAACGATTGGTGATCACCATCGATCGGCAGCAGCGTGTCTTTCTCAATAACCAGCCCGTCAACATCAATCAGATCGGCGATCAGTTGCATCAGAAGATTCGCGATCCGGAGGGCCAGTCGGTCTTCGTGCGCGCCGACGAAAATGTACCGTTTGGCGCCTTCGCAACCGTGATGGATGCCGTGAAGCAGTCTGGCATTACCAACGTAAGCATCGTGACCCAACCGCTGGAGCAGAATGGCAGCCGACGTTGACATCTTTCCGACTGGGGGCAATCTTCGCGCTCCCGTGATCGGCTCGGTGACACTGCATGTTGCGCTGTTCGCCCTGGCATTGTTCGGCTATCTGATTCCCACCACGCGGGGCGAAAATTGGGGTGGGACGAGCGGAAGTGGCGGAGCGATGAGTGCCACCCTGGTGAGCACGATCCCATTACCTCGGGCTCCGATCCAGACCGAAAACGTGCTGGCCAATGAATCGAAGGGGCTGACGCAATCGCCGCCGAAGGAAATACCGAAGGAAGAGCCGAAGGCGATCCCCATTCCAGCGCGCAACGCTAAGAAGAAGGGGCCACAAGAGTCTGCGCAGAAGAAGCCGCCGCCAAGAGAGATTGCGAAGGTGGAGGAAAACCGGATTCCGTTTGGCCAGGGAGGGCCGGTCAGCGGCCCTTATGGGTCCTTCTCGGCCGGTGGAGCGAAAGGCGGGCTCAGCTTCACCGGAGGCAACGGAGATTTTGGCAGCCGCTTTGGCTGGTATGTGGACGGAGTGCGCCGGAAGGTGTCGGAAAACTGGCTGAAGTATGAAGTGGACCCGAACATCGATACCGCGCGCAGAGTGTATATCTATTTTGAGATCGCGCGCTCGGGGCAGCCAGAAAACATACGCGTGGAACAGTCGAGCGGCATTCCGTCGCTCGACCAGTCAGCGATGCGGGCGCTGCAACGCATCGATACGTTCGGTTCGCTGCCTCCGGAATACGCGGGCCGTTATGTCGCCGTCGAGTTCTGGTTCGACTATCGGCGGTGATTAGCACATTATGGAATCTTCAGGCATGAAAAAATACCCAATCATTCTTTCAATTTTGTTTCTCCTTATTGGCGCCTCACTCGCTTCCGCGCAGGACTGGATTCGCACCGGTACCGGGCTCGGGATTGAGAAGGTCCGCCTTGCCGTGCCCGACTTTAAGTTGGTCACCACCGATACCGGTACACAAAGCCTGTCGGCGATCTTCAACGTCACGCTGTGGAACGACCTGCAGGCGGCGGGAATCTTCGATATGGTGTCCAAGAGTTTTTATCCGCTGTCGGTCCCGGGAGCTCCGCCGGAAGTGCATCTCAGTGACTGGAGCGGCCTACCTCCGAATGCGAGCATGCTGGGCTTCGGTAATCTTGGAATCCAAGGCGGATCGCTGAATGTCCAAGGCTGGTTATACGACACCAAGAATCCGCAATCTCCGCAGGTGCTGGGCAAGCAATACCGTGAACAGGCCAACAAATCCAATGCCCGCCTGATCGCGCATCGCTTTGCCGACGAAATCATCCTTCGCCTGGGAGGCGGAATCGCAGGCGTTGCCGAAACTAAACTATATTTCGTCAGCAAACGAACCGGGTCGAAAGAAATCTGGCAGATGGACTATGACGGCGCCGATCAGAAGCAACTCACTCACATGGGAAGCATTGCGCTCTCGCCGCACGTCTCGCCAGACGGCACGCGCGTGGCCTACTCCGGCGTAACTAAAGAAGGCTGGCAGATCCTGATGTACTCCCTGGAACTGGGTCGTGGCGTGAACTTTCAGCACTTCGGAGGAGACAATTACTCGCCCGCGTGGTCCTCCGATGGGCAGACCATTGCTTTCTCGTCGTCGCGCAGCGGCAACACGGAGATCTATTCGGTCAGCGCCGCCGGGGGAAGCGCTCGTCGCCTCACCGAGAGCAAGGGACCGGATGTCTCACCCACGTGGAACCCGAAGACCAACGCGCAGATCGCGTGGGTAGGCGGGCGAACCGGGCTACCGCAGATCTACACCATGGCATCTGACGGAACGAACGTGGTTCGCGTAACCGATCAGGGCTATGCCGTATCGCCGTCGTGGTCGCCCAATGGCCAGTTCCTGGCCTTCGCGTGGATACGCCATTATGGTCCGGGCGCGCCCGGCGCCAGCGACATCTATGTCATGGATATCGCCAGCAAGCAATGGGCACAACTGACCCATGAGGAGGGACGCAACGATTTCCCGTCATGGTCGCCTGACGGACGGCACATTGTGTTTCAATCGAGCCGCACGGGCCGTGTGCAGATTTATTCCATGCTGGCCGATGGAAGCCAGGTGCGGCAATTGACGACGGCGGGAGAAAACACCCAGCCGAATTGGAGTTTTAAGTAATTTCTTGGACCCTGTACGCTTATGGGCGCGGAAGGAGCACACTTCGGCCCTGCCATGAACTGCTGCGAGTGCTCTCGCGGGAAAGTGGAGGAAGAAAAGTTGAAGCTAACAAGGAGTCAATGGATCCGGATTATCGTTGCCCTCACCGTGGTGCTGGCCGTGAGCGCTTGTGGTAAGAAGAAAGTGGCCTCCACACCGCCGCCCCCGCCACCACCGGCCCCGGCGCCTACTGCCTCGTTGACAGCCAATCCCAACACCATTCAAGCGGGCCAGGCGAGCACTTTGACGTGGAAGACCGACTACGCTACCGACGTCACCATCGATCAACTGGGCAAGGTCGATCCGAGTGGTTCGCGTGAGGTAATACCGGCTGAGTCGACTACCTATCACCTGGTGGCGAAAAACGATTCTGGTACGCAGGAGGCCACGGAGCGCATCACGGTCATGGAAGCTCCGCCCCCGCCGCCGCAGCAAACCTCCAACGGCACCGATGGGCAGTTGTTCTCGGAGAACATGAAGGATGTGTTCTACGACTACGACAGCTATGATGTTTCTGCGCAGTATCAACAGGTTTTACAGGCAGATGTGCGTTTTCTGCGGCAGCACCAGAGCATGAAGTTCACCATCGAGGGCCACTGCGACGAACGCGGTTCGACCGAGTACAACCTGGCGCTGGGCGACAATCGTGCTAACGCAGCCAAGCAGGCTTTGGTGCAGCTCGGTCTCTCTCCCGACCGCATGCGCACGATTAGCTACGGCAAGGAAAAACCGTTCTGCACGGAAAGCAACGAGTCGTGCTGGCAGCAAAACCGCCGCGCCCACTTCGTTTATCAGAAGTAGCGGGGCGATAGCTTGAATGGGCACGGCTGAATAGGCTACTGAAAGAAGCGAGGTTCTGGTAGAGCGGACCTTCAGGTCCGCGTCGAAGTTTTTTGTCATCACGAACGGGCGAACCGGGGTCCCCAACGAGCGCCGCTTTTGCGCTTGTTGGGGAAAAGTTCAGCCCGTGAGGGATCTGCTTTTCGGACTTTTCGGCAGGCGGGCCCCGTTCAAATCGCACTGCCTGATAACGGCAACGGCCCGATCACTTTATCCCGCTGGTGTAGTCTCATCAGCAGAGCAAACTCAGGAGTAGGACAGGACTATGCGACTTCGGAACAATGTGGCTTGGCTGGCAATCGCGGCGTTGATGCTGGCAACGGTAAGCCCGGCGGCCGCCGCGAACAAAGACATGATCCAACTGCAAACCCAGGTTCAGGCGCTGCAGGACCAGGTGGCCCGCATGCAGCAATCCATCGACATGAACATGGGCGCGATGAAAAACCTCGTCGAGCAGAGCGCCGACAGCGTCAACAAGATGAACACGGCAGTTAACGACTTGCAGCAAAAGCTGCAAGGTGAGGCCAGCGACACCAACGGCCGCATGGAACAGATCTCGGGACAGATCCAGTCGCTGCACGACACGGTGGACGAGTTGAAATCCCGCCTGGCCAAGGTCAGCAAGCAGCTCGATGACATGCAGCAAGGCGGCCAGAACCTGGCAGCCGGACAGCCCGGAATGACCGCTGCCGCCGGACCGCCCAACCCGGGCGCAGACTCCAATCCGTCGGCTTCCCAAGCGCCTCCGGCGGACGTTCTGTACAACAACGCTCTACGCGATTACAACTCGGGAAAATACGATTTGTCGTCGCAGGAATTCAGCGATTACATCAAGTACTACTCCACTACCGATCTGGCCGGGAACGCTCAGTTCTATCTCGCCGACATCGAGTATCGTCAGGGAAACTTCGAGGCAGCGGTGCGCGATTACGACAAGGTGCTGGAGCAGTATCCCGGCGGGAGCAAGGCAGCGGCGGCACAGCTAAAGAAGGGTTACGCTCTGCTTGAACTGGGGCAGCGCGAGGCCGGCATTCGCGAGTTGCAGAGCCTCATCGGCCGCTATCCGCGCTCCATCGAAGCATCGCAGGCACGTGACCGGCTTCGCCGCTTGGGGGTGACCAGCGGTAGCACCGTTCGCAAGCCTGCTCCGCACTAGCCCACCAGTTCACGACAGTCCGCGGCTGGTGATTTCTTGCGCAGGGGAACCGCCCGACAAGCCTTGGGCCAGAACCAATTCGCGGGTTTCTGTGCGAAGTGTTGGCATGTGCCTGCCAAACCAGATCGCCGCCGCGATACATGCTACTCCCCCCATCGCGACCGTCCAGGGAGCGCCCATACGATGGGCCAAAGCGCCAGCAGAGAGCGCTCCCAGCGGCGCCATGCCCATAAACATCATGGAGTACACCGACATGACTCTGCCCCGCAGCTTATCAGGAACCATCGCCTGAATCAGCGTATTGGAGGAAGCCATCTGCACCATCATGGTGAGGCCCACCGGCACGAGCAACACGGTAGACAGCCAGAATATTTTCGAAAACGAGAACAGGATCAGGCTGAGCCCAAATCCTCCCGCAGAAAGAGCAATCAACTTCCCCAGGCCCTTCACGCCGACACGGGCCGCCAGGCTGGCCGCGCCCAGCAACGCTCCCACGCCGGTAGCTCCCATCAGAATGCCCAGTCCTCGGGGGCCGCCGTGCAAGATCTTGTCCGCGAAGACCGGCATGAGAACGGCATAGGGCATTCCAACGAAACTCACCAGGCCCAGAAGTAGCAGGATGGCGCGAACGGGACCTGTATTTCGCACGAAAGCAAATCCCTCCAGGATGTTCTCCAGTGGCGATCCCTGGTTGGCAAGATTGCCAGGATGTTCGATGCGCATGAGCAACAGACCGACGATGACCGCGACATAGCTCGCCGCATTGGCGAAGAAGCACCAGCCTTCGCCGATGGACGCGACTAATATGCCGGCAATAGCCGGACCGATGATGCGCGCCCCATTGAACATGGATGAGTTCAAGGCAATCGCGTTCAACAGGTCTTCCCTGCCGACCATGTCAATCAGAAACGCCTGGCGCGCGGGAATGTCGAACGCATTCACCACGCCGAGCCCGGCGGCGATCGCCATGATTTGCCAGACCTGGATGCGTCCCGTCAGGGTTAGCAGTGCGAGTATCGCCGCCAGGACCATGGAAGCGATTTGCGTCCCCACAACCACACGCTGGCGGTTGTGGCGGTCGGCGACGATGCCGCCAATCGGCGCCATGATGAAGACCGGAATCTGGCTGGCGAATCCCACCGTGCCCAGCAGCAACGCCGAGCCCGTCATGCGATACACCAGCCAGGACTGGGCAACCGTCTGCATCCAGGTGCCGATCAGGGAGATGGCCTGGCCGGCGAAGAATAGCTGAAAGTTACGGTGACGCAGCGCCCGCACGGCCAGCCCCAGCCTGGATTTCCGGGATGCCGGCCGCGCAAACTCCTGCTTCTCCTGCTGCACGGTGGAGGCCAAAAGGTCGCGTTCGGATTCCCAGAAATTCTTGGCCATAAGGCAGAAACAAATTCAGGGCTTGCCTGGGCTGTAATTGTGGCCGGACTGGCGCCACAAAACAGAATACTTCAACTCGCATTAACCGGGTTGCAATGTGCTGAATGTAAGGTCGGTAGGAGTAAACTTTTTCCGCAAACAAAGTCCGTGAACGAATTGGTTGCAAAGTGCCGTGGTGGCATCTATCTTCCTAACTTTGTGAGTCACACGTCACGTGCGGGCAACCAAGAGCACGCCCGCGCAACCCGTCCGCTCCCTATGTTGATGGAATTGCCATGCCAACCTTTGCTGCGGTTGATATCGGTTCGAACTCGGTCCGGCTGAAGATAGCCAAGGTCGTACGCGGCCGTCTGGAGACGCTGCACGACGAGCGCGAGGTCACGCGTCTCGGGGAGAGCGTCTTTGCCAATGGCACGCTAGATCCGCAGGCCATGTCGCACACTCTGCGAGTGCTGCGGCGTTTTCACCGTGTAGCGCAAACCTACGCTGCGGACCGGGTGCGCGTGGTGGCGACCAGCGCCTTGCGTGACGCGCGAAACAGCCGCGCCTTCCTGGATTGGGTGCGCAGCGCGACCGGGTGGAAAACGGAAATCATCTCGGGATTGGAAGAGGGCCGCCTCATCCACCTCGGCGTACTCTCTCGCGCCCGCATCGCCAGCAGCCGGGCCCTGCTGATCGACCTGGGCGGCGGCAGTTGCGAGTTGACCATCTCCATCTCGGGCCACATTGAGGACATGGTCAGCCTCCCCATCGGGGCGGTGCGCCTCACCCAAACCTTTCTGCATCACGATCCGCCCAAAAAGAAAGAACTACAGCAAATGCGTGGGTTCATCCAACGCGAGGTCTCGCGCATCCAGAAACGGATTGCTGCCGCGAAATTGCAGATCTCCATCGCCACCTCGGGCACGCCGGCGGCGCTCTCAGGTTTGTACGGCGCCAAAATCCGCGGCTACGACGAAAGCAAGCCGCAGACGGTACCCAAGACCGCGGTTGCGACCTTGCTGAACACTTTGAGCCGGCGCAACCTGGCGCAGCGGCGGGCCCTGCCCGGCATTGGACCGCGGCGCGCGGAAATTATCATTGCCGGCGCCATGGTCCTTGCCGAACTCATGCAACTGTGCAACCTGCGCAGCTTCCGCTATCTGCCGCTGGGGCTGCGCGACGGAATGTTGGCGCAGATGATGGCCGATTACAACGGCAGCGCCGTCATGCGCGAACGCGTGGAATCGGAGCGCCACAATGCCTTATTGTCCGCCGCCAAGCACTATGGCGCCGATCTTACATTTGCCCAGCGCATTCGCGACCTGGCCACGCAGTTGTTCCGCCGGTTGCAGCCGGTACATCAGTTGCCGCCGCAGTACGCCGATTGGCTGGAGGCGGCGGCGATGTTGCATGAAGTCGGCGCCTATATCAATCGTTCCGGACGACGCCGTCACAGCTATTACGTCATCGCCCACTCGGAAATCTTCGGATACACTCCCTTGCAGAGGCGCATCATCGCTGCCATTACCCGCTATGTTGGCAAGTCGCATCCCACGCCGAGTGATCGCGTAATGGGTCTTCTGCCTGGCATCGACCAGATTCACGTTGCCAAAACCGTGGCTTTGCTGCGCCTGGCGCGCGCCCTCGATCAAGGACGCCGTGGCGCGGTGCGTGAGTTAAAGGTCCGGGTCCACCAGGATGGCCGAGTGCGACTGATGCTGACACCGAGCCCCGCGGAGGGAATCGAACTGGAATTGTGGGCCGTGGAGCAGGAGAAAGACTACTTCGGGACGGTCTTCGGCCGCGAACTGCTGGCCGAAGCCCGCTGAATCGAGCGCACCACTTTAGGCGGCATGCACCACTTCAGCACCGCGGGCTTGCGGCCGTCCTTTTCCACCTTGGCCACCGCGCCCTTCTTCAGTTCAACGGCGTTCAGCGGACCATCCCCCGAGAGAAGCTTGTTCAGGAACACCGTCAGGCTGGGATTGTGACCGACCACGATGATCGCATCCTTCCGGCTATGGCGGCGAAGCAGTTCCAAAAACTTCTCATAGCTCGCCTCCGGCCGAAGCGCGGCATCTCTAATGACCTTGTCTTCGTATCCCAGTTCGTTGGCTACCAACGCCGCCGTCTGGGTCGCCCGCCGCAAAGGGCTGGAGATGATCACATCGGGACTCACGTCGAGCGCCGCCAGAGCACGTCCCACATCGTGGGACTGCTCGATTCCCAGCTTGTCAATCGGCCGTTTTTCATCTTTGGCTGGGTTAACTTTCGGTTCCCCGGCGTTGGCGTGACGCAAGAAGTAAATGTCCATGATGACTATTTTGCCCTAACCGCCCGGCGAGTGCTACGCGGGCGATGGGACGAGAGGCAGGACCTGCTGATCGATGCAGGACTCGATCACCGACGTGCAAGAAGCATTGCGCGCGCTCTGACCGATTCCCTGTTGCGAGATGAGGCCTGGCCGCCTGCAACCCTTCCATGCTGGCAACACCCTTTTTCCAAAATGACACCGCCTCGATGGTGCGAAACGACACAGGGTCATGCATCATTCGTCACAGACAGACCCTGCCGGCAGAGGGATGATTGACTTGAACGCAGGCCCGGCAGAAGCCGTCGGTGCGGAGAGATGAGATGCTCCATCCGCGGAACTCGACTTGGACCTGGTCCTGCGCGAATTAACTTTCGAATGAGGAGGCCACTCCCATGAAAAAAGTGATTATTCTTCTCGGCCTATTGGCTGCAATACAGGTTATGGCGCAGGACAAGTCTACCGTCACCGTAAAGAGCAGCGAAGTTAACAACGGTGTGGTGATTCTCACGGTGCGACAGGCAGGTGTGGCTGAGCAAGCCGCAGAGTCCTTCGTCTTGCATTGTAATAAAGGCATGCCCAACTGCAGTATGCCGGAGGCCGGAACCTATTTGATGGTGCGCCTTCCCAAGAATTGGGGGATGTACGACTGCGCTAACGTCGACCTCTACCCGACTACAGCTGATCCAGCTTCCAGCGAGAAGCTTGGGGAGTACTGCCTGATCCGGAAGTGAGACGCAGCAGAGAGATGGCGGTTGGTCATCGGCTCTGCATTTCAGCTTGCTCAGCAACGTCGTTCCACGCGGTGTCCGATGCCGGCGGGATGAAACTCATCGCACGTTCCGTCAGGGCCGCGATGGTCAGGCTGGGATTGACGCCGAGATTGGCTGCGACCACGGACCCGTCGCAGACATATAGGTTTTTATATCCAAAAACGCGGTTGCGAGAATCCACCACCCCGTTCTCAGGGGAGCTGCCGATCACACAGCCTCCGAGACAGTGGGCGGTGCCGGGAATGTCGAACAGTATTTCCGGCAACATGCTCATGGCCGTACCTCCGGCCATGTGCGCAAACTTCTCCGCAAACTCATTGGCCTTGGGAATGAAGGTGGGTACCTTCTGCCCGCGGCTGACCAGAAACTTCCTGAACGGCCAGTAGGAGTGCCGCTCCCATCGCATGTCGATGTGCCCGTCGAGCGCTTGCATACAAAGCAGAATCACGGATTCTCGTGCCCAGCCCACGGGTTGGAGAATGCGCAAGGTCTTGAAGGGATGGCGCAGCAAAGCCACGAAGAGATTCTTGACCCAAAGTGCAACCCGCCCTGGGCCCGGGCGGCCGCCAGTCAGGATGGTTGCCAGCATGCCCATTGTGTCGGAGCCGGCGGGATACCGAACGGCTTCAATATGGGTGTGCTCATCGATATACACGCCCGATCCGATGGCGACACCTTTGGACAGGTCTTCGCTGGAGCCGGGCACGCGCACTCCGATGAGCGACTCGGAATTGGTGCGCACCCGCCTGCCCAACTGATCGCTGATCGCCGGCAGTGAGCCTTTTTCTTTGAGATGAAAGAGCAGCTCCATGGTGCCCAACGACGAGGCAGCAAAGACCACGCCGCGACAAGTGAAGCGCCTGGGATGCCGGTTGAACCGCGCCGTGGACTTCACCGTAGAAACTTCATATCCACCGCTGCCGTCGGTGAGTCCATCGAGCGGCTTAACGTCCACCACTTTGGTCTCCGCAAAGACTTGGGCGCCATGTTTCTCCGCCAGGTAAAGATAGTTTTGGTCCAGCGTGTTCTTAGCGCCGTGGCGGCAACCCATCATGCAGCCGCCACAACCCATGCAGGTCGTGCGCTCCGGACCCTCTCCGCCGAAATAAGGATCGGGAAACGTCTGCCCACCCGGCTCTCCCTCAGGCGATTGAAAGATAGCGACATTCGTCCGGTAGAACGTTTCTCCGATTCCGACAGCATCGGCAACTTTCTTCAGCAGGTGGTCCGCAGGCCCAAGGATCTTGTTCTCCGTAACCCCCAGCATGCGCGATGCGGTCGCGTAATGCTGCGGCATCTCCGCCTTCCACTCCGCCAAACCTTTCCACGATCCGTAGTCCCAAACTTTCTCCGGAGGTTGAAGGAGGGTGCAGGCATACGTAATGGATCCGCCGCCTACCGCACAGCCGTGCAGAATGGTGACATGCCTGAAATAGCGCATGTTGAAGAAGCCCCGCAGCGCAAGATTGGGGCTCCAGAACCAGCGATGAATAGACCAGCTCGTGCGGGGCAGGTTCTCAGGTGTCCAGCGGCGGCCCATCTCCATGACCGCAACCCGGTATCCCTTCTCCACCAGCCGGTGAGCGGTGACGCTGCCTCCAAAACCTGAGCCGATGACGATGAAATCGAAATCCCATTCGCCGCTGTTAGACGGCATAGCGGACTCCTCTGTTGGGATTGCTGCTGCGGATGTCGTGACGGAATTTCGATCCGCAGTTAATTATTTCACTGTTGGTGACACTTGGTTCAGTTACAGCGCTCGATTCGTTGCGCGGCATACCAAATTGGGGCGACCCATTCCCGTAACGGGAATCACACCTAACAGGTTCGCTCGTCACAGCAACTTGGGTCTTAGGTACCGCATTATAAAGAGGTTCCCGCTTTTCATTTTGGGAACGTGAAACTGGGCGACCGCCGATGAACTACTGAGGCGCAATCGCAGGGCAAGTTTGAAAGGAAGATAGAAGCATGGCCGAGATCGTTGCAAGCCTCAGTGAAGAACGGATTGCTTACCTGGAAGGACTGGTCAGCCAAGCCCGGACCGCCGCCGCCGTCTTTACCCAATACACGCAAGAGGACGTCGATCGCATAGTCAAACCGATGGTGCTGGCTGGACTGGAACAAGCGCAATATCTGGCCCGCCTTGCGATTGAAGAAACCGGGCTTGGAGTTGTGGAAGACAAGGCCCTGAAGAACATGGTGGCCACGGAGTTCGTCTACAACTACATCAAGGACAAACGAACCGTGGGCGCCATTCGTGAGTTTCCGGAGCGCGGCGTAGTGGAGGTGGCTGAACCGATCGGTGTCATCTTTTCGCTCACTCCAATCACGAACCCCACTTCGACGGTCCTGTTCAAGTGCATCATGGCGATCAAGACGCGGAATGCGGTCATTTTCAGTCCGCATCCCAGCGCTGGGTACTGTTGCTACGAGGCCGTGAGGATCATGTACGAGGCGGCATTAAAGCATGGCGCGCCCGAAGGTGTTTTCACGTGCCTGGAGTCGCAGACCCTGCAGGACAACGCCTACCTGATGCGGCACAAGGATGTCGGCCTGATTGATGCCACGGGTGGGCCGGGCATGGTTAAAGCCGCCTATAGCTCCGGCAAACCCGCCTTAGGTGTAGGGCCCGGCAACACGCCAGTCTATCTGGAGAAAACAGCGGACCTGAACATGGCCGTGGTGGACATCATCACCTCCAAGACCTTCGATAACGGAACGATTTGCGCCTCCGAGCAAACAGTGGTGATCGATGACGAGATTTATGACTCCGTGCTGCAAAAATTTTCGGAGCTGGGCGCGCACATCTGCAACGAGAAAGAGACGGAGCTGCTGGGACGCACGGTGATCGATCCCAAGACCGGATACATGCAGCCCATGGCAGTCGGTCAGAAAGCCACCGATATCGCCCGCATGGTCGGCCTGTCGGTCAAGCCGAACACCAAGCTGCTCATTGCGCCGATTCAAGGTGTAGGTCCCGAACATCCCTTATCAGTCGAGAAGTTGTTCCCCGTACTCGCCGTCTACCGGGCGAAATCGGTGAATGAGGCGCTCACCGTATGCGTGGACGTGAATCATGCCGGCGGGATCGGACATACGGCGGTCATTTTCTCGCGCAACGATGAGATCATCCAAAAGTTCAGTGAGATGATGAACGCGGGCCGGATCATTGTGAACTCACCGGGTTCCATCGGAGCGCTGGGCGGCGTTTACAACGACATGGTGCCCACCTTCTCCTTCGGATGCGGAACCGGTGGAGGCAACAGCACCACCGATAACGTAAATGTGTACAACTACCTCAACATCAAACGCGTGGCGCGAAGGACACAAGCCCATATGTGGTTCCGAGTTCCCAATCAGATTTACTTCAACATGAACGCGGTGGAGAACCTGCGCCAGTTCGCCTCGCGCTCCACCGTCATCATCACCAATCCGGCCATGGAACAGATCGGCCATGTGGACACCGTCCGTCGCCACATTCCACCGGACACTCTCGTCCATGTCTCGGTCATTCCTGACGCGGAGCCGGAAGTCAAGGTCGTGATGCAAGGAGTGGAGGCGCTTAATTTCTATAAAGCGGACCAAATCATTGCGCTGGGCGGCGGGTCCGTGATCGACGCGGCGAAGATCATGAAGCTCAAGTACGAATCGCCGGAAGCTGACTTAGAGGAGTTGGCAGGGCCGTTTCTGGATCTGCGCAAGCGCGTGGTCCAGTACCCCACGGAAAAAGTTACGCAGGCGCGGTTGATCGCCATCTCTACCACCAGCGGAACCGGGAGCGAAGTCACTCCGTTCGCTGTCCTGACCAACAAAGAGCAAGGGCGCAAGGTGACACTCGCCGACTACTCCCTGAGTCCGGACGTCGCCATCGTCGATCCGCAGTTCGTGATGTCAATGCCGAAAGGGCTTACCGCCGATACCGGCGTCGACTGTTTGACTCACGCCCTGGAGGCTGGAGTCTCGATTTTCGCTTCACCCTACACCGACTCCAACGCCATGCAAGCCATTCGAATGGTGTTCAAGTTCCTGCCTATCGCGTATGAACACCCCGGCGATGAAGAGGCGCGCACCATGATGCACAATGCCGCCTGCATTGCGGCGATTGCCTTTTCCAACGCCGCGGTGGGCGTGAATCACGCGTTGGCTCATGCTTTCGGCGCGCGCTTCGGCGTCGCGCACGGTCGCGCCAATGCTCTCATGTTGCCGCACGTCATTGCGTTCAATGCGGGAGTGCCGACTAAGTTCATGCCGTCGCCGAACCAGCGGGGATATATCGCGCACAAGAAGTATGCGATGGTGGCGGACCTGCTCGGTCTGGGCGGAAAGACGATTGACGAAAAGGTGAAGAACCTGGTGGCCGCGACAGAGCAGTTGCTCGACCGATTGGCCATCCCGCGTTCCATCGCCGAGTTGGGGATTTCCAAAGAAGAATTTGAGCGGGCGATGCCGGAGCTGGTCAAGATTGCCTTTGACGATCCTTCGTGGCGGTCGAACCCGCGCATGCCGCTGTTGAGCGAATTGGCCGAGTTGTTTTGGAGCGCTTATCGGGGACGAAGCCTGCCCACGGTGGCTAAGGCCTCGCAACCACAAACCGCTGAGGAATGGTCGTGCGTATGACAATGAATGGCGAGTGGATTGAGATTGACGGAGAGCGTGTAGTTCAGGACTTGCAAGCGATCCGCGAGACGCTGGACACTGCCCACGGCGATGTGGTTCTGGACTTCTCTTCTGTGCGCCGAATCGATCCGAGTGCGCTGAGGGCGATGGAAGAGCTGGCCGGTTTAGCCAACGGGAAAGCCGTCAAGGTCGTATTGCGTGGCGTTAACGTCGATATTTACAAAGTGCTCAAGCTGGTGAAGTTGACATCACGATTCTCCTTTCTGGCCTGAGGGCTTTTATCGCAGGAGCGAACCGGGGGCGGGCGGACGCATGATTGAGCGGCCGCTGCATGGGCCGCAACCGTAAGCCAGCTTGGAAGAGGTAGGATTATGACGAACGGGGTCGATCACAATTCATTTTCCTGGGGCGACGCGCTATTTCTGCACATCGAACGCCCGGGTCAGCCGCTCAATATCGCGGGCGTCAGCATGTTCGAGGGTGAGATAAAGCTGGCAGACTGCCGCGCGTTCATCAAATCGAAGCTTGCGCTGATTCCCCGCTACCGCCAGCGTGCGGTGGCTTCGCCTTTCGATTTTGGTCTTCCCATTTGGGAGTTCGATCCGAAGTTCGACATTAAGAACCACGTGCGCGAGGTGAAACTCAAGCATGGGACGGAGCAGGAGCTCAAGACACTGGCCGGGAAAATTGTGAGTGAGAGCCTGGACCGGCAACGGCCGCTGTGGGATTTCACTCTGGTGCGGCTGAAGGGCGAGCGCACCGGACTCGTCGTTCGAATCCATCACTGCCTGGCGGACGGCATCGCTGGCGTGGGCGCGATGAATGTCATCATGGATACCAGCCCGCCCCCACTTCCGGTCTCCCGGAAGAAACCGAAAGCGGCGCCTCCTCCACCGCCCAAGGATGCAGGAGCAGCCTTCCTGGATGGACTCGCGAAATCCTACCTCTTCCTGTTCAACGGGGCGCTAACTCTGCAGTCGGGACTGGTGAACATGGCGGAGCAGGCGGTGGCGAATCCGGCAGATGCTCCTGCCGAGCTGCTGGGCGTACTGTCGGAACTGGCCGCGCCCGCAGAGCGGTTACCCTTCAACGTGATCTGCAACGGGCCGCAGAAGTTTGCCTGGACCGAAGTGCCGCTGGCCGACATCAAGGCGATCAAGAACACTTGCGGAGGGACGGTGAATGATGTCGTCCTTGCGACGGTGACTATGGCGTTTGCGCGTTACGTCGAGCAACGTGGGGTTGACCTGACCGGCCGATCGCTAAGAGTTGTGATCCCCGTGAACGTGCGCGGCAACGGAGATGCCACGGAACTGGGAAATCAAATTTCCTTCGTGCCGGTGCCGCTCCCGCTGGACCTGCGCGATCCCGTGAAGTTGCTGGCCGTGGTAACGGAACGAGTAGAGTTCCTCAAGCGCGCTCGCGCGGCCGAATTTGTCGGCTTGCTGGGCGGTCTGTTGGCAACCCTGCCCAATGCTTTCTGGAAAAATGTAGGCCCCGTGGCCAGCCAACTGCCGCTTAGCTTGTGCAATACCATTTGCACCAACGTCCCCGGCCCCCAAGTCCCGCTCTATCTCATGGGCCACAAGATGCTGTCCTGGTATCCCTGGGTGCCAATCGGCGGCCTGATGGGAATCAATTGCGCCATCCTCACCTATAACGGCACGGCATTTTTCGGCTTCACCGGCGATGTGCATGCGGCGCCCGATCTGGAGCGCCTGGAAAAGTTTGTGGATGAGAGCTTTGCCGAGTTGAAGGCCGGTGCTGGCGCCGTAGTTGCAACCGAAACCAAAGCCAAGCCACAGGTTCGCAAGCGCGTACGGCCTAATGGAAAGATTTCGGTCTCGAAGACTCCGCTTTCGAATGCGAAAACTCCTCTCGCGAAGAAGCGGACGGTTGGCAAGGAGCCGTCGCCAAAGGTGTCAGACTCTCGGCCTGCGGCGCCAGTTGCGGCTCCGACCGCATCGACGCAGGAACCGGAGAAAGCGCTTGCGGTAGGAACGTAATCGGGCTTAGCTCCTACGAGTGACACCCTACCTGTTGTATTGCGCGCGGTTTGTTTAGAATTGCCCCGTGCTCATTTCATCTGGAAGAACACTCGCATTTCTTAAGGAGGCCTCTTGTGACTCGCCTATTGCGTCATTCCTATGTCCTTGCGATCGCCATAGTCTGTTTTTCCACCGTCGCGTCAGCCGACCTGAAGATCAAGACCCGAACCACCGTGATGGGCCACACCTCGGAGAGCACGGTGTACATCAAGGGTGCCCGCCAGCGCAACGAGACGAGCTACGGAGGCCATGGCGGCGCGGTCAGCATCATCCAGTGCGACCAGAAACGCATGATCACCGTCACTGGCAATCAATGCATGGTGATGGCGATGGGCGGCGGCGAGACGTCTTGTCCCACCATGCCAAACATGGGGGCCATGGCTCGGGGGATGACCGGGGAGGAGCCCACGCCTGCCCGTAAGGGTGGCGTTGTGACCATTACTCGCACTTCCACCGATACGGGCGAGCGCCAGGACATGTTCGGCTACAAGGCGCGCCACATCAAGAGTTCCATGA